>Ga0207796_1000035_pt1 | contig 58026 bp, 44 predicted proteins | sample Pon1CUnioCityCA_6_FD_187274 | JGI IMG/M metagenome (GOLD analysis project Ga0207796, IMG submission 187274) | Marine sediment microbial community from Union City, CA, USA - Pond 1C Sediment 1 (SPAdes) | ecosystem: Environmental > Aquatic > Marine > Intertidal zone > Salt pond sediment ... | reverse complement strand
AGACTCACTGACTTTATTGATTGCGCTCCTAATGTTCTGAACTACTCTCATGGCCATAATCTCATCAAAGCAATCTCAAATTATTATTGGCGTTTTGTGTGGGTCATCAAAAACACATCTGTATTTTACTAGGAAATATCGGATTGTTTTATTTACTATCGAAAAGCGCTGGTTTTTTAGAAAGGCTCAAGAATAATTTTTTAAAATCTAACTGTTGTTTTCTCATCAAAGAGTAATGGACCCTTCATTTGCAAAAAAGAGCATTCGCGGTAAAATAATGACCTGATCATCATGCGGGCGTAGCCAAGTGGTAAGGCAGTAGCTTCCCAAGCTACCATTCGCGAGTTCGAATCTCGTCGCCCGCTTTATTCTTTTAATTTGTAGAGTTCGAATACCCACAACCTACCTATGCTCAACTGCATGGGTTCTGCTGAGCCCAAGGGTTCAAAAATCTTTCATCACTCCATATCAAAAATTGAGATCTATCCATCTCTATGATACGATCCCTAAAATAGAACACCAATGACTGGTTGTTGATTTCTCTTAAGATTGAAAATCAGGTCTACCAGGCGTACGCCATCGGGGCCTCACCGCCAGGTCCGGGAAAGATTTCGTCCAACTCCATCAGTGTGTGAGCTTCCAGTTCTATGTTTGCAGCCCGGACAGCACTTTCAAGCTGTTCAATTGTGCGTGGGCCGATGATTGGCGCGGTGACGATCGGGTTATGCAGCAACCAGGCCAAAGCAACCTCTGCAGGCGCATGACCGAGCTCTTTGCACAGCGTTTCATATTGTTCAAGCTGCTCACGCTTATCTTCGACCTGTTTCTCAAATTCCTCACCCTTCCTGCGGCCGGTTCTGTGCTTCGCCAGCGCACCGCCCAATAGACCACCCCCCAATGGGCTCCAGGGGATCAGTCCAAGGCCGTAATGTCTGCAAGCTGGGATGACTTCCAGCTCAACCATGCGGTTATCAAGGTGGTAGATGCTCTGCTCACTGACCAGGCCCATCATGCCGCGCTTTGACGCCTCCTGGCAGGCGGTGGCAATATCCCACCCGGCAAAATTGCTGGAACCGATATAAACGACCTTTCCCTGCTTGACAAGTGCATCGAAAGCCTGCCAGGTTTCATCCCATGGACAGTCATGATCGACATGGTGCATCTGGTAGAGATCGATCCAATCTGTTTGCAAGCGCTTTAAGCTTCCTTCGCAGTGTTTTCGAATTTTATAAGCACTCAAACTACGCCCATCGCTGTTAACCTCTGGAAGGTTGGCTTTGCGACTCACTGGGTTGAATACTTTAGTTGCCAATACGACAGCATCCCGGCGGCCTCCTCCCTGAGCAAACCAGCGTCCGATAATCTCCTCGGTGAGGCCGTGTTCCACTGACCAACCGTAGACATCAGCTGTGTCGAAAAAATTGATTCCCAATTCGAGGGCTCGATCCATAATCGCGAAGCTGTCTTCTTCAGGTGTGTGCCACCCAAAATTCATCGTTCCAAGGCATAGATTGCTAACCAATACCCCGTGTTTTCCGAGTCTTTTATGTTTTATCATCACAATTTCTCCTTTGATTTATTCAGAATTGCTTTTCTCTTACACAACCAGATACAAAATAAAATTATACATGATGTACGTTCATTTGAATAAAAATATGGATTTATATGATCGCCCCAGCTTTTCACCAGCCCTGTAATTGGTTTACGAAGAAGTAATTTTCTAAGATAATTTTTTTACCAACCTACAATTCTGAAACCCAATTAGCCAACATCGATCTCAACATTACTGTATATTTTCCGCTACGCACCTTGCAAAAAACCCCTCATTCTCCAAATATCAAAATTTTACGTGCCATTTCTGATCTAAGCCCCATTATGTAACACTAAAAGGTGAATGCTTATTATTGAAGAAATAGCGGATATCTCAAAAACAACACGAGCGTGATTTGTTAATTTCAATATTTCTATTGTTTTTGTTTAATCAGATACAGAATATGAGGAAGCTAAATACGGCTAATCACCCTTTTTTTACTAGGGATTAAATCTGGCATCGCACAAGTCAATTAAAAAACAAAAGAGTAAAAAGTATTTCCCACATAGTTAGATCACTAGGAAGAGCTGAAGATTTAATCGAGTTGAAGGCAAGCAAACACAAAATCTTTTTCCTGCGTTGAATAGCAGAAAACGCTATTAGAATTTCACTGAATAGTACAATATCTTTGATATTTTTGTACAACAAAAACCAATGTTAATTAGCCGATTCTACAAATTTTTTGAGCTTATCTTCTTATTATACAGCCGGCAGTTGTTGGAGAGAATTACAACTGCCAGCCATACATGAAAAAATCTACGAGCGTGTGTTTGCTTCGATATCCATGACTACATACAGCAGCTCAGCAACGGCTAACTGCAGCACAGCAGCAGCCAGGCCGATCGCGCCGTACACAAAAACGACAACGATTGATCCTAAAACCGCCCCAAGCAAACTTCCAAGGAAGGGCAAAAAGCCACCACCGATATAAGTGCCTGAGACGAAGGCGCTAATGATGCCAACGATTATCGTGACAATGGTGAAAATGATGCTGATCCATGCCAGGATTCTATAGAAGACGGCAATTGTATTGAGTGCTGGATATTTTGGATTGTTCATGATATAACTCCTTATAATAATAGTAAATTAAATTAAGTATATCATAAAGGTCATTGCACTTTTGTTGTTACGTGTTGTTTTTTACATGAACCGAAGTTTGACATAATGATAGAAATTCTTTGATGTCATCTTCAATTACATTGCATTTGAATGATTGTGCCAACATACTAAATTCAGATTGAAACCGGAAAAGGAAAAATCACTGCTTTCCTTATAAAACAAAAATTCACATTATCATATCATGTGAGGACCAAATAAACGTAGTATTGCGATCCGGTTCCTAATAGCATTCCATAGAGAAAAAAGTGAAAAACCAAGAAAAATTAAATAGATCTGAACCAAAATTGATATCCACTGGTCACCTTCCAGATCCCAACATCGTGCAATCGCTGGTTCAAACCGCCTATGAGCGATTTAAATTAAACACCGAAGGACACCAACCTGATGTTTATCCCGCGCTTTCTAGTGTCCCCTCAGATCTATTTGGTCTCAGCATTGCCAGTGTGAGTGGAAATTTATACACCGCTGGAGATGCCGCGTATCCTTTCACAATTATGAGCGTATCGAAGCCTTTTGTTTTTGCTTTAATAGCGCAGGCAATTGGTGCTGATAAGGTTCGGAAAAAAGTGGGGGTTGACAACACTGGATTACCATTCAATTCAATTCAGGCTATTGAACAGAGTAAAACTCGCTTGACAAATCCAATGGTCAATCCGGGTGCCATTGCAGTAACAAGCCTGACCCCCGGCGCATCAAGTGAAGAAAAATGGCAATTCATTTACCAGGGATTAGCTGCCTTCGCCGGTCATGACCTTGCGTTAAATGAGGAAATCTACGCTTCCGCCTCTGCCAGTAACTTTCGTAATCGTGTTATCGCTCATTTACTTGCCAGTTATGGCAAAATCTATGACGATCCAATGGTTGCCCTTGATTTATACACCCGACAATGTTCTCTTAATGTTACTGCCAAGGATCTCTCAATTATGGCTGCCACTCTGGCAGATGGTGGTGTTAACCCTATCACAAAAGATAAAGTTGTCGACTGGGAACTCTGCCCTGAAGTTTTAGCTGTTATGGCGACTGCTGGAATGTACGAAATCTCTGGAACCTGGCTGTATGATATCGGCTTACCCGGAAAAAGTGGTATCGGAGGTGGCATCATCACGGTTGCACCAGGCAAGGGTGGTTTGTGTACATTTGCCCCCTTGCTGGATGAATTGGGAACCAGTATTAAAGGAATGCGTGCCACAAAATTCTTATCAGAACGATTAGGATTGAACATATTTCTATCCGAGCCGAATGAATAACCCTGGTTTTTTATATATTTATCTCAATCCTTTGGAATGGTTTCAAAAAATCATCTAACAAACAATTTCGTTTATACTCATCCAGTAATTCACATCAGGATTAACCTCAGCCCTGTACCCACACAGGCAAAAAAGTATTGTGTTGTATTCAGAAACAAAGATCAATTATTCATGTAAAGAGGTTCGATTAATAAGGGGTGGTCTCAAACAAATGTTTCTCAATAGGAATCCATAAACCTTGATGGAACTATTCCAATTCTTCCATCCTGTCATTTACCAGAGATTAGAAATCAACAATTGTTGAAATGTGATGATTGATTTGGTTGTCTTGTTGACTCAAAAATCATCAAATCATTGATGACTCTGAATATTAATTAATTTATAAATGATATAAGGACAAATATGCACACTAGATTAGATATCAAACACATTGAGGAATACCATGATTCTGCATCCACATTCGTGATTAATAAGCCATATTTGAATTGGACCTCCTGCTCATCTTACTGAACTATCCCCCGGGGGAAAGACAGTTTAAGATATGCGAGTGTTTGCAACAAAAATCTCTTACGGTAATAAAGGAAAAAAACTTATGTCAAAAACAAGCGAGAAAGCACAACAATATGCCCGTCAACATGCTGAGAAGTTCCAAGAAGAACTATTTGAACTATTGCGATTTCCCAGCATAAGTGGGGATCCCGCTTTTAAGAAAGATATCGAGCGAACGGCTGAATGGTTAGTCAAGCATTTGCATTCTTTAGGAATAGATAATGCGAGAGTGATACCATCGGCTGGCCTTCCTGTTGTCTATGGGGATTGGCTGGGAGCTGGGCCAGATAAACCCACCGTCTTGGTTTATGGTCACTACGACGTGGTGCCCGCTGAAATGGAAGATGGCTGGGATACACCCCCATTCGAGCCAGTTGTGAAAGACGGAAAAATCTATGCTCGAGGTGCAACAGACAATAAAGGTCAACTATTTATTCACATCAAAGCTGTAGAATCCTATCTTGAAACCAGTGGTGAGGCACCAGTCAACATCAAAATTCTATTAGAGGGCGAAGAAGAAATTGCATCTCCTAACCTGACACCCTTAATCAAAGAACACCTCGACTTGCTAAAAGCCAATCTTTGTGTGATCAGCGACACTTCCATGCGTGCCATCGAAGAGCCATCTATCACGCACAGCTTGCGCGGCATGACCTATATCGAGATCGAAATCGAAGGTCCAAAAGAGGACTTGCACAGTGGGCTTTGGGGCGGCGCTGCACACAATCCCGCGCTTGCCCTCGTTGAAATCTTGGGGAAACTCTACAATGATGACAAGACCATCGCAGTACCCGGTTTCTACGACGACGTTGTCCCGCTGACACAGGCTGAACGCGAAATGATTTCCAAAACAGATCTCAGCGCTGAGCAATACAAAGAAACGACTGGCGTACCTGCTATTTGGGGTGATCAAAACTACACTATCCGTGAGCGCATTTCCGCCCGTCCAACGCTTGATATCAACGGTATGTGGAGCGGTTGGACTGGACCTGGTCCCAAGACCATCATCCCGCAAAAAGCTGGTGCCAAACTCAGTTCCCGCTTGGTGGGCAATCAAGACCCTCACAAGATTTTTGAGCTAATAAAGGATTATATCGAATCAATCACACCGGAAACTGTAAAAGTTAAAGTTGATCTATTGACAACGGGTTTGCCTGCATTGATTCCCTTCGATATTCCAGAAATGCAAGCTGCTTCACGCGCCTATGAAAAAGGCTGGGGATACACACCAGTATTCACACGCGGTGGTGGCAGTATTCCGGTTGTCACGGATATTGCAAATATCCTCAATATTCCAGTAGTTATGATGGGTTTTGGTCTCGATAGCGATGGTTTACATTCGCCAAATGAGCATTACACCCTTGCTATGTTCCAACGCGGTATTGAAACTGCAATCATCTACCTTGATGAGCTGGCGTAATATAAGAAATTTTCCGTTGGCGAATGATGATTGTTCCGCGATAATAAAGAGAAATCTTGTGAATCAAAATTTACTGGTTATCGTTTTTTGGATTGGTTCATGATCCTGTCAGCTTGTTCTTCTTCGAGTTACCAAAAAGTATTCGACGGGCTGGGAGTGTCTGGGCAAGACAGCATTATCCAAATGGAAAATAAAGCGCTCATCAGCCCCTACGTTATTGTCGTCGGCAATATCCTTGATCATCTGAGGGAAGAGGACAATACCATTTGCGATGAGACAACAGCTTTCTTTTAAAAATTGTTTCTTTAATAAGCAACAAATGGAAATGAACGCAAAACTGGAAAGGTTCGATCCCAATTTTGAGAAAATCATCCCCAATCTGGATGAGATAGCGCACCTTTAGAAAGGATAACCACTTATGAGCAAAGATTTTTTAGACGAACTTGAAGAACACTTTTTACGCTACGTCAAGATTGACACTACAGCGGATCCAACCTCATCGACTTCCCCCAGCACGCAGATCCAGTATGATTTGCTCAACCTATTAGTGTATGAGTTAAAAGAGATCGGCGTACAGAACATATCTCTAACCCCCTATGGCGCGGTTCTGGCAACCATTCCATCGTCTGTGAAGGTAGAGACAGCCACAATTGCCCTGCTGGCCCATGTGGACACGGCTCCACAATTCTCCGGCACGAACGTTAAACCGATTGTCCATCGCAACTACAACGGCGAGGACATCGTTTTACCCGATGATCCCAGCCAGGTGCTGTCACCACAAGCGCTGCCCTATCTTGAGCAGAAAGTGGGCGAAGATATCGTCACCGCATCTGGCACAACACTTTTAGGCGCAGATGATAAGGCTGGCGTTGCCATCATCATGGCAACAGCGCGCCATCTGCTGCAAAATACAGACCTGCCGCATGGCTCAATCCGTATCTGCTTCACGCCGGATGAGGAAATCGGGCGCGGTGTTCATGCTGACCTGCCAGCTGACCTCAAAGCCGACTTCGCTTATACACTCGACGGCGCGCATCGGGGTGAGATTGTCTATGAAACCTTTTCTGCCGATGCAGCCAAAATCACTGTAAAGGGTGTCTCAATCCACCCAGGCTGGGCCAAAGGCAAGCTGGTCAATGCGACGCACCTGGCATCCAAGATTGTGGATACCCTGACCCAGACCACACTCACGCCAGAAACGACATCCGGCCGTCAGGGCTTCATGCACATCGTTGGCATGGGCGGGTCTGCAGCCGAAATGACCATCGATATCATCTTGCGTGACTTCGAGCGGGACCTCCTGGCCGCACTGGGCGATCTGCTCCAAAAGGTGTGTAAAGCCGTGCAAGCCGGAGAGCCACGAGCCGAGATCAAATGCTCAATCACCCCCCAATATCGCAATATGCGCTACTGGTTGGAGGATGATATGCGCCCGGTCGAGTTGGCACGTGAAGCCTGCCGCCAGATCGGCGTCGAACCTTTCTCCATCCCCATCCGCGGCGGCACCGACGGCTCTCGCCTGACCGAGTTGGGTGTACCCACACCCAACCTTTTCACCGGAATGCAAGAGATCCACGGTCCGCTGGAGTGGGTCAGCCTGCAAGATATGGCAGCAGCAACCGAAATGTGCCTTAAGCTGGTGCAACTATGGGCAGCGGCTGGACCTGGGGAACCAAAACCTGTAAACGGACCTGAGTCACCAGCCGATACTGGCGGAGCCATCGATTGGACAGATGAGATATAGAACAATTGGGATAGCTGCCAGACTTCCTATTCGTTTGCAGTTACAACTGTGGAAAGAGTGTCAATAGATCGATACCCCTACCAAACCTTATGACAACAATACCAGTACAGGGATAGGCACTCATCAAAAAATAAAATTTCCGAAAAACTTCTATCAAAAAATAAGAGGAACAATGACTGCAGGAAAAAATAAAAACGATAATGACCAAAAAGGCGGGATGCAAAAATTATTAAACGGTATTGAAAAATTGGGCAACAAGGTTCCCCATCCTGTGCTCATGTTTCTTTACCTCATCATTTTAATCGTGGTCCTTTCACATGTTCTCTATTTGTTTAATGTCAGCGTCACAGAAGAAATTGTTGTGCGTGAACCACCCTATACCGATTATGAATACTATAATGATCCATCCAGCCCCGGCTATAGAGAAGAGGATTACCAGGACGAGAAGTATGAATATGTGGTTGAGGAAAAGACCATCAGTATCCGAAGCCTCCTGACCACTGAAGGTATCAGGTTCATATTCACATCCTTTGTGCCTAATTTTCAGGGCTTTGGTGTTGTGGCTGTCACTTTTATTGCCATGATGGGCGCAGGTGTGGCTGAAGCTGCCGGGTTGATGTCAGCCATGATCCGGAAATTAGTCAAGGTTGCCCCGCGCGGGCTGATCACCTTTATCATTGTCTTCGTTGGTGTGGTTTCAAGTGTAGCTACAGATGCCGGCTATCTGATATTGATACCCTTAGGTGCGGCAGCCTTTATCACGCTGCGCCGCCATCCTCTTGCCGGATTGGCTGCAGCCTTCGCCGGTGTCAGTGCTGTGTTTGGAGTCAACATCATTTTCACCCCAATTGACAGCATGCTCACTGAAATCACTAACGAAGCCATCAGCCTTTCAGCCGGCACACCCCTCAGTCTGGCAGCCAATTTGTTCTTCTCCATTGGATCATCCCTTGTCATGGCGATAGTGGTCACCTGGGTGACAGACAAGATCGTCGAACCTCGCCTCGGTAAATTTGATTTTGAAGTTTATGCTGCAGAGCATCCTGAAATCGGTGATGCCAATGAGTTTACACCAGAAGAGAAGCGCGGACTGAAATATGCTGTGTTGGCCTCGCTGGCTATGATTGTACTGGTCCTCGTATTGACCTTACCTTCCGGCGCTCCCCTACGCCAACCTGAAGGTTATGTTGGCAGTTCTCCGCTGTTGGACAGCCTGCTCTTCATCATTACGATGTTATTCTTTGTTGCCGGTGTCGCTTATGGTAAAGGTGCAGGAACATTCAAGAGTAGCAATGACATCATCGCCGCAGTCACAAAGACTTTTCAAGGCCTGGCGGGGTTGATGTTCATGTTCCTGATGATCGCTCAATTCATCGCCTACTTCAACTTCACCAATATGCCCACCGTTCTGGCCATATCGATGGCGGGCGTACTCGAAACATTAAATGTTGGTGCACTGCCCTTGTTGATAGGTCTAATCTTGGTTATCATGATCCTCAATATCATCCTGCCAGGGGTAGTTCCGAAATGGGCTATCTTTGCACCTGTTTTCATTCCGATTTTTGTCCGCCTGGGTGTTGCTCCGCAAACCGTGCTTGCAGCATACCGGGTTGGGGACTCGCCGCTCAATGTCATCACGCCGTTAATGGTCTATCTGCCCTTTGTGGTCACCGTCGCTCAGCGATATGATAAAAAGTCGGGAATTGGTACGGTGATTGCCCTGATGCTGCCCTACGCTTTCGTTGTTGCCATTGCCTGGACCTTGTTCTTTGTCCTCTGGTTTATTCTGGGAATTCCTCTGGGTCCGGGATACCCCGTGAGTTTCTAATTATTCCTTTCGCCCTCCTTTACGAGCTAGATACAACGTAAAGCTCTTTAGCTTACAGAGCCGCCCACAATCCGGGTGGCTCAAACTTTAATTCCAAATAATCAAAAAGGATTTATTAATTGTTGCATATAGTATAAAAAGCATCCATTTCAACATAAATCCACGACACCCTTTGTGTGATTCAAAATGCTCGGAGATCAACATATATTGAATGGGATTATTACAATTAATGAGTGATGTAGCTCATGAACCCCAGCTACTACCTGTCTGTTGGAAGATTTCGTAACCATTGAGCCAGTTGGTTTATTGCTTATATCCTTTTCGTTGCTTTGACTTTTCCAAGGTAATACTGACCCCAGTTGCAAGGCGTCCAAGATTTACTTATTTTTCTTTGGCAGTCTGCTTGTCCTAAAAAACGAATGCCATTTTCTAGGATTTATTCTTCAATCTTCCTGTATGAAATTCATCAATGGATAATTAAGCATATTTTTAACCAGCGATATGAATAGATTTCAGTGTTTGATTAAAATTAGAACATTATCGAATCATCGTCTTGCGAAGAAGCGCTATCAATGTCATAATTGGGTCTGGTACCCTTATTCTTAAGATATGAATGCTATTCATAATGGAAACAGCGAAATAGAATTTTGTCAAGAAATGAACAGGAAGATCTAAATAGGAGGATTCAATTAAATGAAAACTACTTTAGAATTATTTGAAATCGGACAGTCTGTCTGGTATGACAACATCCGACGAGGGTTAATTGAGAATGGTGAAATGCAGAGGATGATCGAGCGTGGTGAAATCAGAGGGGTAACATCAAATCCAAGTATTTTTATGAAGGCGATCACCCAGTCGACAGATTATGACAAGAGCCTGGAACCGCTCAAAGAAACCGAGCTCAACGCCGAAGAGATCTTCTTTTCCCTGGCAATCGAGGATATCAAAGCGGCGACCGATCTCTTTCGCTCGATGTATCAGGAAAGCAACCGTGGTGACGGCTATGTCAGTCTTGAAGTGAGCCCTTATTTGGCTGATCAGACACAGGAAACTGTCGACCAGGCGGAGGACCTATGGAAGCGGATTGATCGACCCAATTTAATGATTAAGATTCCGGCAACCAAAGCCGGGTTACCTGCAATTGAAGCAGCAATATTTTCCGGGATCAACGTCAATGTCACCCTTATTTTCTCCCTAGATCGATACCAAGAGGTTATGGAAGCTTACATTAAGGGATTGGAACGGCGGTTACAAGCCGGATTGCCGTTGGAGTCCATCGCTTCTGTTGCATCTTTCTTTGTTTCGCGGATTGACACCAAGGTAGATGACCGCTTGCAAAAAATCATTGATAAAGGTGGCGTAGATGCTGAGAAAGCAAAAAGTCTCCTGGGTAAGGCGGCAATTGCCAGCGCACGAATTGCTTATGAACAATTTTCCCAGGTGTTTTCCACCAATCGCTTTACAAAACTCAGAGAAAAAGGCGCTCATGTCCAGCGACCATTATGGGCATCAACCAGCACAAAAAACCCCGACTATCGGGATGTCCGTTATGTTGAAGAATTGATTGGACCCAATACGGTCAACACCATGCCCCCACAAACACTCAAAGCTTTTCTGGACCACGGTGTTGTTGAAGAAACCATCGAAAAAAACCTGGAAGACGCAAAACAATGCCTGGAAGATCTTGAGTCTCTCGGCATTTCAATGAGCTTGGTCACGGATGAGCTCCTGGATGAGGGTGTCAAATCCTTTGCGGACTCCTTCACCGAGCTTTTGGAGGCAATTGATCGACGCGGATAAACGACAAGCTTTCAAAAATTTCAGATTCCCTGCTCTGCAAGTGACCCATTAAGGTCTTGACCCCGATTAAGTTGACCATAGGGGCACTGGTTAACGAAGAAGGCAAGAATGATTCTGGCCTGTATCTTGCTATCAATCTACCTGACGTGCTTTGATGGTGTTGATCAATCCATTTGTAGAGGAATCATGCCCGGACACCTTCTCCCACCCAGTTAATTCAGGCAAGATCTTCTTTGCCAGTTGTTTTCCCAATTCAACACCCATTTGATCAAAGGAATTAATCCGCCATATCACTCCCTGAGTAATAATTTTATGTTCATATAAGGCAATCAGTGACCCAAGAATCTCAGGGGTCAGTTTTGGGTAGAGAAATGAATTTGTCGGCCGATTACCCGGAAAGGTTTTGGCAGCCGTTAATAACTCCAGTTGATCACCACCGTACCCCATAGCGACTAATTCTGGGCGCACCTCTTCTGAGGTCCTACCTTTCATCAACGCTTCAGTTTGGGCAAGGAAATTAGAGAGCAGGATCGCGTGATGGTCGCCAATCGGGTTGTGGCTCTCAACAGCAGCCAAAAAATCACAGGGGATCAATTTCGTTCCTTGATGAATGAGCTGATAAAAAGCATGCTGACCATTGGTGCCGGGCTGTCCCCAGATAATCGGTCCGGTGGAATAATCCACCCATTCACCTTGTTTTGTCACCGATTTTCCGTTGCTCTCCATGTCGCCCTGCTGGAAATAAGCGGGGAAATACATCAGGTATTGATCATATGGCAGGATCGCATGGGTGTCTGCCCCAAAGAAGTTGTTATACCAAATACCCAGCAAAGCCATCAATACCGGGACGTTACGCTCAAAAGAGGTTGTTCGAAAATGTTGATCGACTTTATGAGCGCCCAGTAAAAGCGACTCAAAATTATCCATGCCAATAAACAAGGCAATTGAAAGCCCGATAGCTGACCAGAGGGAATAACGCCCTCCCACCCAATCCCAGAATTCAAACATATTTTCCGGGTCAATCCCAAATTCAGAAACGGCCTCGAGGTTCGTCGACATGGCAGCAAAGTGTTTCGCGATGGCAGCCTTGTCTTTCGCAGCCTCTAACAACCAGCTACGTGCGGTATGGGCATTTTTCATGGTCTCCTGGGTTGTAAAGGATTTTGATGCGATTAAAAACAAGGTGGTTTCAGGGCTTAGCTTTCTCAATGTTTCCACAATATCAGTGCCGTCAACATTGGAAACAAAATGCACCCCCAATCCCTTCTTACCATAGGGCTTAAGGGCTTCACAGACCATTTTTGGACCCAGGTCCGAACCGCCAATCCCAATGTTGACAACATCTCTGATTGGCTTGCCTGTGTAACCTTTCCATTCGCCGGATCGGACGACCTCACTAAATCCACGCATTTTCCCAAGGACCCGGTTCACCTCTGGCATCACATCCTGACCATCGACAAGGATCGGTTGATTTGTTCTGTTGCGCAATGCAACATGCAGCACAGCCCGTTTTTCTGTTGTGTTGATCTTCTGACCCTCAAACATTGCATTTATCCATGATTTAAGGTCGGATTGGTGTGCAAGGTCAATCAGGAGGGCGCGGGTTTTTTCTGTGATCCGATTCTTGGAATAATCAAAAAGTATGTCGTTAACCATTAATGAGAATTTTGAGAAACGCGCTGGATCCTTCTCAAAAAGGTCACGCATTTGGATCCCAAGCATTTCCTCATGATGCTGTTCTAGGGCTTGCCAGGCTGGGAGATTTTTAAGATCAGACATTGTTTATCTTCCTTATTTTTTGACTCGTGAAAAATGACTCACAAGTAATATTTCTTAGGTATAAGCCAATCAAAACTTTCGGCAATGGTATCAACAGTAATCCACTATCACTGATATTTGTTATTTCACTTTCAACCAGATCACATCAATTGTAATGCTAATAATGACTGTATATATATTTTCGTTATTGATGCATATTGTATTCACGAATTAAGAGACATGGCTACGAATAATTAAAATCGACATCGGAGAAAGCTATTGCAGCACAATGACCTGTCCCGCCCCACCTTGGATAAACGCATCCGGATAAAGACTTTGAATTTTATTCCGTTGTCTAGTGCAGTGTGTAGCGCAGATTAACTGCAATCCTTCCAATGACTCAGGCTGGGTGCTGTGGAGTCCGCCAACGATTCCATACACCTGACCGAACTGTGAAGCTCTTGACAATATATGCCCCATGTCTGGGTGTGAACAACCCACGATCAACAACAAACCCTTCGAGGTCGAAAGGACCAAACTTTGCTCGATTCCCTCCAAAACCCCAGTCGAGAAAATCCCTTCCATGATGCGAAATGGTTTTCTCCCGGAGATAATCGTTTCTCCCATGTGCTTCAACTTCATGGGCTCGGGAAGCCAAATTTTTGGCGAGTTATTTACATCTAAGAACCGTTTCAACCCACCTGTATGGTCATGGTGAGCATGGGAAATGAAGACCATCCCTATTGCGCTTGGTTGAATGCCAAGCACAGCCAAATTATTCAACAAAATCTCACCATTCCCACCTGTGTCAAACAAGATCGTCTTCCCACCATCTATTTCGACCAGGGAAGAAAATCCCCAATCAGCCTGCAACCCATCCTTCAATGGCGGCAGGTTATCGTAAACAATCGTTATTCGAGTCATCGCTCTCCTTTCACCAGAGCCTCAACGAAATAATTGGAAATTAAAAGATCATGCTGAATCAACTCAATTTTTGTTATATAATCAACCTAACCAAATTATTACATAAAAAGCAAAGCTTCAATTCATATTTAATTTTAGCTTATGAGAATTACGATTGGAAAATAACCTGCGGATTTATTACATAGATATAAACCTAACCTATCCATAATTAGAACAGGAGGAAATCATGTCGAAGAAAACAATCAGCCTGATCATCATCATTGTGAGTGTCTTATTGATCATCGTTTCCTTGACCGCCGATCTGATTGGCATCGGTTCATATCCAGGAATTAACTATGCGCAATTGATAGGGGCTGGGATTGGGTTGGCGGGTTCAGTATTTGGCATTTGGTTGAATCGAAAAAAAGAAGAGCCAGGGAAATAATCCGCTTCCTTGCCCTAATTAAGAATTCAAGCCTGATAATTCCCTAAAGAATATCTGGATTGATTTTCAAGGGTTTAAATGGATGACGCCTCCAATTTCAAAGGAGGCGTCTGTTTTTGATTGATCAAAAGTTAGACAAAGATCATGATCGGGTATTCCACAAATTCCTTCACCCGCTGCAAAAACCTAGCCGCAGGTGCGCCATCCACCAGTCGGTGATCAAAAACCAGGCTCAAGGTCATCATCTTGCGCACTTTAATCTCACCCTGGTAAGGCACAACTTTGTCCTGGATTCTGCCCAGCCCTAGAATCGCTACTTCAGGCAGGTTGATTACTGGCGTAAAAGCATCCACGTCAAAATTACCCAGGTTCGTGATCGTAAATGTGCCCCCTGAAAGGTCTTCTGGCGAAACCTGACCGGTCTGAATACCGTCAACCAGCTCTCTGAAACGTTTACCAAAAGCCTGCAAATCCAGCTTATCTGCCTTTTTAATCACCGGCACGACCAGGCCACGGTCTGTATCCACCGCGATCCCAAGGTTGATTTCAGCCAGGTGATCAATGGCGCTTCCATCCTGGCTGAGCCGCGCGTTCATATAGGGGAAGTCTTCCAACACTCGGGTGACGATTTTTCCCATTAATTCGTTATATCCAGGTTTGTATCCCCAGGCTTCAGCTTTTTCCTCTTTTAACTTCTCTCGGAGCCTGACCAAATCGGTTACATCCGCCTCGGTGACAAGGGTCACGCGAGCCGTTAATTGGTCACTGGCAGCCATCCTGTCAAATATCAACTTGCGCACACTGCGAAGAGGACGGCTTTCTTTGACTGGGATATCCGTATATTTCACTTCTGGGGTCTGACTGATCAACCCTGTTGAAGGTGCCGAAAGTTTTTGACGGATCACCTTTTCAACATCTGAACGGGTGATTGCGCCTTTTGGACCGGACCCCGCCACACTGCTTAGATCCAAACCAACTTCATCAGCTAATTGAACAGCAATCGGGGTTGCCTTGGTCTTTTGCCCTAAATAATCAATCACATCCTGCTCAACTACCCTGACACCCTCACCCCCTGTAGGTTTGACTCGGAACAAGTCTACGCCTTCTTTTCCTGCTAATTTCCTGGCGCGCGGGCTGGCGAAGACTTTCTCTTGAGCGGATTTTGGCACAGCTTCGGTTGGTGCTTCCATATCAACGGGTTCAGTTTCTATGCGCTCTGGTTCTTCTTCATCCTCTGTCTCTAGGATTTTTCCACTGGGTGAAAAACCCTCATCACGTTTGCCAATAGTCGCCACGACCGTCAGAACCGGTACGGTCTCTCCCATTTCATGCGGTCCAAAGTAGATATACCCTTTGGCGTTGGCTTCAACATTAAAGATAGCTTTATCGGTTTCAACCTCAAGAACAGGATCGCCAAAGTCGACTTTCGAACCCTCCTCAACAAGCCTGTTGATCAAAACAACTTCGTCAACAGTTTGGCCTAATTTTGGGACGAATAAATCTTCCGACATCAGCTCATCACCTTTCTGCAAGCAGCCAATATTCTCTCAACATTGGGAATTGCCAGGTCTTCTAATACTTCGGCGCGGGGTACCGGAACATTGGCAGATGCCACACGCACCATGGGTGCATCCAGCCAATCAAAGGCTTCCTCGTTGATCCTAGCCATCACTTCGTTGATGAAACTGGTATTTTCATATGCTTCGGTCACACCCACAAAGCGTCCGGTTTTCTGAATTGAGGTGACAATCGTTTCCATATCCAATGGTTTAAGCGTTCGCAGATCTATCACTTCAACATCAATAGCCTCATTGGCAAGGATTTCAGCAGCCTCTAAAGAACGCAGGACCATCCTTGAATAGGTCACTATGGTCAGGTCATTCCCTTCTCGTTTGACATCAGCCACGCCAAAGGGGATGATGTAATCCTCTTCTGGGACTGGTCCTTTCTCCTTATAAAGCATTTTGTGTTCAATGAACATCACCGGGTTATCATCTCGAATGGCGGTTTTAAGCAAACCCTTTGCATCGTAAGGTGTAGAAGGCATCACGACATAAATACCCGGGAAATGAGTCCAGAGGCTCTCCAGGCTTTGAGAGTGGTGAGCAGCGATTGCCCGTCCTGCCCCACCCTCCGTCCGGATCACCATCGGTACTGAGGTTTTCCCGCCAAACATATAACGATTTTTTGCGCCCTGGTTGGCAATTTGATCCATCGCCAGAGGGGTGAAATCGACATACATGATCTCTGCGATCGGTCGCATCCCGGACATGGCAGCCCCTACAGCAGATCCACCAATCGTTGCCTCCGAAATAGGCGTATCGATGACGCGTTCTTCGCCAAATTCTTCATACAAGCCGCGGGTAGCGCCGTAGGCACCGCCGTATAAACCAACATCCTCACCCATCACAAAAACGCCTTTATCCCGGAGCATCTCCTCCCGCATGGCTTCAACCAGTGCTTGGGCGTAACTGATTTGGCGCATATCGCCATCCGATCGAACTTTTTCCCTCAATCGCTTCTCAGCATGGATATCTGCTAAGGTGGTTTTCGAAGGGGCGAACACATCAGTTTCCAATTGCTCAGGAGCAGGTGGCGGACAATTTTCACTATAGCGCATTGCCTCATCCAGTTTTTCCTGGACCTTTTCCTCAATATCCTCAAATTCTTCATCTGTAAGCCAGTTAATGACGGACATGTCCCGGTTAAGCTGCTTGATTGGATCCTTCTCTCGGTATTCCTTTTCTTCTTCGCGAGTACGGTAGGCACGCGGATCGGAATGGGAATGCCCGTAATAGCGATAGGTTTGACACTCAATTAAAGTCGGTCCCTCACCAGATCGGGCACGAGCAACAGCCTCAGACACAGCCTTTCTGACTTTCAGTACATTCATACCATCCACAGTCTCACCGGGTATGCCATAAGCGCAAGCACGTTGCGCCACTTGAGGTTTATTGCTGGCATCCTCCCAGGGAACGGACATCGCATATAAATTGTTTTCAACAACAAAAACAACAGGAAGGTCCCAGATTGAAGCCATGTTCAAGGATTCGTGAAAATTCCCTGTGTTGCAAGCGCCATCACCGAAAAAGCAAAGCACAACCGAATCAGTGCCCTGGAGTTTTTGTGCCAGGGCTGAGCCAACAGCCACAGGGATATTGCCGCCGACAATGCCGGTGGCACCCAGGTTGCCATGATCTACATCAGCAATATGCATTGACCCGCCCTTGCCTTTACAGTAGCCGCAGGACTTACCCAACACCTCTGCCATCATCTTGTTATAGTGTTCTTGCTTGGCTTCCTCTGTCTCGGCCGCCGAATCGCCGTGCGCATGGGCATGGCCGTGGCCCCGATGCGTGCTGGTGATGATATCGTTGTCCTTCAAAGCCCCAATGGCACCAACCGCTACAGCTTCCTGCCCGGCGTAAAGATGTGAGGCACCTTTCAAGACATCCTTACTTAGAAGGTTGGCGATGTTATTCTCAAGGGCACGAATTTCGGTCATCTGACGTAAATACGTCAGCAACTGCTCTTTTGTCAGCTCTTGCTCTTCGATTAATGCCCACACTTCCTCATATAATTTGTTGTTTTCTTCTGTCATATTAAATCTCCAAATCTAATTTCTAATGCATTTCCTGACCGCCAGTCACATTAATGGCCTGGCCGGTCATATAACTGGATTGATCAGATGCTAAAAATACCAGAACATTACATACGTCTTCGTACGTGCACCCTCTTTTCAAGGGGACCTGGTCTATATAATATTGTCGGACCTCTTCTACGGTCATATTACGGGTCCGGGCATATTGTTCGAATAGGGAATCAACCCAAAGTGGGGAATCGAGCATATTCCCAGGACAGATTGCGTTGGCACGGATATTAAATTCCGCCAATTCCAGCGCAATCGATTGGGTCAAACCAATCCCACCAAATTTCGAAGCTGCGTAGGCGGAATTTTTATAGCTGCCCTTCTTTCCAGATTTACTATTTATTTGGATGATCACTCCGGATCGCTGCTGCTTCATAACCCGGGCGGCATGTTTCGCGCAAAGGAAGTATCCGAAGAGGTTTACTTGCATGACCTTCATCCATTTCTCAGCCGGGAATTCATCGACAGGCTGGGCGATTAGGATGCCAGCGTTACTGACCACAATATCCAACCTGCCAAATTGGTTGATCGTTTCATCAACAAGATGGGCTACCTGGTCATCTTGAGTCACATCCGTGATAATCCCAAGGGACTTTTGGTTTGTGTACCTTCGAATGCGAGCGACTGTTTCATTGATACCTTCCTCATTGATGTCGGCAATAATCACATCGCAGCCTTCTTCTGCTAAGCGAAAGCTGATTGCCTCACCAAGACCTTGAGCCCCACCGGTAACAATAGCCGTTTTTCCTTCTAATTTTTTGTTTTTTGCCATTAACTATTCCTCAATCATCTCTTCTAAAAACGCCTTTTCAGCTTCTTTTGTCCACGTACGACCATCTTTAAGTTTTTCCGCAACTCTAGGCATAACCCCTTTGAGATCTTGGACACTAGTCAAGGGAAGTTCCCGGATGTTGGGAAAAATGACCACTTTTCCCGGGTAAGTAGCATCTATCAAAGCCTGCATGCCGTCTTTGGCTGCAGAAAGTGATCCCACCGCTGCTACAGAGCGATTTGTTGAAAGTTCTCCTTCCTCAACTTTCTGAAGCATGGTCAACATATCTTCGATCTTTGAGGCAGAATGACCGATCACACAAACATCTCGATAAACCAGGTCATTCAAATCAATTGCTGCACTCGTGCCCCGTGCCACGCCAGCAAAGACATTCATCACACCCTTTTCTCCCAACCACTCAGCGCCTTCAGCAATGACCGCTGGAATGGGCACCAACATGATGACATCATCGAAACCGGTGTCTTCAAATCGACTCATCACCTCTTTGTAATTGTCTTTTTTCATTGGATTGACGCAGATCCATTCAATGCCTTTTTCCTTTGCCTCTGCGCTGAAAGTTTCATCCAAGTCGCGCAATCTTTCGTCACTGGCATCTGAACAGACAATCAAATTCGGATGGTTATTTGACTCAATGGCATGCTGGACGTGCATCCTGCCCATGGGTCCGCCCGCGCCAACAAAAAGTGCGCTACCGCCTGCGTGTAACTCTGACCGTTGTGGTGCTTTCTGGTAAATATTGGCCAAATCCCTATCTTCACCACCCAGGAAAAGCCATCGATTGTAATGAACGCGGCCAATGTCCAATTTCGCTTTGCGCTCAAAGGGTTGATCGGTGGAAAATACTAGGACTCCATGAAAAGCAAGATAGGGACTGATATTCTCAACAAGATCAACGCTGGGAGAAAGGAGAATGATATCATCCACCTGTTGATCCAAATCAGCTTCACCGCTGATAGGGTTTATTTGATCATCTTCTATGATCTCGATTCCCAAATCCTCAGCCTCTTCTCGCAGCCAAGCCCCAAATGACCCATTCATATCTGTCAATTTAATCACAGCCGGGTGATTGGTTTTGTCAAATCCCTTAGATAATTTGAATTCGCCCTGATCAGGACCCACAAACCATGCTGTGCCCCCTGATTTAGGTGAAGAACGATATTCCAAATAATAAGCGGCTATCACACACGCCCAGGGTTCAACCAGGGCAGATTCTGCATACCCCGTCTCAGGTCGAATTGGGATCAAATAATTACCATCATCACCATTTAATACCCGCTGATCAATGACATTGTATTGCGAAAGCCCCCCTTGGATTTCATAGCCGTAAGCATAACCAACACCATCGACAAAAATATCCGCCTGCAAAATAAACCTATCACCTGTTTGATATTGTTCTTTCAAGTTATCCCCAACGCCAACAACCGTTAGGGAAACTTCATGACCCAATACAACCGGATCTTCCTTCATATTACGATATATTCTCGGGTGTTCCTCACCTAATCGGATGACCTTAATATCCGAAAAGCATAATCCACAGGCATCATGACGGATAAGGAGCTCATCAGGTCCATAGTTTGGCATCGGCACAGTTATGGGTTGATCTTTTTTCCCCAAATTTTCCAATCCTGAACCATACAGCGGCCATAATCGATGGGCGTTTTTCTCAGGCATTTGACCCCGGTGATATTTATCAAATTTTGATTTCATTATCAATCCTCGATTCTATGATCTAAGGTTTTCAGGACGTCATCCACAGACATCCTTACATTAATTCTATCGGCAAATTGTTCGGAGTCCATCTCAGGGCTGATTAAATGTCCTGCATCCTCATAAAAGGCATTTCTGGTTTTCCGATTTGCAAAATTTTCTTGAGACCATTGGCTTTGATAGCCCATACCGAATAACTTAGCCATTCGCGTGTGTCCGTATAGAAAATATGCACCCTTCATAAATGCTTCGAGAACAGCATCCAACTCTGGCGCGTCAAAATCATCCACTAACTTCTGTCCGAAACTATTCATTTCGGTACCCACAATAATTGGCAGGTCCAGAGATTGCGCAAGATCAACGATGTGATATAACTCTCGAATTTTCCGTTTTTTCGTCTCTGGGACTGCGATATTCCAATTACGGTCGGGGACGATGTTGATCACTCTCACGCCTTTTTCCATCAACAAATCCAGCAGACGTTCAATTTCCTGTTCACCTTCTGATGTGCCATCCAACCAGGCGGAACAAGGGATCGCATCTGCAGACAGAATAATCTCATGGAATTCATCCACTGTTGGGAAAGCTTCCACATCCGGTTGAACATAGGCCACCCCACCCCGCTTCATCAGCTTTTTGCGTAAGAGGTTTTTGAATGCGTTTTGATCCTGGATTACCTTTTCAATTGATTCTTTTGGCAAATCTAATTTCTTATGCCAAAAGTCAATGGGATCTTCAAAGGATTCAAAAGATTTTTTAGCGATCTTCTGGACCATATGGCGTTCTGTCGCATACCCCCCGGGTGTCATCGGAAGGATATCTTCTTCATAATACACTTCCAATGGCGCCAGAAATTCATTCACCGTGTCGATAATTTGTTGATTCCGCTGTACGGCACGCTGACGAATGTTGTCAAGGGCTGGCATCGTTACGTTAGGAACCTTTGAGGAGATAAAACCCGTTCCCATATGATAGGCGATTCCCGGTTCACCAGGAGAATTGATCTCATACATTTTGAATTCCGGGATATAAACCCGGGTTTCAATCCCAGCTGTTCCTCGCACACCAGTCATTTTACAAGCATCTAAAAATTCATCCACGCCGTCCAATATATCAAAATCCACAATACCCATAAATTTAATGCCATTTTTCTTCGCGATCCATGCCAGGTGCGAGGGTGAAAACCCATAACCGTTATAAGAAAAGAATGAATGGCAGTGAAGGTTGGCGATCTCTCTTTCATCTGGCACCTCAATCGATCCTGATGTCACCAGCGCCATTAGCTTTCTTAAGCTTTCCTTCCTGGTTTGGAGGTTAAAGCTATCCAACTCGTGTTCTAATCGATTAACTTCTTTTTCACTTGCCATTTGTGCTATCACCTTTTCACATCACTCAGTTGATGAACTAAATCTTTTGTCTTGGCATAAAGTTGCCTAAATAATGGATAAATCTTATCGTACATCTTTTTATTGCTAACATCCGGTTGGACAGCATCCTTGAAGCGAACCCATTGCTCCTTCAGAAAGCCAGGGTCGCTTATCGCGCCGACAGCCAATCCAGCCAGGAAAGCATCCCCATAAGCAGCACCGATAGTTTGTTCAGGTATTTCCTGTTGGATACCTGTAATATCACTGACAATCTGCACCCAGAGTTGATTGGACGTACCACCTCCCACAGCAACGCCCTCATCGATTTCAGCACCGGTTTTCTGCATCGCTTCCAAATTCATACGGATGGCAAAACCAATGCCTTCCAACAAGGCACGGTAAATATCACCTCGGGTATGTTTCAGAGTAAATCCTGCGAGCACGCCCCTAGCATTCGGGTCAAAGATAGGCGTTCTTTCTCCACTGAGATAAGGAAGCATCAGCAGCCCATCAGCACCCACTTTAGACCCCGCAGCTTCTTCAGAAAGCGCAGCATAGGCATTTTTACCTTTATTCTTTTCATCACTCAAAAGATCTTTTGCAAAAAGGTCCCGAAACCAGGTTGTGGCTGAACCACTGGTAGACATACCCGCAGTATATTCATATTGGCCTTTGAAAGCTCCCGCCTCAAGCCATAATTCATGAGAGGGGATCGGTTTCTCGATGAAGTAAACCAAACAGGAGGTGCTGCCATACATGATCATTAAATCACCCACATCAATCACACCAACACTGATCGCTTCTGACAGCGCATCAATGGCACCAAAATTGACTGGGGTGCCTTCTGGAAGGCTGGTTTCATCTGCTGCCCGTTTTGTGACAGTGCCAGCGATTTGGTTCGACCATCCAACTTCGGGCAGTTTTTCAATTCCTGTGATTTGTTTAGCAAATTGATCATCCCAAGCAGCGGCCTTGATATTAAAAAGTGGGTTGAATTCCGATGCAGTATGGGCATCGATCACAAATTCGCCAGTCAGTTTGAAAATAATATAGGAGGTTGAGGTCAAGAATTTGTGCGCACGGTTGTAATTTTCTGGCTCATTTTGTTGTAACCAGAGAATTTTCGCTCCAATCGACTGGGAAGTTAATCTTGAACCACCAAACTCGACTAATGCCTCTCGACCAAATTGATCTTCTATTGCTTCAACCTGCGGATTGGAACGTGTATCAATACCGTACAATATGCCGGGGCGAAGAGGATTTCCACTTTTATCCACGGGTAATAAACATGCGCCTATGGCACTCAATCCAACGCCAACAATCTGATCTCCCTGTGGGACCTGTGCTGAAAGCTGTTTGGCAATCTCACAAAAGTCAGCCCACCAGATATTTTCAGCATCCTGTTCAACAAATCCCGGTTTGGGGAGGGATATCCCATGCTCGTAGCGTGCATCAGCCAGGATCTCCCCATCCGGTCGACATAGGACTCCTTTAGAACTATAAGTTCCGATATCAATCCCCAACAGGAGATCAGCCATGGTGTTTTCCCTGAAGACGATAACCAAAACTATTTGGCACGAGTTTCGTTTCTCTTTCGATCGATATTTTCAAACCAGACCACCGCTCAGCAAGCGATGGTCTGGTTAGTGTTTTAGTAAGATTTATAAATCGGGCCAAAATTCTTGCAGGCACGGAAATCTGCGCCCTGCAAATTCTTTGTCCCAAAAGCAGACCAGGCACTTGGACGGAAAATGGTCCCTTCATCCACATTATGCATGTTAACTGGAATCCGTAAAATGGAGGCCAGGGTGATCAAATCCGCCCCAATATGACCAAAGCTGATCGAGCCGTGGTTAGCACCCCAATTTGCCATCACAGAATAGACATCTTTGAAAGCTGGGCTATCGTTCAATCTTGGTGCAAACCAGTGTGTAGGCCATGTGGGATCCGTCCGCTCATTCAATGTTTCGTGGACAGACTCCGGAACCTCTACCGTCCATCCTTCCGCAATCTGCAGAACGGGACCCAATCCTTTCACAATATTCAAGCGGCACATGGTCATGGGCATACCGCCCTTTGTCAGGAAGCCAGAAGAATAACCACCGCCACGGAAATAGCCTGTGTTGGCAGGATACCAGGTTGTCGCATCCAGGCAAGCTTGTGCTTCTTCTTCCGTGATCTCCCAGAAGGGTTTCATGACTGGTTTTCCATCTTTTTCTTGCTGCCCGGTAGCGTCAAGGGTTGCTGCCCCAGAGTTGATCAAATGTATCATGCCATTTGCAGCGCGACCCTTAAGTTCATAACCGGTCACCCGCTTAACTGAATCAGGGCTCCAATAGGTCCGAACGTCAGCAAAAATCTGGGCTTGATTGGTCAACAAATAGCCCATTAACATCCCCACACCATTGAGCGCATCGTTTTCCGTTGCCATGATAAAAGGTGCTCGTATACCATTCCAATCGTAGGATGAATTCAAGATCGCTTCCATGAAGTCACCATTCGGTCGGAAATCCGTCCACTGTCGTTGACCCTGGAAACCTGCCGCAATCGCGTTATGACCTAATGCCTCTTCACCAAAGCCAGCTTCAGCCAATTTTGGATTGCCAACCATCAAATCTCGGCCAATCATGGTCATTTTGACCACCGTTTCCCAGTCTTGATCCTTCTGTTGGCGAGTGCGTTGTTTTTCTGGGGCATTATATTCCTTACCCTCTTCGCAATTTTCCTTTGTCCAGGCTAAGGCTCTCGCAAATTCCTCTTTGTCATAAATGCCTTCTTCAATGCGGCGAGCAATTTCACTCATATCAATATCTTCCACACGCATTCCCAGGTAGGATTCAAAGAGAGGTTGGTCAACGATCGACCCCGCAATCCCCATAGAGGTCCCACCAATCGAGAGATACGACTTACCGCGCATGATTGCAGTAGCCAATCCAGCTTTTGCAAAGCGCAGTAGTTTATCCTGGACATCCTCCGGGATGGAGGTATCGTCGCTGTCCTGAACCTCATGCCCATAAATTGAGAAAGCAGGCAGGCCTTTTTGGCTGTGGGCGGCTAAAACTGCGGCCAGGTAGACAGCACCAGGGCGTTCCGTACCGTTAAACCCCCACACGGCTTTGGGGGTTAAAGGATCCATGTCCATGGTTTCCGAACCATAACACCAGCAAGGGGTCACCGTGAGAGAAACACCCACGCCCTCTCTTGCGAACTTTTCAGCACATTTTGCTGATTCTGCCACGCCCCCAATCGTTGTGTCGGCTATGACACATTCCACGGGAGTTCCATCCGGAAAGCGTAAATTTGCTGATAACAGCTTTGCTACCGATTTCGCCATCCCCATGGTTTGATCTTCCAGGCTTTCTCTGACACCATTTCTGCGGCCGTCAATGGTTGGCCGAATGCCAATTTTCGGCATTTCACCTATCCATCGATCACCAAATCCTTTTTTATCTGACATGATTATCTCCTTTACAATTTCCTGTTGAATGATTTACTTGTTACTTGGATTTAATATGTTCCCTTCATATGCATTTTGTTTCTTTTGTTTTTTAATTCCATTAAGTCACCAGCTTTTCACCGCTAGATTCACGTACGATCAGCTTAACTGGAAAAACAATTTCCTGCTTTTCCAGAGGAAATTGGTCAGTATCCTTTATTCGAGAAATCAATAATTCAGTGGCTTTTTCACCGATCTCATAAGGCGGTTGGGCAATCGCAGTTAAGAAGGGATACAACGAAAGGTTCTCGGGGATATCATCAAAGCTGACCACGGCAACATCCTGCGGTACTTGGATATCCATCTCACGTAAAGCTGCCAGGGAACCTATAGATATCAAATTGTTCCCCCCAAAAATGGCTGTAGGTTTTGTTACCCTTTGAAAAACAAGCCGGGTTAATCGAGCTCCAGACTGCTGAGTATATTTACCGTAAAAGAAATCAATATAATTTTCCAACCCATTCTCAATCATCGCCCGTTGATAACCCTCGACCCTATCAACCGAGGTGGATACTTTTTGCGGCCCGCTGAATAGGGTAATCCGTTGATGACCAAGATCGATCAGGTATTGGCTCAACTGATAAGCGCCCCCTTCAGAATCCCCACGAACAACATCCACATCCTGGGTGCTGACCCGCCGATCAATAACAACAATGGATGTGTTCTGTTTTTTAATCAATTCAATGGATTTCGAATTTGAATCCGCCGGAACAAGGAGGATGCCATCCACCTGTTTCTGTAATAAAAGCTGAATATAATCATCTTCTTGGTCCTGAGATTCGTCCGTATTGCAAATAATGACATTAAAGCCAGCTTCACAAGCGGCATCCTCTACCCCCCTGGCAAGCAAATTAAAGTAGGGATTGGTGATATCCGTGATCATCAGAGCGATTGTATTGGTCCGTTTGGATTTCAAACTGCGCGCAATCACATTCGGCACATATCCCAATTCCTCAATGGCAGCCTTAACTCTCGCCCGAACCTTCTGGCTGACATACCCAGAATTATTAATCACCCGGGAAACGGTGATGGGCGCAACGCCAGCTTTCTTGGCGACATCATGTATCGTTGGCATAAAGCAGGTCTCATCTTCCTTGTGATAAATTCACGCTTGCCAAACAAATCGAATTAATTGTGGTATCGATACCATATTATCATGAATGAAATCCCATGTCAATATTAACCTTGTTAAAAGGGATAGATTGTAATTTGCGTTTGGTAGAGATTCCGGTTTTTTCCCTGAGACAAAATAGGATTATAATAATGGCGGTTGTTAACTCGTGAAACACAAATAATTATTGACAAGAAAATCAGATTATGATAATATGGTAACGATATCATATACAACCATCATAATACGTTAACAGTCAATTAAGGAAATCTTATGGATGATGCACTCGTTCTGATGGAAGGAATTGACAAACATTTTCCAGGCGTTCATGCATTGAATAATGCCAAGTTCAATCTCAAGCGTGGTGAAGTGCACGCAATTGTTGGTGAGAACGGTGCTGGAAAATCCACTTTAATGAAAATTCTGGCGGGAATTTATTCGAAAGACCAGGGGAAAATCTGTTTCAAAGGTGAGGAGGTAGAAATCTCCAACCCTCATGCAGCTCAACAAATGGGTATCAGCATGGTGCACCAGGAACTGAACCTGATGAACCACTTAACTGCAGCACAGAATATCTTTATTGGGCGTGAGCCTCTGAAGGGCATCTTTTTAGACGATAATAAGCAAAATCAAGATGCCAGAGAACTCTTTGAAATGATGCGCCTGAACCTTCAACCCTTTATAAAGGTCGGCGATTTAACCGTTGCCAAGCAGCAGATGGTCGAAATTGCCAAAGCACTTTCCTATAACTCAGATGTGCTCATCTTCGATGAACCAACTGCTGCACTCACTGATGTAGAAATTACTGAGTTGTTCCGGATTATTCGACAATTGAAAGAAAATGGTGTCGGTATTATCTACATCACCCATCGGTTGGAGGAACTCAAGCAAATTACAGACAGAATCACCGTTTTACGCGACGGCAATTACGTGGATACCGTCAATACACAGGAAGCTCAAATATCGCAAATCATAAAAATGATGGTTGGTCGTGTGATCTATGAATCTTCTCCGGAAGTCCCCGAAGATCGTGACCAGGAAGTTGTTTTGGAAGTAAAAAACCTTTCAAGGGAGAAAGCATTAAAAGATGTCAGTTTCCAATTGAGAAAAGGTGAAATCTTAGGATTTGCCGGGTTGGTTGGCGCTGGGCGGACCGACACTGCCCGGGCGATTTTTGGCGCGGATTCATTTGACTCAGGTGAAGTCTATATCAAGGGTGAAAAGGTAAATATCAAAGGGCCAAGTGATGCCGTCGCCCACAGTATCGCATATCTTTCAGAAGATCGGAAACGTTATGGCTTATGTTTGGGGCTAGAAGTCAAGACCAATATTGTTTTAACCATTTTTGAGAAATTAACCGCATTTTTAGGATGGATAAAAGAGAAAAGTGTCAATCGAATAGCCTCTCGCATTGTCGATCAGCTTTCTATCCGCACCCCCAGTCTTGATCAGAAAGCAAAGAACTTATCCGGCGGCAACCAGCAAAAATTAGTTATTGGGAAATGGCTGGCAAAAAATGCCGATATCCTCATCTTTGATGAACCTACCCGTGGGATCGATGTGGGTGCAAAACAGGAGATTTACACGTTGCTCAACGACCTCACATCTCAGGGAAAATCCATCATCATGATCTCTTCAGAACTGCCGGAGATTTTGCGGATGAGCCATCGTGTTTTGGTGATGTGTGAGGGACGTGTCACAGGGGAGTTGGATTATACTGAAGCAACGCAAGAATCTATCATGGAATTAGCGACGTTGCGAAATGGTGTTAACTAGAACAAACAGAATTGATTGAGGTACCTTATGGAAGCTGAAACCACCCAACAGAAAAGAAAAGCCGGCGCAGAGACGATACAACGTTTATTGGCTTTTGCCGCATTAGTCATCCTCTTTATTGTTTTTTCCTTTGCCTCTCCTTACTTTTTTACATTCAGTAATGTCGTCGGGATCCTGGTTGCCACCGCGGTCAACGGTTTGCTGGCGATTGGCGTGACCTTTATTATCATCACGGGCGGCATCGATCTCTCCGTTGGGACCGTAATGACCCTTTCTTCTGTTATGGCGGCCGTTTTTGTCAAAACCTGGGGATTACCTATTCCTTTAGGCATCCTTGCGGGTGTTGTAACAGGGACCATTGCCGGGTTGGTAAATGGACTATTAGTCACAAAACTCAATCTCCCACCCTTTATTGCCACCCTGGGTATGTTAAATGTCGCTAAGGGTCTTGCGTTGGTCATTACCGACTTATCGCCCATATATTTTCCTTTAGAAACCGGCTGGAATGAGCTTGCTATGGGCTCAATATTAGGTTCAGTCATCCCGGGTTTTGATGTCCCCAATGCCGTTTTGATCATGTTTGGGGCAGCTATTGTGGCAGGTTTAATCCTTTCCAAAACAATTGTTGGGCGCTATACCTTTGCCATTGGCAGCAATGAAGAGGCTGCACGCTTATCTGGTCTAAATGTCGCCTTTTGGAAAACAGCCATTTATGCCCTAGGCGGTTTCTTTGTCGGTATTGCGGGCGTTGTTATTGCAGCCCGGTTGAATTCAGCTCAACCTGCCCTCGGCCAGGGCTACGAGTTGGATGCCATCGCAGCTGCAGTTATTGGCGGTGTTTCATTGAGCGGTGGTGAAGGGTCCATGTTAGGGACGATCATTGGTGCATTCATTATCAGCACATTAACTAACGGGCTTCGAATTCTATCTGTTCCCCAGGAATGGCAGATTGTAGTCACCGGTTTGATCATTATCTTATCAGTTTATCTGGATATACTACGCAGACGCGCACAACAATAAGATTTTATGATACTTTGTATCAGAACACATTTACACAAATGACCAGAAACTTAACAAGGAGGTGGTGTTTATAGTAAAATACAAAAGTAGAACAAGTTGTTCTAACGACCAATTAGTCAAATTTTTAAAGGAGAAAAAATGAAGTCACGAAAATTGTTAATTACGATTTTGAGCCTGCTGGTGGTTTTTGCACTGGTTGTTGCCTGTGCACCAGCGGCGGAAGAACCTGCACCAGCGGAAGAAGAACCAGAAGAAATGGAAGAAGTTGGTGAAGCAGAACCTGTTGAGGAACAACCATACGTCCCTGTTATCTCAAAGGGTTTCCAACATGCTTTCTGGTTGGCTGTAGAAGACGGCGCTGAGCAAGCAGCCGAGGACTACAATGTGCGCATCACATTTGAGGGTCCGGAATCTGAGTCCCAGGTTGATAAACAAATGGATATGCTCCAGGCCGCTATTGACAAGGATCCAGCAGCAATTTGTTTCGCCGCTGTAGACTCACAAGCTGCCATCCCCTTACTTGAACAGGCAGAGGAAAAGGGTATCCCGATCATCGGTTTCGACTCCGGCGTTGACAGCGATATTCCCAAGGCAACCGCTGCAACCGACAATGTCGCTGCAGCCGCATTAGCAGCCGACAAGATGGTTGAACTCATCGGCGGTGCAGGTGAAGTGGCGATTATTGCCCACGATAACACCAGCCGCACCGGGATTGACCGTGTTGCAGGCTTCACAGACCGAATTGAAGCCGAATATCCTGATGTCACAATCGTAGACACCCAATATGGCGGCGGCGATCACCTGCGCTCAACCGAGCTTGCCCGTGCCATTATCCAGGGCAACCCGGATCTTAAGGGTTTCTTCGGTGCCAATGAGGGCTCCATTATTGGTGTGCTCAATGCTGTCCAAGAATTGGGCCGCGATGACCTCGTAGTCATCGGCTATGACTCCGGTCAGCAGCAGTTAGAGGCAATCCGCTCTGGATTAGAAGCTGGCGCGATCACCCAGGATCCCATTGGAATTGGCTACAAATGCGTGGAAGCCGCAGTTAAAGCCATGAACGGTGAGGAACTGCCGGAATTCATCGACACCGGTTTCCACTGGTACGATGCCGAAAACATTGACGATCCCACCATTGCACCATTGCTCTACGAGTAAATACCACGATAAAGACAAACATTAGTTTAAAGAGAGGCTGCCTGTTCTCAGGCAGCCTCTCAAATTTTCTGGGTATGTTTATAATTAGTCAATAAGATAAGACAATCACAAAAAGGAGACAATCGATGATCATAAGCTGCGGCGAGGCACTGATTGATTTTATACCAACCGAAAATGAAAAAGCTTATCAACCCTGCCCGGGTGGATCGATACTCAACATCGCGGTTGGTTTGGGTCGTATGCAAATTCCAGTCGGGTTTTTGTCACGATTATCCACAGACCTTTTTGGTAATATGCTCTCAGACCACCTTTCCAAAAATCAAGTAGATTTACGGTATTGTCGGCGAGTGGAGGGTCAGACAACGTTGGCATTTGTCAGCTTAGAAAAAGGGAAATCAAATGAACCCCAATATGCCTTCTACGCGGAAGGCGCTGTTGATCGTGAAATGACGGTTAATGACCTGCCTAAAAACTTTGAAGATGACGTGTCAGCCCTTCATTTTGGCTCCATTTCTCTCGTTCTTGAGCCTGGCGCGAGCGCCCTGGAAACGTTAATGGAAAGGGAAAGCCGCCAACGGATTATCACATTGGACCCCAATGTCCGTCCAATTGTCATTTCCAATTGGGAGGCCTATCGACAAAGGTTTGATAAATGGTTATCGCTCGTAGATATTCTTCGTTTGAGCCAGGCTGACCTTGAATTGTTATATCCATATCAGTCAATTGAAGAACTGCTGCCAATTTGGTTTCAAAAAGGATTAAGCCTTGTCATTATTACACGTGGCACAGATGGTTCAACTGGTTATTTGCCAAATGGCACAAGCGTCTATGTACCCACACAAAAAGTCAAGGTATCGGACACAGTCGGTGCCGGGGACACCTATTTTTCAGCAGTATTGACATTCCTTTATGATCATGATCTTCTTAAAAATCTAGAGCAGTTATCAAGAATGTCACAGGAGACTTTAGAAGCCTGCCTGGCGTTTGCCACAAAAGCTGCTGCAATCAATTGTATGCGTGCTGGTGCCAATCCACCCTATCGACATGAAATGGAATTATAATCCCCGTTAATACAATTTATATTTGGGGATTGAGCGCATAAAAAATCAAAAACACGAAAATTGTCACCAGGGCGTGTAGGGTCAATGTATTATCAACCCGGTGAAGTTCCTTTTTGTCTTCCTGTTTCATAAATAACGTCAGGATGAAGGGTGGCGGCAGGATTAGCAGTGTGAACAAGGCTGCTCTGAATCCGGCATCCAAGCCCAACAACCTACCAACAATAAAGTGATTAATGATTAGCGCTGCGGGAATATTAATCAGCAGGCGGATCAGGATCACTCGGGCTGAATAGAAAAATTCTCCCATATCAATTTGAATCCCATATCCCACAACAATCAGGATCAAAGGGATGGTCAAGGAGCCAATCAGTTCCACAGCGCTTAATAAACCACCAACCACGGGTGTTTCTATGAGTCCCTCAGATAAGCCAATCAAATTCAGCCCTAATCCTGCGATGATAGCAATTATCACTGGTGAAGTCGCAAACATCTTTAACAGTTTCCCCAAATTTGTTTCCCCCTCCTGCTTATGCATCAGCAATGCCACGTAAATAAACCAGATAAATGTCTCCTGCCCTAAGTCAACGATGGCGATTTTACCAATCTGTTCCAATCCATAGGCTGCGCCAAACAGGCTTACCCCCAACATGCCATATTCAAAACCAGTGATTAAGAATGGAAAGTATTCTCCATCGACCTTTAATAACCGATTAAAAAGTAATCCCAAAAAATACAAAACAACACAATAAGCGAGGATGAGCGGAAGAAACCAGAAGTATTCAGGCTCAAGATCTACCGTTAAAAAGGACAGAAACAGAACCGCTGGCAGCGCGAGATTAACAACGATTTTCTTCATCTCCAGCACCGTTGTTTCAGCAATAAATCGAGTCTGCCGTAACAATTTCCCCACTGCTAATAATACGATAATGGGAAGCATTCTATTAATAATCTGAATCAACAATACCTCCTTGTCAGACGGTTGGTGTGAAGAAAAGAACTCCCAGCATCCAGGATTATTATATAATATAAACAGTAAATCATTATGAGCACAGGTAATTGCATAGTCCGAAAAATACTTTGTTGGGGTCAAACAACCCCAACCCCCCCTTCCCCTCAGCGCAGTTGTATAGATCGGTGGGAGGGATGGGCTAATTAATCAGCAGAGTCTCATGAGATGTCGTTAAATATCGACTTTGCGATTACCCTGATTATAAGCATCAAAAAACTGGCTACAAATTTTTACTCAATAAAGAGAGCATTGAAGGTTTTATAGAATAACAGGAGTGTCCTAATGGTTTGTGAAAAAAACTTTTTAGCAATCGATCTTGGCGCAGAGAGTGGTAGGGTCATTTTAGGATGTTTAACAGCAGGACGGCTGGAACTCTCTGAAATTCACCGGTTTGCGACAGGTCCTGTAAACTTGCCAGTTAGATATACCGAAAATGGTTCAGAAAAGAACCATAATGATTGCAAATTAGTATGGGATTTTCTCCGTTTCTGGCAGGAAATCAAAGACTCTATTCAGCGGGTTTCTCGTGATAATCAAATCACCGCGATTGGGGTCGATTCGTGGGGCGTTGATTTTGCACTTCTTGATATAAAAGGTGAGTTGATTTCCTTCCCGGTACATTACAGGGACAGTCGAACAGATGGCATGGTTGAAAAAGCCTTTGAGCTGATGCCAAAGGAGCGCATCTATCAAATAACAGGCCTTCAGTTCATGCAGCTAAATACCCTCTTTCAACTCCTCGCTCTAAAGCTTTCTGGATCGCCCTTTTTGGCGATTGCAGATAAACTTGTGATGATCCCTGACCTGATCAATTATTGGTTAACTGGACAGGTTATTGCAGAGCATTCCGACGCATCCACCTCACAAATCCTCGATGCCAATTCAGGCACGTGGTCAGAGGAGATCATCCAGGCAATGGGATTCCCATCAAAAATATTCCCGGAAATCGCCAAGCCCGGCACGATATTGGGTCCTTTACGTCCTTGCCTTGAGGAGGAGTTGAATTGTAAAACAACGGTTGTACTTCCCCCAACACACGACACCGCCTCAGCCGTTTCGGCAGTACCCGCCGATTCAGATGACTTTGTTTGGATCAGCTCCGGGACATGGTCGATTGTTGGCATGAACACCCCTCATCCGATCATTAATGAACAGAGCTTTACCAAGAACTATACGAACGAAGGCGGTCGAGAAGGGGTGAACCAATTCTCAAAAAATGTGACGGGCTTATGGCTTGTTCAACAACTTCGTCAGGAATGGGCGCGTGAAGGGCAGGAACTGTCCTACACAGAGCTCACACAACTTGCTAAGGATGCGCCTGACGTTTCGACAATCATTGATCCTGATTACCATGAATTTCTGCCCATGGGAGATATGAAAGATCGCATTGCAAATTACTGCCAACGAACGGGGCAAGTCATGCCTAAAACTAAGGGTGAAGTCATCTGCGCGGTGCTTCAAGGGCTGGCATTACGGTATCGTTATGTGATTGAACAACTTGAAGCGATCGCTGATCGAAAAACCTCAGTCATTCACATCATCGGTGGTGGAACAAAGAACGAATTACTCAATCAATTCACGGCTGATGCCCTCAACAGGAAAGTGATCACCGGGCCAGTTGAGGCCACAGCAACGGGCAACATCATTGCCCAGGCGATCGCCATGGGTGATATTAAAAATTGGCAGGAGGGCGTTTCTGTTATCAAAAATAGTTTTGAGATTAAAACCTATCTCCCAGGCGAAAGAGCATCCTGGGAGACAGCCTATCAGCGTTTTTTAGATAAACTTGAGAAGGTCACCCTAGCATTTTAAAATTAACCGTGATCGCTCGATTCTGCCCAAAGGTTAATTCCACCCTCTTTGGCAAATTGATCAATCCGAGCTAATTCACTCTCTGAAAATTCTAGGTTATCGAGAGCCTGAACATTTTCTTGGACCTGCTCAGGCCGGCTGGCGCCCACCAAGACGCTCACCACTTGGGGATCTCTCATCACCCAGGCCAAGGCCATTTGCGCCAATGTTTGGTTTCTTTCTTGTGCAATCCTATTGAGTGCCTGGATATTTTCTAAGTTCTCCTCAGACAACATATCCTCATCAAGAGAACTATCTTTTGTGACCCGCGAGCCTTTTGGCACGCCATTAAGATACTTATCCGTCAACATACCCTGTGCCAACGGGGAAAAGGCTATCAAACCAATCCCTTTTTCTTCTAATACATCTAATAATCCCTCTTCTACCCAACGATTGATCATCGAATAGGAGGATTGATGGATCAAACAGGGTGTCCCCAGATCCTCTAGAATGGTGACAGCCTCAACTGTACTTTGGGGACCATAGGATGAAATCCCTGCATACAGGGCTTTTCCCTGGCGGACGATATGATCCAAAGCCATCATCGTTTCTTCCAAGGGCGTATCAGGGTCAAAGCGGTGAGAATAAAATATATCCACATACTCCAGACCCATCCGCTGCAGACTTTGATCAAGGCTGGCAATCAGGTATTTTCTTGATCCCCATTCGCCATAGGGACCAGGCCACATATAATAGCCTGCTTTGGAAGAAATAATTAACTCATCTCGGTGAGAATTAAAATCCTGGGCAAAGATCCTGCCAAAATTTTCCTCAGCTGAACCGGGAGGCGGACCGTAATTATTTGCTAAATCAAAATGAGTAATGCCCAAATCAAAGGCGGTTCTGAGCATGTTGCGCGCATTTTCTAAAGAAGTAGTTCCCCCAAAATTATGCCAGAGGCCCAGCGAAACCAAAGGTAATTTTAGACCGCTTTTTCCGCACCCCCGATATGTCATCGTATCATATCGATTTTGAGAGGGTAAGTAATTTTGATCATTAACAATTGCCATTGCTTGCTCCTTTTTAGTAATTTTTGTTAAATTTTTTCTTGATAGATCCTTTGCTTAATTCGAGAGTTTATGCAAATCAAGAAACGTCTATGATTGATGCAGTTCTTTTTTCAATTGAAATATAATTCCTGATAATCAAAGCTAAAATAATTATACCAAGTCTGATATTTATAAATCACAGTTGTCTTTTCGTTAAGGCCAATCGTGAAGTTGGGGCGATGCAAGCGTCGCCCATATACCCGTTAACGAAGAGGCAGTTAATCATAAATCTTATCCTTTCCTTCTTAAATCACCTCAAACTGGAGATTGCGATTATTTACACGGATGACCTTCAATGAAGATTCCAAAAACTTTACGATTGGCCTGATTTTTTCAATTTATTTCATCTAAATACAGCAAGAAAATGATATGATGGAATTTGTCAAAGAACAGAGATACAGACGGGAGAAGAAAGATGCATCCAAAAGTGATATTCCATGTCGAATGCAGTCTCGATGGAAGGATCGATTGGTTAAAACCAGATCAATTTGTCTATTATCGTGTGATCCAGGATTGGGCTATTGATGCAATGATCTCAGGCAGCAATACCATTTTACAGGCCGAAATGTCCCTTGAAAAAGAGATAGAGAAACTGAGTGACCAATACCTGGTGGTAGTTGACAGTAGGGGAAGGATTGACAATTGGGAAGTTATCAAAAAACAAGCCTGGTGGAATGACACCCCCATTGTTTTGTGTTCAGATAGTACACCCAAATCGTACTTGGAGAAATTGCAGGGACAGCAAGTCCATTATCTTGTTCATGGTGAAAATCAAGTCAACATTCGGGAAGCCTTGGAATCATTGAATTCAATTTTTGGGATCAGGACCATGCGAATTGACAGTGGCGGCGTGTTAGCCGGGGTGATGCTGCGCAATCAGGTAGTGGATGAAGTCAGTGTCATTATTTCTCCTCAATTGACTGGGGGCACAAGGCCAAAGTCCATTTTTGTTGCACCAGATTTAGAGTCAATGGTTCATGTGATTGATTTGGACCTGATTGATTGCAAGATTCTGGATAAGAACTATATCCACCTTATATATCAGATTAACAAACAAGAAATTTTTCCCTAAAAACTATCTTTCATGTTGACCTTATGGTTATCACTTTCACCACCATTCTTCAGGTTGATTTTTTTTTAGATACAGGAATCTATTTTAAAGGCTTTCTTTCTGAATTGAAATTCAATCCGGCTAAGTTTAGCTTGATGGTAAAATAGATTGCCTTATAGACCTTGATAAAGCATTTCATTGGAGACTTCGATGAACACTGAAATGGAAATGGGAAAAACTGAATTTAATACAAAAAAAGTGGCTACTGTTGCCACAGCCCATGGCGTTCATGATACGTATACGGCATTTCTGCCAGCCCTTTTACCTGTATTAATAGAGAAATTCACGCTAACGAATACAGCAGCAGGTTTCTTATCCGTTTTTCTCCAAGCGCCCTCCCTGTTGCAACCGCTTTTCGGACATTTAGCCGATCGTAAGAATTTACGGATAATAACAATTTTAGCACCAGCCATAACCGGAATTGCGATGAGCCTTCTGGTGGTTGCCCGGGGATATGGTTTCCTGATCGTCCTCTTGCTCCTGGCTGGCATTAGCTCTTCAGCCCTTCATGCCGTTTCCCCTGGAATTGGCAGCTATTATTCAGGCAAACAATTGGGTAAAGGGATGAGTTTTTGGATGGTTGGTGGTGAATTAGGTCGCTCACTGGGTCCGCTCCTAATAGTCACCAGCCTTGAATATCTAAAGCTTGGTCGAATACCCTGGTTGATGTTGGGAGGCATCATCACATCCGTTTTCCTCTATCGGAATTTACGCTTTGTTTCGACAATCACCCAGAAAGAGCAGGATCAAATTTCCTGGAAATCCGCCCTCTCTAATATGCGCCATGTGATGATCCCGATGACCATTCTGCTTTTTGCCCGTTCACTGATGACGGCTTCTTTAACGATCTATTTACCCACCTATCTCACATCTCAGGGGACAAGTTTGTGGGTATCCGGTGCCTCATTGACCATCCTGCAAATCTCAGGTGTCATTGGAACCATATTCGCTGGAAACCTATCCGATCGATACGGACGCCGTGTCATGTTGTTGATCTCTTATATCACCTCCCCAATCCTCATTTTCCTATTTGTCAACACCAGCGGCTTTCTGCAAATTGCTTTGTTGATCTTTCTTGGCATAACTGCGATCGCGATCGGGCCTGTGCTCTTAGCCCTTGTACATGAGAATGCCATAGAAAATCGATCCTTCGCCAATGGCATCTTCATGGCCGTGAGCTTTTTATTGAATGCCTTGGCAATTCTAATCGTCGGCATTGTCTCAGATCTTGTTGACCTTCGCTTTACGTTCCTCATTGCTGCAGGGTTAGTGCCATTAGGCATTCCTTTGATTTTTTTATTGCCAAAATCAAAAAGGCTGTTAAATGATTAATTACTGATTTCGAAAACCCCATAATTATAAGAATCAAGTGAAGCAGGAGCGATTTACTGCCCCCATTAATAACCTTTATTAGTTTCTAAAGGAGAAATTCGATGCCCTATATTGATATCGCTGACATCAAAATTTTTTATTCAAGAAGTGGAAGTGGTGAACCCTTCATTATTTTTCCTGATAATCATCTATCCTCGAAAGCTTACCAAGGTGAGATCAATTATTTTTCAAAACAATTTGAGGTGATCACATTCGATTACCCCACCACAGGGGAATCAACACACACTGTGAAATATCCAGATGAACGCCAGGTGGATTATTGGGGATTTTGGGCAGACTTGACCTGCCATTTGCTAATTGAACTTAACATCAATCATGTGTACGCCCTGGGTGTTGGCGGCGGTGCGCTGACAGCTCTACAATTTGCCGGTAAACAGGCTCCTCAACATCACCTAAAAGTTGAAGCCCTGATTGCTGACAGCTTTTTAGCAGATATGGATTCACGCACCCTGCATCGCTGGTTGGATATTCGAGAACATTTTTACGTCCGCAATGAAAAATCTCTGCAAGAACAACACGGGGAATATTGGCGGGAAGTTGTGGATGAGGATACACGTTATCTTAGGCGGCTGGCAGATCGTGGTGGCTACCAGGTCCTAGATAACACCCTCAACGCAATCACCTGTCCCACTCTGCTGACGGGTCATCTAGAGGATATGATCCTCCCGGGAATTGCCTACGAATATGCGCGTATCAGCAATCTGATCCCAAAATGCAACATTTATCTGGCTGCCAAAGCCAATCATCCCTATCTAGAACGCCCCTTCATTTGGACCGATCCGGAAGCTTTCCGTTCCACTGCTGACCTTTTCTTCAGCCGAGTTCAGAATACCGATCAATCCGAGCAATAGGTCTTCATAGGAAAGTGATTTGAGTCAATAAGCAAAACACGCTGGCTTTGAAAACCCACCAGCGTGTTTTACTTAATCCCCTTAAAGTTATTTTCTCAATGTATCAAGGTTTAGGTTCTTAACTCCCTCAAAAACGAATCCCAATTCTAAATCAGCTATTTATTCTTCAGTCTCAAACACAACTTGCAAATAACCCAGAGAATTAAACAAGCGTTCTAAGTAAATTTCAGCATTTTGCTGAGCCTGGAGGAGGATATTATCCTCCAAAGCCGCGTTAAGTATTTCCTCTTCAGCGACTTGTCGGGCAGTTGTCTCAAGATCCCGTGCACTTCTTCGCAAGATGCCCGTCTCACGGTCGTAGACATAGGATTCATCGTTGTTGAGCGTGGCGACAAATACCTCCGCTTCTGGCAATGTCACGTATAGAACCTCCTCTTCAAGGCGGAGATCGTCTGTCTCCACTTTTGACAGGTCCACACCGGCAATGACAAATCCATGAGCGACAAAGAGCAAACGGTCGCCAAAAAGCGGCCCAAATACACCCTGGTTGACCTCAGCAGTGATCACCTTTTCAACGGTATATTGGATCGTTTCCAAACGAGCCAGAGATTGCACCTCACGGATGATTGTAACAGGATCAGGGATCACCGTTGGTGTTGGGTGAAGTAATTGGGACACTTGGGTGCTCAGGGCTTTATTGACATTTTGGATCGGTGTTATGGCTGTATTGATCGTTCGGTTCAGTGTCAGCGTAATGAATACCACCGATCCAATCAACGTGATCAACAAAACCACGATCAAAATCGTAAGCAGGTTAAAAGATGGTTTTTCGTCTGTCATTTGTTTACCTTTTGTTGATAGTTTTCAGATTTAAATAGCGTGATCAGTTTACCATTAATGAACTGGCTTATATACATATGAAGCCACTAATATTACACACAGTTAATGACAGTAATTTATGTATTTTGGACATTCCCAATGATCAAGTTACGTAAATTGGTTATTCCTTCAAAAGATACTCATCTGTTAGAAAAGAAAGGGTCTCAAAAAACAACAGATGAGGGTGTCGTTTTTGTTTAAATTCTTGTAAAATTAATTTTTGAAGCGCTTCTTTGAAGAAACCTAGATATCTCTCTGATAAACGCGGTGATTCTTATAGAAAGAGACACCAAGATTCTTCAGATCCTTACGCATCTGCTCAGCTGTTTCAGCCACCTGAGTCAGCTCGGAATGGATGAATTGTTGGTTGGCATGCATGGCTTTTTCCAGCTCTGAATACATAATGGCGTTTCCGCCCAAGCCCTGGTATTCAGGAAGGATTCCTACACCGTTAAAGGAAATCCATTTTGTGCGCTTGAGCTCAATGAGCAATCTCAGAATAGAAATGGGACCGAGCTTACCAAGATTTTTCTGCATCGCCGAGGAGACATCCGGGAAGGGAAAGACGAATCCTACAACTTCGTCTTCTTTAAGAATAATTTTTATCAGATCAGGGTCCAATATCGTCATGACATTATCAACCACGAAATCAATCTCTCTTTGTGTGAGGGGGTAATATTCCCAATTGTTGACAAATGCTTGATTGTAAGCTTGTCCTATCCGACCCGCCCACTGCAACAAATGCCGCTTATTCTTGAAATCCAACACCTTAAAGGTACCTCGTTTTTTAGCAATTTCCGCAGCTTTGCGCACTTTAGGTGGAAGTTGAAATTTTTGGGGGTTGATATAACTTGACACGAAATCAACAATCTTAGTGAAACCCAGGTTCTCAATCAGTTCCCGATAGTAAGGATAGTTGTAATTCATCATATTCATCATCTGGCGGTGTTCAAAACCCTCAATCTGGATGCCATAACCGTCTAATGGGCCAAAACCTTTGGGCCCAACGATCCTGTTTAACCCCCGTTCCCCAGCCCAATCGAACAGAGTCCCAAATAAGGCATTTGCAACCTCTTGATCGTTGATACACTCAAAAAGATAGAATTCTGCGTCTTTGGCATCATGATAATCATTGAATGGCTTATTTTCCAGCGCTGCAATTCTCCCCACATCCTTTCCATCCTTTTCAGCAATGAAAAATTCCGCGTCAGAATGATCGTAATATGGGTGTTTCTCTGGATTCATCATCGTTTTCACATCGGCGATAAATGGGGGAACCCACTGCGGATGACCTTGATAGAGGTTAAAAGGAATTCTAATGAATCGATTGACCTCGGATTTTGAGTGTATATCAACCTTACGAATTTGGATCATCATAACCTTTCTAATAAACAAGCGATAATATCATGATAATTAACAAAGAACACGTGATCTGGTTGCGCCATCGATAAATCTAACCATCCGCAAAGCTTATAATATGAAGTAATATTATCACGTTATTTTAATCGCACAGCACTTGACCTCGCGATCCTCTGGGTAAAATTGGTTTCAAGGCAAACCGGCATCCACCCAAAAAAGGATAAATATGCCCAACCATCTCGCGGGAGAGACCTCTCCCTATCTGCGTCAACATCAAGATAACCCGGTGAACTGGTACCCATGGGGTGAAGAAGCCTTTACACTGGCAGTAAAAGAACATAAGCCAATATTTCTGAGCATCGGGTATGCCGCCTGTCATTGGTGTCATGTGATGGCACATGAATCATTCGAAGATCCAAAAATTGCCGCAATCCTCAACGAAAATTTCATCAGCATTAAGGTGGATCGGGAGGAACGGCCTGACCTGGACGCCATTTATATGGAGGCAGTGGTTTTAATTACGGGTCAAGGGGGGTGGCCGATGAGCGTCTTTCTCACGCCGCAATTAAAACCCTTTTATGGTGGCACCTACTTCCCTCCCCACCCAAAATATAATATGCCTTCATTTGAACAAGTGCTCTTATCGGTGATTGACGCTTGGAGAAATCGTAAGGAGGGGATTCTTAACAATGCGGACACCTTGACACAAGCTCTCCAGAATCAGCATGCAAACGGGGATACTTTGGACGGTGAGATAGATTTAGAGGCTGTGGTCGATAAGCTTTATCAGCAGTATGACTGGCAATATGGGGGTTGGGGAAATGCACCTAAATTTCCCCAGGCAATGGTGATTCAATTCCTCGTCCAACAAGCCTATCAAGGAAATGCAAAGGCAAAAACATTGGTCAAGGATTGCCTGACACAAATGGCGCTTGGCGGCATGTATGACCTTGTAGGTGGTGGATTTCACCGCTATAGCGTAGATGCCCATTGGTTGGTCCCGCATTTTGAAAAAATGCTCTATGATAACGCCTTATTGGCATCCACTTACCTGCATGCCTTTGCCGTCACAAAGGAGCCTTTCTTTCGTCAAATTGCTGAAGAAACCCTTGAATTTTTACAGTCCGAGATGTCCCACCCGGATGGTGGTTTTTATGCCAGCCTTGATGCCGATACACCTGACGGTGAGGGACGATACTATACCTACCAATATTTATCCTTAAAACAAGTTTTGTCTCCCTCACAATTAGATTTCTTAGTACAGGTGATGGATATCCAGTTGACGGGAAATTTTGAAGAAAATCTGAACATACTTCGTTTAAAGGAGGATCCTTCCAAACTCTCAGCAAAATTAGGCATGTCTTTTGACTCATTCCAAAACAAAATCCAGAAAATATTTTCAGATCTGCGTGCTTTGCGGGACAAGCGGATACCCCCCGGCAGGGATGAAAAAGTAATTACAGCCTGGAATGGACTGTCTGTTTTGGCTTTTGCAGAAGCAGGAATGCTTCTCAAACGGGATGATTTTAAGAAAATCGCGATAAAAACAATCGCTTTTCTTATCAACAATCTTCGATTGGAAAACGGTCGCGTCTTTAGGTCCTGGAGCCAAGGGAAAGCTAGTCAACCCGGTACGCTGGCAGATTACGCCGGGTTAATTTGTGCACTGCACGCCGTTTTTCAGATTGACTTTTCTCCGGAATATTTCCAAATGATGCAGTCACTTTTTCAAACCCTTAAGGATGAATTCAGCAGCGACCAAGCGCTTTATTACGACGCAGCATCGCTTGTATCCAACCTCATTATTCGACCCCGCAACCTACAGGACAACGCCGTTCCCTCTGGAAATGCCTTCGCCGCGCACGTCCACTGGCTTTTTTCCCAATATCAACACGGCTCAGAGAATGAGGAAACACTCCAAGAAATGCTGGCCAACGTTCGGTCGATGGTTCAAAAATATCCAACGGCCTTTGGATATTGGTTGCAAGTCATTGATCTCAGCGGACAAAAACCATCCCAGGTCGCTCTGATTTCAGAATCAGATATTGATTCTCTGCAGCCATTCCTGGAGATTTACCACAGCCAATACCGCCCCTACAGCCTGATCGCCGCCAAAACAAAGGCAGCAGCTCGAAAAGATGTGCTGCCGGGTTTTATCCAGGGACGTCAATCGATCAAAGATAAACCCACCGCATATGTTTGTCAGAATTTCACCTGCCAGAGGCCCACAACTGACCCAAAGGTTTTCGCCCTCCAGTTGACAAATGGAGGAACGGGCATCAAATAACCACTCTCTAATAATCAGAGGATAATATTCAACGCATACGACTTGTAATCCCCACCTGTGTAAGCTATAATCCTTTTGTTATTTTTTACAGAAAGCAAGAGGATTTTTTATTATATGATCGATGTTAATGAACTTCGCAAAGGCGTGACATTTGAGCTAGATGGTGATCTTTATAAGGTATTAGACTACGCGCATAACAAACCCGGCCGGGGACAGGCAACAATCCGGATAAAAGCGCGAGACCTTCGCAAAGGGAACACATTAGAGATGACTTTCAATTCAGGGAACCGTGTCCAGGATGTCCGCCTGGATTACCATAATGCCCAATTCCTGTATGCAGATGATCGTTTTTTCTACTTCATGGACAACAGCACCTATGAACAATACCCGGTAAACAAGGATATTGTCGGTGATCAAGCTGATTTTCTAAAGCCAAATATGGATGTCAAATTGATGTTCTATGAAACAGAAGCCCTCGACATCGAACTGCCCACGTCAGTTGACCTATTAATCACAAGGGCAGAGCCCTCCATACGAGGGGATACAGCAACAGGTGTGACCAAAAAAGTGGTTACTGAAACCGGTCTCGAGGTTCAGGTTCCTTCTTTCGTAGGAGAGGGTGACACCATCAAAGTGGATACCCGCAGCGGCGAATATCTTACACGCGTTTAGCTTTATCTAAGAAAAGAGAAGTATTGAACGCCTGGGCTGAGTAATTTCAGGTGAAATTTCTACCATGAGAGTTCCAACAACAGGCAAAGAATGCCCCTATTTCTATGGTGACTACCATCGTGGCCGACACCACGAGGAATGCCGCTTGATCCAGGATTCTGATCCTCCCTGGGAAATCAAACACTGCAAAACTTGCCCAGTACCGGATATCGTCAGGGCAAACGCCTGTCCCAATATGATCCTTTCAGGGGATATCAAATCTGGATTCTTAGGACTTAATCAAAGGGTAGAAATCACAGCTTATTGCACAAAGGTCCACGCAGAAGTAGAAGACCCTTACGTTGGCTGCAGCGAATGCCATCCAATCCTTGACCTGTTCAAGGAAAAATAATGCCCCTGACAATCTTATTTGACCTGGATGACACGCTTCTGCAAACCAATATGACGCAATTCTTACCCGCGTATTTCAATAAACTGGGCCAGGCCTTATCCCATATTGCACCCCAAAAAGAAATCAGAGATCAGATTTATTTCGCAGTCAAAGAAATGAGCCTGAATCAAGACCCGGCTAGGTCGCTCAACCAGATCTTTGCTGACCATTTCTACCCCCAATTAGGAACAACGGAAGAAGCTTGTCGAGATGCACTCGCACAATTTTATGCTCAGGAATTTCCAAAACTACGCGTCAAAACCAAAGTAAAACCTGAAGCACAAGAACTGGTGAATTGGTGTCTCACAAAAGGCTTCGTGATGGCGATAGCCACCAACCCGCTCTTTCCTGAAAGGGCCACAAAGCAGCGGATCAAATGGGCGGGACTCAATCCCGAGAATTTTGTTTTCTTTTCTCATTACGATAATTTCCACTTCACGAAACCAAATCTCTCCTATTATGCAGAGTGCATGGGTAAACTTGGCTGGCCAGAGCAGCCAGCTTTGATGATCGGTGACAATCTGGAACGTGACCTGATTCCTGTGGAAAAGATGGGATTGATGTCATTTTGGATTACAGACCAACCATCAACATCTAAGAGAGGGCAGGGGTCACTTAAAGATGCCTGGAAATACACTGAAGCAATCGACAGAACGGCTTCCTTCGCCCTGAAAGAGACATTTGATGTTCAATTAGCAATTTTACGTGCCACACCTGCTATATTGGACACCTGGTTAAAACAGGTCCCCAGAGAGTCATTTCTTAGAAAACCTGCCCCCAACGAATGGAGCATCCTAGAAGTATTTTGGCACCTTGCAGATTATGAAAACGAGATCTTTAATCCGCAATGGGAGCAGATCCAAAAGAACCCGAAACTTATGTTGACACATAGAGAAATCAGCCGTTGGGCAGACGAACGTGATTATCAATCTCGTGATCCAAAAGACGCCCTCGCGCTTTTCTTAGAAAAACGAAAAAATTCACTCATGCTGATTGAGATGCTTTATGAGAAAGGTGATTACGAAAGATCAGTTCAACATACGATATTTAGCAAGACAACCGTCGCTGAGCTGACCGCATTTGCTGCCAAACATGACCGTTTGCACCTTCAACAAATTGCCAACTTGGTTGATATCTATAAAATTTATTAACCTTTTACCCCATACTGGTATTCATTACTCATGATAGGTATAATACCTTCGGCATAATACGAAAAATGAACCATTTCGGAGGATTTTGTGAAATCGCGTAACCAATCATTTATCATCTACATATTGCTTTTTATAGCAATCATTGCGATGGTATTATTTACAGTTAACCAACAATCTGCAGGGGTAGATGAAATCCCTTTCAATAAACTGGCAACAGACATTAAAGCCGGTCGTGTGGAATCAATTATTGAAGATGACAGTCGTCTCGAAATTACATACAAAGATACAGATACGATCAAAACCTCAACAAAAGATCCCAACACACCGCTTATTGAACAACTGGTTTCATTAGGTGTGACTCCAGAAGATCTTTCTGCTGAAAATATTTCAGTGGATATCCAACTCCCCAGCCCATTGATGGGCATTGTTTCTATCGCAAGCTACATACTACCCTTCATCATCTTGATTGGCCTGTTCTGGTTTATCTTCAGGCAGGCTCAGGGCAACAACAGCGCAGCGATGTCCTTTGGCAAATCAAAAGCTCGCATGTTCTCAGGAGATCATCCCACCGTAACCTTTGAAGATGTCGCAGGCGTGGATGAATCAAAAGAAGAATTACAGGAGGTTGTCGAATTCCTGCGTGAACCACAAAAATTCATCGCATTAGGCGCTCGCATCCCAAAAGGTGTTCTTCTTGTTGGGGCTCCCGGTACTGGAAAGACCCTGATGGCAAAAGCTGTTTCAGGTGAAGCAGGGGTACCATTCTTCTCGATTTCGGGTTCAGAATTCGTTGAAATGTTTGTTGGTGTCGGTGCCAGTCGTGTGCGTGACTTGTTTGAACAAGCAAAACGCCATTCACCTGCAATCGTCTTCGTGGATGAGATTGACGCCGTAGGTCGCCATCGAGGTGCTGGATTGGGCGGCAGCCATGATGAGCGTGAGCAAACCTTGAACCAGCTCCTGGTTGAAATGGATGGATTCGATACAGACACCAATGTCATCATTATCGCCGCTACCAACCGACCTGACATTTTAGATCCCGCTTTGATGCGACCGGGTCGATTTGATCGGCGTGTTGTACTTGATCGCCCGGACATCAAGGGGCGTGAGGAGATATTAGAGGTGCATGTGCGGGGTAAACCCGTTTCACCCGAGGTTGACCTGTACGATATCGCCCGTTCCACCCCCGGATTTGTTGGCGCTGACATTGAAAATTTGGTCAATGAAGCAGCGATTTTGGCTGCCCGGCGTGATAAACAGATCATAGAGCATCCGGAATTTATGGAAGCGATTGAGCGGGTGATTGCCGGACCAGAACGTAAGAGCCGGTTGATTAATGAGGAAGAAAAGAAAATCATCGCCTATCATGAGGCTGGTCACGCTGTAGTGATTAACGCCTTGCCTGAAGCGGACACCGTTCAGAAGGTATCCATCATCTCGCGAGGTGAAGCGGGTGGTTACACCATGGCCTTCCCTGAAGAGGATCGGGTTCTTAAATCGCGCAATCAGATTATGAGTGACATGATTGGCCTTCTTGGCGGTCGCGCGGCTGAGGACATTGTTTTCAACGACGTTACATCAGGTGCTTCCAATGACCTTGAACGAGTCACCAAGTTGGCTCGATTGATGGTCATGCGCCTGGGGATGAGCGAAGAGTTAGGTCCAATGGTTTACGGAAAAAAGGAAGAGCTTGTGTTCTTGGGTCGCGAAATCTCTGAACAGCGAGATTTCTCTGAGCACATCGCCCAAAAGATCGATTCAGCCATTCAAAAAATTGTCCAGGATGCGTATCAACAATCCAAAGCAATCCTCAACAAATATCGGGATGAATTGGATGCCATCGCCGAAAAGCTTTTGGATGTGGAAACCCTCAATGCAGAGCAATTCTACGAGATTTTCCCCACGCCAGTTGAAAAAACAGGCGGTATCCCTGAAAAAGTTCGCTAAATTATTAAACTGACTCAAAAGGCTGCAAATTTCTTTGCAGCCTTTTTTATTGCCTAAGGATTCTCCTGGTTGTGTTCAGCAGTCAGCACTCGCCTGAGCACCTTTCCCACCCGGGTACGTGGGAGGGATTCTCTAAATTCAATAAATTTTGGGATTTTGTAACGAGTCAAAAACGGAACACAGTATTCTTTGATCTCATCTTCCGAACAAACTTCACCGGGTTGCAGCACGACCCAGGCTTTGGCAACCTCGTTTCCATGCTGATCCCTGACACCTGCAACAGCGACCTCCCGCACCTTTGGATGTCCCATGATCACAGCCTCTATCTCATTCGGCCAGACCTGGAATCCTCCTACCTTGATAACATCTTTTTTTCGATCTACGAGATAAAAATATCCCGACTCATCCATGTGAACAATATCGCCGGTATACAGCCAGCTATCCCTCAACACCAAAGCAGTCTCTTCTGGCTGCTGGTGGTAAGCTTGCATAACTTGGGGACCCTGAAGGATTAATTCCCCAATCTCTCCGACCGGCACTTCCTGCTCACCGGTCTCAATATCCACGACTTTACAGCGTACACTGGGCAAAGGGAGACCAATTGACCCTGTCCGATTCTCACCCAAAATCGGATTGCAATGTGTGGCAGTCGGCGCTTCAGAAAGCCCGTATCCCTCGACCAGGTGTCCATTTGTGAGGGTTTCGAAATCTTCTTTCACCTTTTTTGGCAAAGTAGCTGAGCCTGAAATACAGGCTTTGATAGAAGAAAGATCATAATCCCCAGCAAGCACCGGCTGGTAAGCATTGATGGCGCCATAAAGATTAGGGACACCCGGGAAGATCGTCGCCTGTTGATGTTCTATGGCATTTAACAAATGATCCAAATCCCCTGGATTGGGAATCAAGACCATCTTTGCACCCATCTTAATCGCCAAGTTCATCCCCAGGACCATACCGTACACATGATAGAGGGGAATAGCCACCAAAACGGTTTCCTTTCCAGCTTCCGTATTGACCAACCAACGACTAAACTGAAAAACATTGGCAACCAGGTTGCGGTGCAGCCCCACAGCACATTTTGGCGTACCCGTCGTACCGCCTGAATATTGGAAGACCGCTGGATTATCCGGCTTAATATCCATGTTGATTTTCTCACCATCTGCATAGGTTTCAATCAGTCGCTCCCAGCCGATATCATGGTCGTCAAGGATGTCAGATTCCACCCCATCTACAATTATGGATTCAATGGGTGTGTGAGCCTGGATTTGTTTTGTGGCTGGATAGGCTACTTTGGAGGAAATCAGAATACGCACACCCGATTCAACGGATAACGCCTCAAGTTCCTTTGGCCGATAAGCCGGATTAAGCGCCATCACCACCCCACCTGCTTTCAATATCCCAAAATATCCGATGACAAAGGTTGGAGTATTAGGGAGTAATAAACCAACCCGATCTCCCGGTTTGATCCCCCTTGAAATTAAATACCGAGCAACCGCCTCAGAAAAGCGATCAATTTCCTCATAGGTCAAGGGTTGATCATCAAAGATGGTACAGGTTGAGCTTCCGTATGTTTTGACAGACGCGCGAAAAAGATCAACCAGGGATATTTCTGGGATATCAATGTTTTCCGGAACACCCTCATCATAATGGGTAACCCAGGGTTTGGTCTCATATAGCATCTAATTTTCTCCTGATGAATTTTTCCATCTCATCCACCATCATTTCCGAAGCCTCAAACCAATTGATTCTCGGATCTTCTGGCTTGAACCAATTCGCTTGCCGGCGAACAAAGACTCGCGTGTTTTTCTTGATTAAATCCACCGCTTCATCATAGCTAATCTTTCCTTGTAAATATTGGATGATCTCACCATAACCAATTGCTGAGAGTGTCGATAGATGAGGAGAGTATCCGCCGTCGAGCAGGCCTTTAACCTCATTAACCAGTCCTTCTTCCAGCATCTGTTCAATACGCTGATCGATTCTTTCATATAATGCATCGCGGGGACGTTCTATGCCCAGGATAATGGAATGGTAAGGAGGGGTTTGCTTCTGCCTTAAATCGGAAAATCGCTCGCCTGTTTTCAGAATCACTTCCAGAGCCCGGACTGTACGCCTTTGGTTGCGATAATCAATCATGCTGGCTGCCTCAGTGTCCAGCACTTCCAGCCTTTCATGAAGTCCTGCGGTGCCAATCTCTTCTGCCCATTGTTTCAAAACCTTTCGCAAAGAATAGTCCGGGCGCTGCGGTGGAATATTCCACCCTTCAATGATGGCACGAATATATTGGCCTGTTCCCCCAACAAGAAATGGCAACCTGCCACGATCGTGGATATCTTCGATGATCTGGTAAGCCCGCCGTTGATAGATAGCCAGGTTCCACCTCTCATCGGGGGCAGCCACATCGATTAAATAATGGGGCACCTGGCCTTGTTCTTCCTCGGTTGGCTTCGCTGTGCCAATATCCATTCCCCGGTACAACAACCGGGAATCGGCAGAAACTATCTCACCATCCAATCTTTTGGCAAGTGAGATAGCCGTCAAGGTTTTCCCCACAGCAGTGGGACCGACAATAACGATAAGCGGTTTTTTGGGCTTTAGGTTCATACTGAAACATTCATAAAATGCCGAATTTCTTTTACTTTTCTTCGGTGATCCAAAATGATGGCGATCACATCAATCCGCCAATCCTCATTGATCTCGGGATGAGCTTGCATCCATAACAATGCCGCATTTTGAAGGCGCTCCATTTTGGCTTCTGTGACACTGGATTCGGGGGGACCATAGGTGTCGGATGTCCTCGTTTTTACTTCTATAAAGACAACCATCCCAGCATGAGCTGCTACAATGTCCAATTCACCGAACCGCGTCACAAATTTACGATCCAGCACCTCGTAGCCTTTATCAAGGATGTAATCTGCAGCTATTTTTTCGCCAAGATTTCCAATTGTTTGCTGATAAGTCACAGTTATTTTCCAATCGAACGGGTTAATCCTACGCTAAACAAATACGAGCGTCAAGAAAGCAAAAGTTTTATTCATAAATCCGCCAATATCGGTTAAAATTTAGATGAGGACTAATGCCAACACTTGAAATCATTACAATCGGCACCGAGCTTCTCCTCGGTGAGATAACCGATACAAATTCAACCTATCTTGCACGCACCCTGCGCGATCATGGGATCGATATATACCGGATTATAACCATCGGTGATAATCCAGGAAGAATTGCTTCAACAGTATCTGAGGCATTAAAACGAGCAGAAATTGTCATTACAACGGGTGGTCTTGGGCCAACCGTGGACGATCCAACGCGCCAAGCCGTTGCTGAGGCTACCGGACACCCATTGATTTTTAAGCAGCATTTATGGGATCAAATCCAGCAGCGCTTCAAGCTTTATGGAGTCACCCCAACGGAAAACAATCGACGACAGGCATTTATCCCCGAGGGGGCCATCCCAATCTTTAATCCGGTTGGAACTGCACCATGTTTTATCCTTGAGGTGAAGGATTCTTGTGTTATATCGCTGCCGGGTGTTCCTCAGGAGATGGAAACCATATTACACGAATCGGTTATTCCATTTTTAAGTAACAAATTTATCTTGAAATCTCAAATCATCAAAGCAACCGTTTTGCACGCTGCTTCAATGGGGGAATCGGTCATTGACGAAACCATTGCGGATCTTGAACAAAAAACAAACCCAACCGTCGGTTTATTAGCCCATCCTGGCCAGGTTGATATCCGCATTACAGCCAAAGCGGCTTCCGAATACCAGGCGATGAATTTGATCAAGCCTGTTGAGGAGGAGTTGTTACGAAGGTTGGGGGAAAATATTTTTGGTAAGGATGAAGAAACGCTTGAAAATGTTATATGCCAGGCACTGAACCAACGAAACCTTTCATTTGGAGTGCTGGAATTTGGACTCGATGGATCATTCATTTCACGGGTGAGATTAGGACAACCAGATCAGATTGATACACATATCCTTGATTCCCCACCCAGTGGAGAAGAAGCTCTGGAGGATATACTAACTTCCTTTCGCAAAAGTGCTCAATGGGACACGGGTTTCGGTGTTTCATTAATCATCAACGAAGAAATAAAGGTATATTTGAGTTATCAAGATTCACAAACACACAAATCCACCACACGGGCTTACGGCGGCCCTCCCGGATATGCCCAGCTCTGGGCGCAGAATATAGGATTGGATTTCTTAAGAAGAAACCTGCAAAACTTATCGGCAACTGGAAAATAGGAGAAAAATGAAACAAGCTGATTTGATATTTCGAAATGCGCATGTATTGACCATGGATGAAGATTACCATATCTACAACCCCGGTGCTGTCGTCATTGTTGGGGACAGCATCTTGGATGTGGGGGCTGAATCTACAATCCTTCAAAATTACCAGGCTGACGAGATATTGGACTGCAAAGAAAAAATCCTCATGCCCGGATTGATCAATGCCCACACCCATGTTCCCATGACGTTGCTCAGAGGATTAGCCGATGATCTGCGATTGGATGTTTGGTTAATGGGCTACATGATGCCCGTTGAGCGTGAATTCGTCTCACCTGAGTTCGTGCGTCTGGGAACCAAGTTGGCCTGTGCGGAATCTATTCGAAGCGGTGTGACAACCTTCGTGGATATGTATTATTTCGAATCTGATATCGCTGCTGCCACAGCAGATTCTGGATTGCGAGCAATTTGCTCACAAACAGTGTTGAAATTCCCCAGCCCTGATGCAACCTATTACGAAGAATCTTTAGCAGCTGCTGAGGATTTTATCAAGGCATGGAAAGGGCATCCTCTAATCGTGCCATCCGTCGGACCGCATGCACCTTACACTTGTACGGATGAAATTCTGAGGGATAGCGCATTCCTGGCAGTGAAATATGATGTGCCCTTACACATTCACCTAGCAGAAACAGCCGGCGAAGTGGAGAACATCCGGAAAGAATCAGGGATGCCAGTGATCCCCTTTGTAAAAAAGCGTGGGATTTTTGAAGCAAAGGTGATCGCCGCTCACTGCGTCCATATTGATGAGGGTGAAATGCGGTCAATGCAACACGCCGGTGCAGGCATCGCTCATAATCCCTCTTCCAATTTAAAATTAGCTTCTGGTTTTGCCAATGTCAAACGTATGTTGGAATTGAAAGTCAATGTTGGGATTGGAACAGATGGTCCCGCTTCCAATAACGATTTGGATATGATCGAAGAGATCCGGCTCGCATCGATGGTGGCGAAAGCAGCTTCCGGTGATCCCACCGCTTTGCCGGCAAAACAAACCCTTGCGATGGCAACGAGTATGGGCGCAAAGGCAATCCATCTAGATCATATGACCGGCTCTATCGTCCGGGGCAAACGGGCAGATTTGATCCTTCTGGGGATTGACAAACTCCACAACTCACCAAATTTTCAGCGTGATCCAGATGGGATCTATGCACAGATTATTTATGCAGCTAAATCCACAGACATCAGTCATGTGATGGTCAATGGGCAGTGGTTGATGAAGGATCGTGAATTACTGACACTGGACGAGGAAGCACTCATTGCAGAAGCTCAAGCATATGCCGGAAAAATCGATGCGTTCCTCATTGAACGAGAACAATCCGTCCTTTCAAAACTCGTCGCTATTGGTGGGGCAATGGAGGAAGCTAGTTTTGAAGTCCAGGCAAAGGTCCACATTAAGGACCCGCAAAATATCATCGATGCCTTGGACCAGGAAGCTATTGAGATCGTATACACACGGCATTACCATGAATATGACACCTATTTCTACTTCGAAGATGAAAAGCAAGGCCGGCTGCGTTACCGTGAAGACGAATTTATCGACAAACAAGGTGAGGTGAGTAATGTCCGGGGACGCTTGACATTGGTTGGTGTCACCCGTGAGAGAACTTTTGACCATGATGTGATCCTTTCTCGCAGCCGATATTATGCCCCTGCCTCACACTCCTTACGCTTTTATCGAGAGTACTTTGATCCAGCCTCTGAACTGGAAATTGAAAAAGATCGAAAGCGGTTCAAAATTCAATATAAAGGCGTAGATTTTTATATCAACCTTGACACCCTGGTGAACCCCGACCTGGGACATTTCCTTGAGGTTAAATCACGCACATGGAGCCGCGATGATGCAGAACGAAAATCACAATTGATCGCAGAGTTAATTGACTACTTGGGTGCCTCTTCAGAAAAAGCAGAAACCCAGGATTATCCAGAGATCGTCGAAGATCATTTGAATCATCAATAGATTGGAAAAAAGAATAAATGACCCTTAATGTCCTCTTTCTAGCCGCAGAAGCAGAACCATTTATCAAAATCGGAGGTTTGGGCGATGTCGCCTGTGCCTTGCCGGATGCCATCCACAGGATTTCAAAAGAATTACCACAAAACGAGAAAATTGATATCCGCCTGGTCCTTCCATTCCACTTTGCAATTAAACAGAAGGGATATAAACCAGAATTCTTAGGTGAGTTTGACATCATTAACCTTAAAGAAACAGTAAGCTGCCAGGTTTATCAAGATGAAAAAGATGGTATCCCCGTTTACTTCCTGGATGGCGATCCCATTGATGAGAAATCACCTGTTTACTCACCAGATCCAATCCTCGATGGTTACAAATTCGTTTTTTTCTCGGTGGCATCTTTGATGCTTGCAAAATTTCTCAACTGGCATGTGGACATTCTCCAGGCTAATGACTGGCACACTGCTACCGCCATCTATGCCTTGAAAAAAGGTCAGTATTCAAACAAATACATTGCATACGCGCGAACACTTCATACCCTGCACAACCTACCTTATATGGGATTTGGCGTTCAACAGGCTCTATCAGATTACAACCTGCCTCCTGTAACGGATAAGACCCTACCAGAATGGGCACGCCATACACCATTACCCTTAGGGTTGTTGTTCGCAGATAAAATTGTTGCTGTCTCTCCCCATTATGCTGAAGAAATCCTCACTCCAGAATTTGGTTGTGGTTTGGAGGATTTTCTTAATACATGTGAATCAAAAATCGACGGTATCCTGAACGGTTTAGACACAGATGTTTGGGATCCAGAAACAGATCCCCACATCACACAGAACTTTTCTGCTGACAGCCTGGCTTTTCGAAGGATAAATAAAGAGTCCATCCAGTCTGAGTTTAATCTCTTAAAACGTGAAGATATCCCATTACTCACCCTCGTCAGCCGAATGGACCCCCAAAAAGGGATTGATATTGCTCTTCGGGGGTTACGTCATTGTGACAATTTGCCCTGGCAGGCGATCTTGCTGGGAACGGGTAATCCAATGGTTGAAGAGATGGCTAAAAAACTCGAAGCTGATTATCCCGACCGGGTTCGGGCAGTGATTGATTTTGACAGCCGGTTAGCTCACCAACTTTATGCCAGTGCAGACATGTTTATGATGCCTTCTCGCTATGAGCCATGTGGCCTCTCCCAAATGATTGCAATGCGTTATGGCTGCGTGCCAATTGCCCGGGCGACAGGTGGCTTGGTCGATACCATTCAGCATATCTCCCATTCAATAAATGGGGGCACCGGTTTCCTTTTTGATCGTCCTTATCCCTCAGTTTTTGCCCATACAATCCAACGAGCGATTCGCCTTTTTGCCCATAAAGAAAAATGGCATAGGGTCCAGCTCAACGGTATGAAGGTGGATTATTCTTGGGAAAATTCTGCACATAAATATATCGAAACTTATCAAGAACTGATGAATTCGTAAGAAGTATTAACCACATCAAGGAGACAAGAATGGAACAAAATAGAGCATCTGGAATCCTCCTTCATCCAACAAGTTTGCCCGGTCCAGATGGCATAGGTGACCTTGGTCCAGAAGCTTACCGCTGGATCGATTTCTTAAACCGATCTGGCAGCCAATTTTGGCAGGTATTGCCATTAGGACCAACCGGTTACGGCGATTCTCCCTATCAGTGTTTTTCAGCCTTCGCTGGAAATCCCTACTTGATTAGCTCAACAATCCTTCTCGATAAGGACTTGCTTCAAAAATCCGACCTTCTTGATCGCCCGGATTTTCCATTAGAAAGAGTGGATTACGGTCCCGTGATCGATTGGAAGATCACTTTACTTCGCAGGTCCTATCAGAGATTCCAGACCCAGCCCTTTGATAAACTCAAGAAGGCATTTCAGTCATTTAAGAAAGAACAATCCAATTGGCTTGAGGACTTTTCAATCTTTATGGCCATTAAATCTGAGCAGGGCGGTGTTGCTTGGAGTGAATGGCCAGAAGACCTTCGCATGAGAGACACAAAGACTCTTCAAGCTTTCAAGAAAAAGTTCAAAGAAGAAATAAACTTCCAATCCTATTTACAATTTGTTTTCTACCAGCAATGGCATACTTTGCGTGAATATGCTGAAGATAAAGGGATACGAATCATCGGGGACATCCCCATTTTTATTGCCTATGACAGCGCAGATGTTTGGGTTCATAAAGAGCTCTTCTACCTCGATCAAGAGGGTCTGCCGGAGGTTGTTGCGGGTGTGCCGCCGGATTATTTCTCCGAAACAGGCCAATTATGGGGAAATCCCCTATATAAGTGGGATGTTCACAAAGAAAACGGCTATGAATGGTGGCTCAACCGGTTGCAAGCGGTATTGAACCAGGTGGATATTGTTCGCCTTGATCATTTCCGCGGCTTTGAGGCTTATTGGGAAATCCCCTATGGAAATGAGACCGCCGTCGAAGGTCAATGGGTAAAGGGTCCCGGGAGTGACTTTTTCGCTGTGGTTAAGGAAAAACTTGGGGAACTGCCCATCATTGCAGAAGATTTGGGTGTGATCACAAAACCGGTCACCGAAATGCGAAAAGCCTTCAATTTACCTGGAATGAAGATCCTTCAATTTGCGTTTGCTTCTGATCCCGATGATGATTTCCTCCCACATAATTACCCGGTTAAATGCGTTGCTTATACAGGAACGCATGATAATAACACAACCCGCGGTTGGTATGACACTGCACCAGAAAATGAGAGGGATCTGTGCCGGCGCTATTTAGCGCGTTCAGGAGAGGATATTGCCTGGTCTATGATCCGTATCCTCTGGCAGTCAGTTGCAGCCTGGGTGATCGCCCCCATGCAGGATTTTCTCAGTTTAGGTGAATGGGCTCGCATGAACTACCCTGGAAATCCATCTGGCAACTGGGATTGGCGTATGCATCCAGATGCAATCACCCAGGGGCTGATCAAACGTCTGTACGATACGAATTTTCTATATGCACGACTTCCGCAAAAAGAGAAAGATGCCATTCATCAAGCAGTGATGGAAGCTATGGAAGGGAAGGTCATGCCGCATTAGATCGTCTCAGCCTTCCTAAAGATCCAATCACAATTCCACAGAGGATCAACACTGCCCCCCCACCTTCTAGGAGTGTGGGGCTTTCTCTAAGAAAAATCATCGCTAAAATGATCGTTCCGATTGGTTCACCTAATAAAGTTAATGAAACATAAGCTGCTGAAATATAACGCAAAGCCCAGTTGAAGAGTGAATGACCTAGCAACTGCGGAAAGACCCCCAAAGCAAGCAGCCAAAGATAGGTCTCCCTTGAATAGGTAAAGACAGGCTCAGATCGAAAAACGACAACCACCATAAGAAGCAACGCAGCGATGCCATAAACAATTGCCGTGTAGGAAATGGTATTTAGGCGAGCTCTAAGTTGGCGCCCGATCAACATATAACCCGCAGCCATCCAAGCGCCAAACAAAGCCAGGAAGTTTCCTAGCATTGCCTGTCCGCCAAAGATCTGATCCTGACATACCAGGACACCTTCTTTGAAATCACAGGCGTTTCCCATCCCCACAATCACACTGCCTGTCATAGAAATCAGCAGGCCAACAATAACAGATCTTCGAATTGGTTCCCGTAATATTAATGGTGAAAGCAACGCCACCCAAAGGGGTGTCGTTGTCACTAGAACCACAGAGCTTGCCACAGATGTAAATTCAAGAGAACTGATCCACGTGGCAAAATGCAGTGCAAGAAAAACCCCGGATAACAAGCCCTTTGACAAATCAGACCTTGATAACTGCTGAATTTCATCCCAGTTTGTGATAAAAGCAATTAGAACAAGGACCATGCTGGCAATGAACAATCTTGACGCTGCGATCACAATTGACGAAGCCTCAGTTTGTGCAAAGCGGATGAATATAGAGGCAGTGGAAACAAACAAAATGCCTAAAAACGTGCCGAGGATGGGATTAAGTCTCAAGCGATCTCTTGTGTGAGGGTTCATAGCTTCTAATTGTAATCCAATCTACTTGTCGGCTCCTTTCATCATTTAGGCGATATTCACATTAAAAGGAGTCGAATAATTAACCCCAATAAACGATGAATCTCCAAGGAAGGTATTATCGTTGCCTAAAGCGAATTCATCCTATGGGAATATCTAGCATATACAAAATAAGATGAAAAAATAAAAAATTCGGGCAGAAGGTCAATTTCATTTTATTTCTATTCGTATTTGAGATGAAATTTTGACCCTCAGA
>Ga0207796_1000034_pt1 | contig 58469 bp, 46 predicted proteins | sample Pon1CUnioCityCA_6_FD_187274 | JGI IMG/M metagenome (GOLD analysis project Ga0207796, IMG submission 187274) | Marine sediment microbial community from Union City, CA, USA - Pond 1C Sediment 1 (SPAdes) | ecosystem: Environmental > Aquatic > Marine > Intertidal zone > Salt pond sediment ... | reverse complement strand
GACCGGCGGGGGCACTGACGGGCATGGGAAAGGGGACCAGGTGGAACACGCCGTTTGGCCGGGCTCTCGAGGGGCCGGGGAGCCTTGACAGGTGACGAGGTACGCCGCACGCCGAAGGTGCAACGAACCCATTGAGCCAATCGCTAGACCTCGGACCACCACGGCTCCGGAGAGAAGCAGGGCCTCGCACCCTTAGGGTCCAACGCACCGCTGGTGGCTCCACGTCGGTCAGAGCAGGAGAGATAGGACCGGGAGGATAAGATGAACCTGCGACGGACAGTCATAGCGGCGGCACTGGGCCTGCTCCTCTGCCTGACGACGAGCTGGAGCCTGGCCCGGGAGCCGGAACGCGGCGATTTCGGACTGGCTAAGTCAACTGATCTCTCCGCGAGACCCGGACTGGGCGACACTGTTCTGAGGCAGGCACCATCACCCGACCTGTATGGCAGTGCCATAACTGACCAGACTTCCAGCGCGGCTCTGGACTGGACCATCGAGACCGTCGACGACGCCGGAAACGTCGGGCAGTACACGTCGCTGGCGCTCAACGCCGTGGACTACCCGCGCATCAGCTACTACGACGTCACGAACTCGGCCCTGAACGTCGCCCGTCACAACGGCGGGATGTGGCAGATCGACTCCGTGGAAGGCGCCGGGTCGGCCTACAGCTATGGGGAGTACAGTTCCCTGGCCCTCGACTCAGTCGACCACATGCACGTCAGCTACTACGGCGCCCACGACAACTCCCTGCGATATGCCATCGGCGACGGAAAGGACTGGACCGTCTGGTCCGCCGACTCGAACGGCGGTCAGTTCAGCTCGATTGTCCTGGACGATGATGACCTGCCGCACGTCAGCCACTACGACCCGGTCCACCAGCATCTGGTCTACGCCTACCACGACGGTCTCATCTGGCACCGGGAGGTGGTCGACGACGCCGGCGACGTAGGGCGGTACTCTTCGCTGGGGCTCACTCCCGCCGGCTATCCCCGGATCAGCTACTACGACGCCACCGACGGGGACCTCATGTTCGCCACCCCCGGGAAAGGCGGCTGGTTCACGGAGAGAGTAGACGGGGAGTCCGCTGACGTCGGTGTGGGCAGCTCGCTCCAATTTGATGGCAAGGGCCACCCACATATCAGCTACGTCGACGCCACAAACCAGAATCTCAAGTACGCAAGACACGATGGAAAAGGCTGGTTGATCGACACTGTTGAGGGTAAGGACGTGGACATAGTGGGCTACACCTCGATGGTCGTAGAGGGCGACCGACCGCACATCGCGTACACCGTGCGGGACACTGTGGTCCCCCCGTCCTATCGCCTGAAGTACGCCACGTCCTCGGCCGGCTCCTGGTCGAAGCAGACGGTTGAAAGCGTCGGCAGCACTGGACTGTATCCTTCGTTGGCCCTCGACTCGGGAAGCTGGCCCCACATCTCGTACTATGACGCTGGCGAACGACGCCTGCGGTACGCGGTGGGACGGGCGCCCTGCTCCGAGCCGGTGGCGGGTGTGACGGTGAATGGACCCGCAACGACAGTAGACGGTTCCGCAGCCATCTTCACGGCCACTGCGAGCCCCACATCCGCCACTTTGCCTATCGTCTTCCACTGGAGCGCCACAGATCAGGACGACGTCGAGCAGGTGCATAGCTCTGTGCAGGCCGGGCTTAGCTACACGTGGACGGTGCCCGGGAGGAAGATCGTCACGGTGACGGCCACCAACTGCGGCGGAACACTGTCAGCCACACACGCACTCACGGTCGAAGAGCAGCTGCCGGACCTGACCGTGACCGACGTGTGGAACGAGGGGCAGGAGATCTGGTACCGGCTTGACAACTCCGGTACGGGGACGGCCATGGGAGGACATCACACGTCCTTTGAGATTGACGGCTTGGGAGGAAAGGACGACTTTGTCGGCGTCACGCTGGCTCCGGGGGAGGGACTGAGCCGGACGTTCAACGACATCTGGGCGTGCACGCCGCATCAAGATGTGATCACGGTCTGCGTCGACTCCCGGGACGAGGTCAGCGAGAGCGACGAGACGAACAACTGCCAGCAGGAGACCTGGGTGTGCGACGTCCGACGACCGCGAATCACGTCCGGCCCGACGGTGTATGCTGTCGGAACCACGACGGCGACCATCGTCTGGGAGACGGACGAGGCGAGCGACAGTGAGATAGCGTACGACACCCGCAGCTCCGCCTTTAATCAGCGGGAACACAATGCCAGCCTGGTGTGGTCGCACGAGGTGACGCTCGCAGGTCTGGAGCCGGCGTCCCTGTACGGGTACTGGGTGTACTCGAGTGACCCCTATGGAAACCGGGCCCCGGCTGGCCCCTTCTACTTCCAGACGGAGGCACCGTGGGATGCAGTGGCGCCAAGTCTTGCAAACCTGGAGACCACGCTGGTGGGGCAGGAACAGTACGAGCTCAGTGCCGAGGCTGCGGACAACGTCGGCCTGGAGCGGGTTGAGTTCTACCTGGATGACGAGCTGGTGGGCACCTGCTACACGGCGACGGAGAAGTACACCGTGCCGCTGGCGCCCTCCAAGCTCGACATGGCCCGGCAGGCCTTCTACGCGTCTCATGCCATCTCCGCCGTCGCCGTGGATCGTGTCGGGCTGACGGACACGGTGCAAAGCCTGTTCACGCCCCCGGAGGAGGAGATGGACGTCTCGGTCGTCTACCGAGAGCCCACGTCCGTCTACACCCTCTACACCGACGCCGACACGGTCGCCCCCGGCACGCTGCTGGACGTGCAGCTCCACGCGGTGCAGTACGCCTACGTGTGTTCTTGGATCCCCGATCGGCGGTACGGCCACGAGGACTGCGTCCGTCACGAGCAGGATGTGGCGCAGGTCGAGTTCTTCATCGACGGGGTCCGGACGTACACCTCCACCAGCCCCCACACGGGCCACATCCACCGCTACCAGTGGGACGCGGGGGGCCTGAGTGCAGGCACGCAGCACACCATCAGGGCCGTAGCCGTCGCCTCGGACGGCGGTCGGCATCTGGCGCAGCCAGCGCGCGTGATCCATGTCGCCCTGGGCCAGCCCCGGGTCTGGGTGCGACGTACAGTCTCCCGAATCGGCAACAGCTTCCAGGTGACGCTGACGGTCGGTAACGGAGGCCTGACGGATGCCACCGTGGTGGAGATTGCGGACAATCTGACAGGGTTCCAGCCCATCTCCAGAACCGAGGGAACCGACTACGCCGTGTCCGTCGCACTCGACCCGGTGACCCTCCACGCCGGTGTCTCGGTGGCGTTCGGTCCGGGAGCCGTGATCCCGCCGGGCGGGACGATGGACGTGACCTACGCGGCCGTGCCGATCCTGCACCCGGAGCTGGAGGACGCCGACTATACGATCGGCGCCCGACCCCTCACGATCGCATACACGGACTGGTCCGGGCCCCACGTAGAGGAACAGGACCAGGGATGCACCGTGACCGCCGATGGCGAGCAGATCGCCGAAGGGGTGGGCCTGGCTGTGCGCGACGCCAACCTGCTGATCGTGACGACCCCCAGCCGCCTGTTCTGGCACGACACGCACCACGCGGCTGTGAACACACTCCTGTCCACGATGGCGCGCCTGGCGCAGCTCAAGGATGGCGTCCTGGGCCACCTCACGGAGGAGCTCTATGGCGACGCGGACAGGGCACGAGCGCAGATCCGGACGTGGGGCAGCATCATGAAGCAGGAGGACGGAACACCCGAGAACTTCCTCTACAGCGGCTACCTGCTGCTGGTGGGGGAGGCCGAGATCGTCCCAACCTACAATCTGTGGTACCGGATCCACTATATCGTCTGGTACGACACCTGCCGGATCCGCGACAGCGACCTGTGGTACGGGAACACGGCCGGCGATCGCAGGAAACCGGAGTTGGCCGTCGGCCGGATCATCGGCAACAGCGCTCGCGAGCTGACCATTCCCCTGGAGACGAGCATCAATGTCTACTTGCGCGAGTCCGGCTACGCGTTTGACCGGTCGGACGCGCTGGCCGTCTCCGGGCGCGGGAGCGGGGTCACATACTTCGAGGCAAGCCTGGACGCCATCGCGGGGGTCATGGACGACGAGTTCTCTGTGGTGAAGTTGAAGAAGCGACAGGTGGAGGAAGATGGCGGTGACATCAATGCCCAGTTCAAGGCGAACGACGACAACAGGGACGTGATCGTCTACCGCGACCACTGCGGCCCAAATTCGTGGAGCGGCGTCATCGGCACGGGCGACTTCGGCGGTGCCAACCCAATCGATTTCGGGGACAGCAAGCCCTTCGCCTTCGGATGCTGCTGCCAGGCCGGGCGCTACGAGGACGACGGGGAGTGGGGCATCGCCGAGCATTTCCTCCGGCACGGCGCTGCGGTCTACGTGGGCGCAACAGAGACTTCCTATACAGAGCCGAACAACAAGGGCTGCAAATGGGTGTTTGAGCGCTGGGTGGGTGGGACGAGATCGATTGGGCAGGAGCTCAAGGAAGTGAGGCGGCGGTTCGGGGGATTCGACGGCAAGTGCTGGTCCGCCGAGTATAACTTGTACGGAGATCCCACTTACGGCTCCGAGTCCACGATGCGTCCGCTGGCCGCAGGGGGCGCCCTCACGGTCACGCCGGTCAGCTCCACCACCATCGTCGTCCCGGACTACGAAATCAGGGATGTCGACGGAGAGGACCAGGTCGCCATCCCGGGAGGCAGCGCCCTGTTCGAGCTGGGTCAGCCAGTGGTGCCCATCTATGCCGCTGAGATACCCTATCCGCCGGGCTACCGGGTCCAGGACGTGATGCTGCTGGAGCAATCCGGCCTGGTGACCGACACCGGGCTCCACATCCCGACGTACACAGCTGCCTGTGACACGGGAGGACGGAGGTGGTACCCCGCGGGCATCTTCACAGAGATGAACGGCTGGTGGCCCGACCGGGGCGACTTCGACTGGGAGGTCAGCGGCATGCCGGACGGCAGCTCGATTCTGACCCTCCGGCTGTACCCCTTCCGCTACAACGCCTTGACGACAGACGTCGAGTTCTACAAGACGTTCAGTTTTCAGATGGCGGTCATCACCTCTTCCGTGGGTATCGAGACACTTTCAACCAATGACGACCGCTACGCGCAGGGTGACACTATCCAGATTGAGCTCCAGGTGGAGAACACAGGGGACCCGCAGGACGTAATCGTCGAGACGGTGATACGCGAGCAGGGTATAGAGGAGCCCGTGGACGGGCTCCCGCTAGAGCTACTGGAGGGGCTCAGCGGCACCGCCTTCTTCTCCAGCCAGTGGGACAGCACCGGTTTCGAGCCCGGAACCTATGACATCGACGTGCTGCTTGCGACTATGGACGGGCAAGTTCTGGACCAGGAGACGGTAGGTGTCCGACTGGGCATCTACGCCGGCGAGGTGACGACGTTCACGGTGGCGCCCGTAACCTTCGAGAGCGGAGAGACGGTGGATGCGTCCCTCGTATTCAGCAACACGGGCACGGTTCCGCTGACCGGTACCTTCGTCATCCAGGTGCAGGATGGCGAGGGCCAGTCGGTGGAGGACCTTACGCAGGCATTCGGCGCTCTATCGCCAGGAACGTCGGTCCAGTTCAACGGAGCGTGGCACACCGCCGACGCCCCCGGCGACGCATACACAGTCCTGGGCTACGTCCATTACGATGGCAAGGCCACACTCCCTCAACGAGTGGTGGTCAGCAATCTGAGACGGCTCTATCTGCCAGTGGTGATGCGCGACAACTGATCACGGAGTGGTCGGCGCCGTGCACTGGTCTCCGAGACCGGTGCACGGCGTCCAACCTCGTTCCTATCCCCCCTTGCTTTCAGCCGATCAACCAGTCCGCTGAACGGGCCAGCGGCGAAGCCGCCTCACCCCCACCCTGCTCCCAGCGGATTCACCAATCCGCTGCGTGGCGCAGCCGCGAACGGCGCGCATCGCAACCCAGGATTTCGGGTTATACCCTTCGTGCAGGCGGAACGCCCGCCTACGTCCCGACCGAAGCCCGAACCAGCGCCCGTCCGGCTCGCCACCCATGGAGGCAACAACAGGATGCATACCCTACTGAAAGCCATTTTTCCCCGAATCGACCAGCAGGACACCCGCTCCCGCCTAGCGTGGTATGCCTTCGACATCGGCAACTCAGCCTACGCCGCGGTCGTTCTCCTGGCCGTCTACGCCGCCTACTTCAAAGAACACGTGGTTGGCGGACCAGAAGGCTCTCGACTGTGGGGTATCTCCGTGGGCATCGCGATGCTGACCGTCGCCGCAATCTCCCCGGTGCTAGGGGTGATCGCGGACTTCGCCGGCCGGAAGAAGCGGTTCCTCCTCTTCTTCACATGCCTGGCCTGTGTGGCCACAGCCGCCCTGTTCTTCGTTCGCCAGGGAGACGTGCTGCCCGGCATGCTCCTCTTCATCCTGGCCGAGATTGGCTACCGCGGGGGGCAGGTGTTCTACAACGCCCTCCTTCCCGAGGTCGCCGAACGGGAGGAGACAGGGCGAGTTTCCGGCAATGGATGGGCCATCGGTCTGATAGGCGGCACCGTCTGCCTGATTCTGGTCCTGGTGTTGATCACCCTGGTGAACGGAGCATGGGTCGTGCGAATGTCGCTGGTCATCACGGCCATCTACTTTGCCTTCTTCGCTGCACCCCTGTTCATCTGGCTGCGCGAGCGGGCCCAGCACCAACCCATGCCGCCGGGCGAGACGTACTTGACGGTCGCCGTGAGACGCTTGAAGGAAACCGTCCGCACGGTCAGACACCATCACGAGTTCCTGAAGTTCATCGTTGCCTTTCTGATCTACAACGACGGGATTCTCATGACCATCAACTTCGCTGCCATCTTCGGTGCCGTGATGTTCGGCCTGGAACAGCAGATGCTGCTGGTATTCATGATCGTCATCCAGGTGACCAGCGTCGTGGGGGCCTACGTCTCCGGGATTCTGACCGAGCGCATCGGCAACAAGCGGACGCTCATCCTCTTCATCCTGATGATGCTGGGTGCCGTCGTCGGGCTGTTCCTGAACGAGTCGGTTCCGGGGTTCTTCATCGTCGGGGGTGTGGCGGGATGCGCTTTGTCGGCCGTCCAGTCCGTCAGCCGGGGGATGATCGCTGTCCTCAGCCCGCCGGGGCGCAGCGCCGAGTTCTACGGCTTCTTCGCCGTCGCCGGACGGACATCGTCTTTCATCGGGCCGACCATCTACGGCATTGTCGCGGCGGAGGCCGCCTTCTGGTTCCAGTCCCAGGGGGAGTCCGCAACGTTCCTCTGGTTCCGGGCGCACGACCGGGGAGCCGCGCTGGCGGAACAGCTGGGGCAGCGCGTGGCCATCATTCCCATCGTGGCCTTCCTCGTGGTGGGGCTCTTAATGCTGCTCTCAGTCAGGGAGAAGCGGGAGCCATCGCGTTACGCGCAGTAAGGTCGACGTGCACTGCGGTGACCGGCACTGAGACAGGCGCGATATAGATAGCCGGCTATCTGCTGCGGTGGAAACCCGGCTCCTCACCTCAATCCCTCTCCAAGTCACGTGCCGTAGGATGGCAGGGCCTGGCAAACGGGGTATCATGGGTGTTTGATTCTGCCGCCCGGCACGCCATGCATCACAGGGGGTCCCTGCCTTGAACGACACCTTCACAGACGTTCGCATCCTGGACAACTTCTACCAGACGTCCAGCTTCTTCCCGATGCCAGTGGTGCTCCTCAGCACACTGGCTGAATCGGGCCAGACGAACCTGGGTCCGTATTCACTCTGCTTCCCGTATATCGTCACCGGTGATCACTCGATGCTCCTGATCTCTCGCGAGGATAGCAACACCAGCCTCAATATCCAGCGCACCGGCGTCTGTGCCATCAACTTCGTCCCTCACAGGCGCAAGTTCATGCGTAATTGCGTGATGCTGGGCTACCCCGGGGAGACGACAGCGGAGAAGATGGAGAACAGCATATTCACCCTGCTGCCGTCCACGCGAACCGCGGAGGAAAGGCAGCCCGGCGTACAGTATCCGGAGATCGTGCAGGAAGCCATTCAGGTCTTTGAATGCACCTGGAACCGCGAGTATCCGCTGAAACACGATCCCGAGAGCCCCGAATGCCGCTTCGTACTGCGGGTGGACAAGATCGTGATGCAGAAAAGCTGGCGCGACCGGCTGTTTGCGGGCAGAGGCATCCCGCGCCTGCCCGTCGACTACGGATTTCGCGACAACGCCTTCTTCTGGTTCACCAGACCGGGGCGGGCCTACAAAGAAGGGATTCCACAGGAGAAGGGCGTCACAGTGGACGCCGTCCAGTTCGCCGCCCAGCGGATCGACCCGGACGTCGTGTGGTCGGCGGACGCATGCGCGAAACTGACCAAGGTGCCGCGCGTGTTCCTGTCCCGGGTAATCAGGGAGTGCGTGGCGACGGCCCGGGACGAAGGCATCACGGAGATCACCCCCGAGTTTTTGGATCGAATCCGGGACAAGAGAGGCAGGGAAAGGGGCGATTGACCCTCCGCCCCTGACGAGCAGCTCAGAATGAGAGCGCCAGATGCGCGCAGTGCGTCGCGCAGCATCACGGCAGATTCGGCACTGCTTGATACAGAAGAGATGAGATGACCAAGAAGGAAGACCACAAGCGCGGCCTGGTCACCCTATTTGATGCTTTTCTCGAGACGCGAGATGACGAGGCCCTGTTCGACTACATCTCCGCAAACAGCAACCTGCCCGGCCCGAGAGGAAATCTCGAGCTGGCGCGAGGTTTCGGCGACGCGGTCGAGGGCTACACGGTCCGAGCGGCCGGCGCGATGTGGGATCTCTGCACACGGATGGCGATGGTCTCGGCCGAGGAGGCGCCGGTGAACGCACCGGAGGAGCTGATCCCCTTCTGCGGCGCGGTGGGCATCGGGGCGATCGGCGCTGTCTGTCCGGCCTTCTTTGATGATGCATTGATCAGGCTGAGGCAGCTGGCAAACGACCCGCGCTGGCGGATGCGCGAGGCTGTAGCGTTTGGGCTGCAGCGACTCCTGGCGCGACGCCCGGCGGAGACGATGGAAGCCGTGCAAGGTTGGGCGGTGGCCGACGGATGGCTGGAGATGCGGGCAGCGGTAGCAGGCATCGCTGAGCCGGCAGTACTGAAGGACCGGAAGTCAGCCCTGGCGGCTCTTCACATTCACAGGCGGATCTTCGATTGCCTGCACCAGGCGGAGGATCGGAGGTCCGAGCCGTTCAGGGTGCTACGAAAGGGGCTGGCTTACACACTGAGCGTCGTTGTACAGGCAGTCCCGGAGCAGGGCTTCGCGTTCATAGACCAGCTGGTCGATTCAGGGGATCCGGACATCCGCTGGATCGTGAAGCAGAATCTGAAGAAAAACCGACTGGTGAGAACCTGCCCGGCGCGCGTAGAGGCGATCGCGCGCCAGTTGAACCGCTGACAGGTCAGGAATCCGGCGGCGCCTCAGGTGGACTTCCTGCTCTTGCAGGGGCACCCGTAGCCCCCGAGTTCAAGTCTCGCGCGCGCTCTTGGCATGCCCACCTGTCGCAGCCACCGTCGGTCCGCTGTGGTGCATGGTCTCCTGACCAGGCGCAGCCTCTCCCCCCGAATCGGATATGGCTGGTCTCCCGACGAACCGCGATTCTTTCCCTCACGTCACATTGCGCTATAATGGACGCATCGACAACCATCAAGAACCCGCACCGCAGGGGCAGCTGGCAGCCTGAGCATCCCCGCGGCTTTCCCGTTGTTCCGCCTGTAGACCAAGCTATGTCTGCCCAGTGTCGCTGAGCGACGAAATCGGGCCGTGTCGTCGTCGCCGGCGGTCCTGTCCGGTGAGGAGACAAGAAGGGGAGGTCGATATGGTGGCAAGGCAAATGCTCTCGGGCCTGGCACTTGGACTGGGTCTGCTGGTGGCAATGCACTGGGGGCTGTCCAGGATGCCCGTAGACGCCCACGCTTTCAGTGCGACGCTCTATGTGGACGGCAAGTTCGGCGACGACGGCGGTATGCTCGATCCCAACAAATGCATCAACCCCTCGAAGCCGTGCAAGACGATTCAGCACGCCGTGGACGAGGCGACCAGGGGCGGCAGGATCCTCGTCACCAGCGGCACCTATAACGACCTTCACCAGCGGGAAAGCGTGACCCAGGTCGTGTATCTCTACCGCTCGGTGACTATCGAGGGCGGCTACGACGCGGACTTCAGCCGGTGGAATCCAGCCAGCCGCCCGACCACGCTCGATGCCCGGGGGGAGGGACGGGTGATCTACATCCCTGAGGACGTCACCCCCACCCTGAAAGGCCTGCACATCACGAATGGGGCCACCGACGCCTCCGGAGGCGGCATCTTCGCCACGGATTCAGCACCGCGGATCGATGGCTGCTGGATCTACAGCAACACGGCCGGCAGCCATGGGGGCGGGGTCTTGCTCAACGAGACTGTCGGTGCGGCGCTGATAGACTGCGCCATTCACCACAATCAGACCGGCTATTCAGGCGGTGCGGTTGGCGTGTGGGGTGGCAGCGACGTGGTACTGGACGACAACGATATCTATGAGAACTCCGAGGGTGGTATCCTCATCTATGACGTAGAGGGCGCCACCGTCACAGACAACGATGTCTACGAGAACCGTGCCCACACTGGGGACGGTGGCGGCCTCGAGATCGAGTACACTCCCAGCGGAACGGTGACGGGCAACCGGGTCTCGGGCAACACAGCCGGACGTGACGGCGGTGGTATCTACATCTATGACAGTGACGATACGCTTCTTGAGGACAACGTCCTGTACCGGAACGCGAGCGGTTCGAGCGGTGGTGGACTGAGCACGGGAAGCATTGTCACACTGATCAGCAATGAGATCTTCAGCAACACGGCCCACGATGCAGGCGGCGGGGTCCACTTGGTGGGAAACGATCACGCCACGCTGATCGACAACACCATCTACAGCAACACCGCCAGAGGAGGAGGCGGCGTCTCCGCGTCATACAGCCCCGGTATTGCTCTGATCGACAACAGCATCTATGGCAATCGAGTTACACCGCACTTTGGCGGCGGAATCGACGCGTTCTACACCCGCATTACTGTGACGCGAAGTATCATACGGAACAACGTCGCCGGGCACGGCGGGGGAGGTCTGTTTGGGAACGGGTCCGCTTTCAGGCTGGTGAACAGCATCGTGGCGGGGAATCAGATCACGGGGACCGGCGCAGGCATCTGTGCGGCGGACACGCGGGTGGATCTGCTGCACACGACGCTAGCGCGCAACGAGGGTGGTGACGGCAGCGGGATCTGGCTGAAGTGGACCAGCCGCCTCAGTTCGACGAACACGATCCTGGTCGGCCACACGGTGGGCATCACGGCTGCGGAGGGAACCACCGCCACGTTGGAGGGCACGTTGTGGGGCGACGGGGCCTGGGCAAATGAGGCCGACTGGGCCGGCGAAGGCACGATCACCACCGGCACGGTCAACATCTGGGGAGACCCGCGCTTTGTGGATCCCGAAAACGGCGACTACCACATCGGCGCCGGGGCGGCGGTCGGCGCGGGAGTCGAGGCAGGGTTGACCGATGACATCGACGGGGAAAGTCGGCCGGCGCCCGGCGGCACGCGGCCGGACATTGGGGCCGACGAGATCGCGCAGCTGCACGTGTTCCTGCCGTCGTTGCTGAGGGATTCCTGACCGGGCCGCGTGGAGGAGCACGCGCGCTAGCTCTGCTGATCAGGCCCGCCAGGAGACGCGCCGTGGGTGACGTTGACTACGGAATACAGATGGGGCTGGCGTCGGATCCACTGAGGGCATCGGTCCTTCGTTCGGCGGTGGCGGCGTTGGCGCCGCCACCGGGGAGCAGAGGACTGGATGCCGGGTGCGGCGTGGGACAGCCAGCGCTCCTCTTGGCGCGGGCGGTCGGATCCAAAGGGCACCTGGTCGGCCTCGAACGCTCGCCCGACCTGCTGGCTAACGCCGCGGCTTCGGCGGGCAGGGCCAGGCTGTTGGAACGGATTTCGTTCGTGGTCGGCGACATCAGGCGTCTTCCATTCGCAGACAGCTCTCTGGACTGGGCGTGGAGTGCCGACTGCTAGGGTATGCTCCTGTGGAACCACTGCCGCTGTTGAAGAAGCTTGTCCGCGCGGTCAGGCCGGGTGGCAGCGTGGCGATCCTGGCCTGGTCGTCCGAGACGCTGCTGCCGGGGCATCCGTGGTTGGAGGCCCGGCTGCAGGCGGCCTCGGCGGGGATGGCACCGTTTTCTCCCGGAAGCAGCCCCCGTCACCAATTCCTGAGGGCGCTGGGCTGGTTCCGACAGGCAAGGTTGCGGCAGGTGATGGCACGTACGCTTGTCGGCGACGCGCACGCTCCGCTCAGCCCCGCCCTGCGCCGCGCTCTAGTTGCTCTGTTTGAGATGCGGTGGCCAGACGTGGAGACCGAACTGGCGCCCCGTGCCGCCTCCGAGTTTCGGCGGCTGTGCGGGCCGGATTCCCCCGACTTCATCCTGGATCACCCGGACTACCATGCCTTCTACACGTACTCGATGTTCCAGCGCAAAGTCCCTGGTCGTCGCTGAACGGACCATACGTGGTCCTTCCATTGAATGGCCTCACATCCCGAGCCGGTGGGGCCGGAGGAGGTGCGGATCTATGCCGTACGCGTTCGATCCACTGTCGCAGGACCATCGGCGTCCGGTGGTGGATATCTTCAACTGGTTTGTCGCCAACAGCTTCGCCGCCTATCCCGAGAAGCCCGTCGGCAACGAGGCCTTCGACCGTTTCGTCGCGATGACCCGCGGATACCCGTCCATCGCAGTGAAGGACGAGTCGAGTGCTGTGGTGGGGTTCGCGTTCCTCCACCCGTTCCATGCTGCTGACACACTGCGACGCGCCGCTCAGATCACCTACTTCCTGATGCCTGAGCATACGCGGCGCGGCTTGGGCACGGCGATCCTGGGGCGATTCATCGCCCAGGCACGGCAGTTGGGCGTGGACACGCTCCTGGCCAGCATCTCATCGCGCAACGAACAGAGTCTCTGTTTCCATAGAAAGCACGGCTTCCGCGAATGCGGGCGCTTCATCAGGGTGGGGCGGAAGTTCGGCCAGGACTTCGACATCGTCTGGATGCAGCGGCATCTGGTGTAGCCCGCTGGGGGGGGCGGCGACTACGGTCGATCGCTGCCCAGATATCAAGGGGCCGAGTATTTCGCCGCTACAACTGACCGCGTGCCCTTCTTCAGAATCGTCGCCTTGTGCCGACTATCGTCTCAGATGCACCTGCGGGTTCCTTCGCTGTGCCCGAGTCCGGCGAGTGGCCCCATCGTCACCTTGCGACCACACTTCGGCCACACGGCTGGACTCAGTCACGCCTCTGCTAGCTTCAACGGCGTCGAAGCCATATCCGAACCTCGTCTGACGACACACTCCATCCACTGTAGACCTTGGGGCACGCTGGCTCTCGGCTTGACGTCAAAGTAGGTGGGAATTACAATACCTCGTGGTAGCGTGTGGAAGGAGCACTAATTATGGATAACCTAAGGGCTGCTCTATCCGGGGACCGGATGTCCGATCTCTGTCGGCGCTGGAAAGTGGCTGAGTTGGCCATCTTTGGTTCTGCCCTGCGAGACGATTTCGGCGCGGACAGCGACATCGACATCCTGGTTTCGTTCAACGCTGGCGCGCGGTGGGGTCTCTTTGACTTGGTGAGGATGGAGGAGGAACTGGCGGCGCTACTGGGCCGTGCCGTGGATCTCGTGCCGCGCCGGGCCGTGGAGCAGAGTGAAAATTACATCCGACGGAACAGCATCTTGAAGGACTCCGAGGTCTTCTATGCAGCGGGATGAAGCCTATCTCCTGGACATCTTGATCGCGGCGCGCAAGGCATTGGCGTTCGTGGAGGGAATGACTTGGGAAGCCTTCAGTGAGAGCGAACTTCATCAGAGCGCTGTGATACGCCCTCTGGAGATCATCGGAGAGGCAGCGGCCCACGTTTCTGAGCCGACGCGGCAAGAGCACCCTGAGATCCCCTGGGTGCAGATGGTCGGGATGCGGCATCGATTGATCCACGAGTACTTCCGCGTTGATCTGGACGTGGTGTGGGAAACGGTGCAGAGGGACTTGCCGGAACTGATCGCGCTCCTTGAACCGCTGGTGCCGTCGGAGAAGGACTTGTGAGAAGCGCTCGCTGGGCATTGGGGCTCACGCTTCCAGCGAGGTAGTAAACTCTCGCATTCCTGGCTTGGGCTTGGGTGCCACGAGCGCCCAATAGCGCCCGGTAGACTCGACAGTCTTCTCCCAGCAGCACTGGGTCCCTGGGATGCCAATTGGTCACCACAACAGGACCGATAGTCCGTGCTCCCACACCAAGGGCATGCAACTCAGTACCCTGAAATCGCGCATCTGGTCACTGTCGGCATGCTTGCGCCACGGCGGTAAGGAACGTCCACTCGCGGACCAGTAGGGAAGCCTGGGCTATCGGGCGAGAGCACGCTGGACAACACTGGTGCTCCACACCTTGGTCAAGGGGGAACACACCGCTACCCTGGTCGGGGTCTGGCCCAGGTCTCCAAGAGGGCTACGCAGATTCTGATAGCGCGCCCAGATCTTGGTCGGGCTCTGTAGCCTGGTCAGGCACCGGAAGCACGGCGGAGCTGCAGTGCGCCGGTGTGGGGAAGCGTAGCGGCGAGTTGTGGCCCATCGGAGACTCTGAATCCGGGATCCAGGCATGGGGCAACGCTAGTGCCGGGGAAGACGGCGACCCTATAGGTACAGTCGGTAGACGCGGTACCGCTTGTAGATTCGTGCCCCGAGGCGCTTTGCCAGCTCCGGGGTGTTGGGATTGTCCTCGGAGGTGAGTGAGGCGTCCACCCATTTATAGCCCTTCGCCGACGCCCGCCGCGCCATTTCATCGAAGAGCACGACCGCCACGCCAGAGCCCCAATACTCCGGCAGCACCAGGCCGCTCTTGATGGTGAGACAGTCCGTACGGCGACGCATGTGCCACCAGAGCTGGACGTAGTTCCAGGGGTAGCGCAGCCCGTTGGCGTGGATGAGCGCCTCGTTCAAGTTGTCGATCCCGGGAAACCAGGCCACCGTCTGTCCGTCCGCCTCAGCAAACAGGACCAACTCGGGGTCTGCGATATCGCGAAATGGGGCCAGCGTCTCCTCCAGGGCACCCCGATGCCAGCCGATGTGGTCGGGCAGGTGGCGGAGCGCGGCAGTGAGCAAGCGATGGATCGTGTCCAGCTCCGCCTCCCAGCGCGTCAGATCGACGTGGCGAATGGTGAAGTCCCTCCTCTGGCGGACCCAGCGCGCCAGACGCGAGAGCCGCTGCAGCTCCGGTGACTCCAGGTCGAGATCGAGGGCGAAGGCGATGTTGTCGCCACGCGCCGGCCCGAAGCCGTACCGCTCCATGAAGCCCTGGTAGTATGGGGGGGTGTGCCCGCAGAGCAACGCCGGCGGCCGATCCCGCCCCTCGATCAACACCCCGTAGCTGTTCTCGTAATCGAGGTTGAAGGGACCCCAGAGGGCAGTGAGATGACGCTGCCGCGCGAACCTGGCCGCCCGATCGAGCAGGGCCTCCGCCACCTCATAGTCCTCCACGTACTCAAAGAGACCCAAGACGCACTCCCGGGTGCCGCGATTCTCGTTGGAGAAGGCGTCCTCACCGGCATACATCGTGCCCACCGGCTCGTCGCCTCGCCAGGCGATGAAGAACTCAGCCTCCCCGCGCTCGAAGAAGGCGCCGCGTTCCGGATCGATGGCCCGGGCGCGCTCCGGAAGCAGGGGCGGCACCCAGAGCGGGTCGTCGCGATAGATGCGCCAGGGAAAAGTCAGAAACGTCCGTCTCTCCCTGCGGGAGGTCACGGGGCGAACGTCGATGGCTGTCATACGCGAACTCCTTCCAGCTGTCGCGGACTCAGTAGATCCGAGATTTCATCCGCCCAGAAGACCGCTCTGAGCCCCTGGGGGATTGCCCCAGCCAATGACCGACTTCGGCAACGCTCTACGAATCAAGCGTTTGGCACCCCAGAGACTGCCAATAACTCCACCCAGTGCCTCGATGTCGCAGCCCGGGCCGTGCCACGCTGCTTCCAACGAGAACAGAACATCGGGACACCCCGAGGCACTGCATCCTGGCCCGATCCCGGCTAGGGCCCTGCCGACCGGCGGCGCGCCAGCTCTTGCTCGATCTGTGCGTAGTCCTCTCGACTGAGCGGATACAGCACGGCGAACAGGATCCCTATGCACAGCAGGACGGCGGGAATCGGCCCAATCACAATGCGAATGCCGAGCAGCGCACTGGCAGGCTGCTCGGTCGCATTGGGCACATAGCCGGTGAATTGGAGTATCAGCCCCACGGCCGGAACGGCCAGCGACGTGGTCGCCTTCCGGATCAGAGTGACCAGACTGTAGAGCATGCCCTCGTGCCGCTCTCCGGTCTGCCACTCGCCCCATTCGACGGCGTCAGGGATGATGGCCCAGGGCAGGACGTGGGCCGCCGACACGCCAATACCAGCCAGCACGCACATCATAAGGAGGGTCGTCATGCCCGTTGCCGGACCGAGGGTGATCATCACGATCTGCACCGCAGCCCAGAAGGCGATGCCGGCGGTATATGCCCAGCGCTTGCTCCAGCGCCGCGAGACGAACCCCCACACCGGCAGCGCCAGCGCGGCAGTGACAAAGATCGTGGCCATGATCAGGTCGTTCTGGGCCTCCCGCTGGACGACGTACTTGACGAAGAAGAGGAGCGTCGCCTGGAGAATTTCTACGGCAACCCACGTGAGCAGGAAGATGATCAGGCCATAGATGAAGGGCCTGTTCCGAAAGGCGGCGCGCAGCGATTGGCGCAGCCTGGGCCTCTCTTGCGTCATGAAGATCTCCCGCTCGCGGGTGCCCACAAAGACGAGCACGAACGGGAGGGCGGAGATGGCCCCAAACAGCAGCCCCATTGTCCACACGCGAGGGCCGCTCTCGGGGCGAAATGTCCCGATCATGGCCAGCGGGACGATGAAGGCCACCAGGCTCCCCAGGATGGAAAAGAGCATGCGATACGTGGTCAGACTGGTGCGCTCGTCGTAGTCGGCCGTCAGCTCCGGCGTGAGGGCAAAGTACGGCATGTAGATGACGGTCGCCGTGGCATCGAAGATCATGTAAGCCAGCGCATAGTAGGCCGCCAGGAACAGGTCCCTCTCCAGGGGCGGGCGCCACCAGAGCATGGCGAAGGCCAGCGCGAAGGGCAGGGCCCCAAACAGGAGGAACGGCCGCCTGCGTCCCCAGCGGGTGCGGGTCCGATCGGAGATGTGTCCGAAGATCGGGTCGTTGATGTAGTCCCAGCTCCGGCCGATGAAGATCGCCGCCGCGGCGATGCCCGGCGCCAGGCCCACCACGTCGGTCATGAAGATGAGAAAGTAGGCGCCGATGATGGTACTCGTCAGGCTCAGTCCGGTGTCCCCGACGCCGTACATCAGCTTGGTGCGGCGAGATAGACGGTGTGGCATGTCCCTCCTCCCGTGACGGTGCACCTGTCGCTACCTCGCGGTCCTGTGGCGACAGGCCCTGCAGGCGCCGATCCCCCGACGGTGTTCCACAGGCTGAAGTGTATTCCAGAACGGGGATCTGCGCCAGGCGGAGGGTTCCAGGGGCAGTACCCGCACGGTGCGCAGCCGCGATACCCAGCGCGCAGCCCAATGCCAGGGGAGCGTAAGCTGCCCGCGTGGCTGGTCAGGAGACTAACCACAACAAGAGGTCAGGAAGTCAGCCACAACCGAAGAGCAGTCCAAAAAGAGGAGGGCAACCCTCTGCTGCCGGCAGCGATCTTCCTTCTCTCCCTCCAGGTTCGGGACGTTAGGAATCCACAGCTGGTTTCCCATGTCCGTCAGACCACCGTGCGTGAGGTCAGAACGTGCACGATGCCGACGACGAAGATAGATAGCCGGTCGGGGTGCTCGCCACGGTTGCGAGAGAAAACCGACAGCCAGAAAACCAGCTCAAACGGGGCCTCGTTGCCTGCCCAGTCATAGTTAGATGGAATCCCGGACCACCAGACGCCGTATGCGTTCCACCGGACCCCCGGACCCATTTAGGAGGGCGCTCACCAGGGAAGGAGACGATCGTCGCCACGAGCACCCACTGGAAGCTCCCATCCACGATGGCATCGAAGGTCGCCCCAATCGCGAGCGCCATCGAGAAGAATAGCAATCATACCGATCACGAGGACCGGAACGGGACCTCGTCCCGGCAACCGGCGTGATCGCCCGCTCGGACCTCCGCAGGGTCGGCTCTCCCCGCTCCTCTCCGCGCAGGGCCGATGCCTTCAAGGAGCCCCCAACTCGTTGACTCGGGGCAACACAGTTGTCAAGCGCCGACTTCTGTGCTAAGCTCGACTGCAGACACCGGGGCACAGGGCTCCACGTCACAACCACTAGCGATCACTACGACACCCCCAAACCAGGCCCTGGCAGGACAATCGACCCAATTTGGATCCGCTACGGGGCAAACGGACCGATCGGTGAATCCGGTAGCGCCAACGAACCGGGCCGCTCTACGCGCACGCTCTGTAGCTGGCTTCCGCGAGGTTCAAGCGCCGCAGATGCGGGATCCCGCCCAGGGGATGACACGAGGTCGTCGTCAAGCTCAGATGCGGTGATCCAGCCCGACCGTGACTGGTTGCGCAACGACTCTTCTCCCTAACAGCTACACACAAAGGAGGGACCATGGAGAACCCACGCAGGCCCGATGCACCTCTGACACAGCACGCGCGCTACCAGCGCCTGGTCGCCAGCAGCCTGCTCGCCCTCTCGATGGTCCTGATCGTGGCGCGGGGGACGGGCGCCAGGGCGCATGTGCCTGCACGCCCCGATGCCGGCTTCCGTCCCAGGCCCGCCGAAACGCAGCGAGTACGGGTCTGGCTCAGCGAAGTGGTGGACGAAAGCGGGGACGTGGGAATGTACGCCTCTCTGGCTCTCGAACCCACCCGACCACATGCGGCCCACGTGGCCTACAGGGACAGTACGAATTCAGCCCTCAAGCACGCCTGGCGGACTCCCGCCGGCTGGCTAAGCGAGATAGTGGATCGAGATTCGCGAGCTGAGTTCGCGTCCGTGGCCCTGGAGGGCGTGGCCCCGTTCACAGCGCACATCGCCTACAACACCGGCTTCGGCGACAGCGACTTGAAGCATGCCTCGTGGACAGCTGGCGGCTGGGTGAGCGAAACGGTGGATAGGAGAGGCCGCGTAGGGAGGCACGCCTCGCTCGCCCTGGCTCCGACCCATCCATTTACCCCGCACATCGCCTACTGGGATCAGACCAACAACGGGTTGAAGCACGCCTGGTGCACCGCCGGTGGCTGGGCGAGCGAGACGGTGGACACCGGCCAGTACGTGGGCTGGTACGCCTCCATCGCCCTGGCCCCGGTTCCCCCATACACACCCCAGATCGCCTACCTCGGCGGAGGGCTGCAGTACAATCTGAGATTCGCCTGGCGCACGTCAGCGGGGTGGCTCACCGAGACAGCCGACATGGAATCCTTCACGGGCCGCTATGCCTCCCTCACGCTCGCACCGGCGCCGCCTTTCACCCCGTGCGTGGCATACCAGGGGAACGCCGAGGATGATCTGCTTTATGCCTGCCGCGGCCCCGGCGGATGGGAGCGAGAAGTGGTGGACAGCGACGGCGATGTCGGTGGGCAAGCAACTATGGCTCTGGCAGGTACCGTCCCGTACACGCCGCACATCGCCTACAGAAGCCGTTCAGACCAGGCGCTCAAACACGCCTGGCGGGCACCCGGGGGCTGGAGAACAGAGGTGGTGGGAATGGCGAGTTTCGAGGGCCTTCTGCGCCACACGTCCCTCGCGTTGGCCTCCACGCCGCCCTACACGCCCCAGATTGCCTACCGCGACGAGCAGAGCGATAACCTGCGGTATGCACGGCGCGGGCCAGGTTATCAGATCCTCCTGCCCCTAATCCTGCGAACCCACCCATAGCCCCTTTCCGTGCCGGCCCACACGGGGCAACGCGAGGTCAGCGCGGAGGGTTTCGTGTTGCAGCGCCCGCGGAGATGGCAGCCGCAGACCCGCTCCAGGAAGCACAGGCGCGCAAAGAAACCGGTGTCGAGGGAGATGCGCGCTTCACGGCCGATACGTTCGGCAAGCTCACAGCGTGCATGTTGACTGCAGCGGCGCGTGGGGCGTTCGACAGTCGCGCCGACGGGTATTGTCGGCGGCTCTACCTGCCGGTCGTCTCCAGAGGCTACGCCAGCGCAGTGAGGTAGGCCCCACGCAGTAGCCCACGCCGCTCTGGACCCTGCAGCGGCCCTTCCGTGGCGCTAGCCCCCAAAAACTGCAGGTGCTGAGCCATGAACTGTATAGTATGTCCTGGACACCGCACATGCAGGTGTTGCCCGCGACAGACGATCGAGGTAGAATCCGCCGGGTTTGCTTCTGCGCGGCCTACCAGTCTCGACTCGCACTCCGTCCTTCCGACAGGCTGAGGGCGTCGCCGCTGAGGCCGCGAACTTGGCTGAACGCTTCCGTCCCTCAAGGGGACGGTCGTCCGCGCACCAGAGATCGACGAAAGGAATCGATTATGTCTCGAGCCGCCAACGTTTTTAGCTTGACCGCAGCACTCATCCTAGTCGTGACGGCAACGGCCGGCGCAACGGGAGGTCCCGGTGCGCAACCTCAAGACCCTGGTTTGCCAGAGGCCGATTACGGCCAAACCCGGGATTGGGGCAATGGCAGCTCGGTCGAGCCCGCATCGCTGAAAGCCATCTCCGTCTCCGGCGGTGAGGCCTTGAAGAATGCCCTGGCCGTGGCAGCGGCAAACGGGCAGGACGACCTGATCGTGCTTGAGGCCGGCACCTACCTGGCCGCCACCGATGGGCCGTTCACGTACGCCGCCAGCGAGCCGTTTTCCCTGACCCTGACCGTTGACGCGGGCCTCGAGCCCGCCGACGTGATCATCGACGGGCAGGAGATCACCCGGGGGCTGCGCCTGGAGAACGCCGAGGCCGGGGGCATCTTCCTCTCCGGCTTCACCATCCAGGACGGGCGCGCGGTGGATGAGTCCGGGGCTGGCGGATACATCGAGACCTGGGGATCAGTTCGCGTCCAGGAGCTCATGGTCCGTCGCAATCAGCTCACGTATACGAATCCGGCTGATCGAGGCGACGGCGCAGGGCTCTATGTCAGCGCCCAGGGACCGACGGTGACGATCAGCGGTACGGTCCTGGAGCGTAACGCCACACCAGGATCGGGCGGCGGGCTGTACCTGGACACCGGGGGCAGCGCAACCGTCTCCAACAACCGCTTCTCCGAGAATGGAGCAGGCTCCTTCGAGAGTGGGGGCGGAGCCTTCATCGACGCATTCACGGGATCGATCCTCTTCCAGGATAACGTGCTTGTCGAAAACGTGGCCTATTACGGCGGCGGGTGTGCCATCGACGCGTACAACGCCACTGTCGAGGTGACGGGCAACACCGTGTCCGACAACACGGCCGCCACGGCAGGCGGAGGATTGGTGGCTACAAACGACTACGGCGACACCCTGTTAGACGGGAACCTGGTCACGGGGAACAAAGCGATCAGTGGCTCCGGGGGCGGTATCTCTGCCGGCAGCGTCGTCCTGGCGGGCAGCACGTACGTGGGCGGTCAGGTCACCCTCCAGAACAACACGATCCGTCAGAACCACAGCGGTGGGGTGGGAGGCGGAGCGGCCATCGGCAACTCTCTGGACGTGCTGGCGATCAACAACCTCGTTGCAGACAACACGACCTACGGCGATGGCGGGGGTCTCTCGGTGGCGTCCAGAGCCGGCGTCGTGACCCTGGTCAACAACACCCTCGCCCGGAACGAGGGCCTGAACACCGGCCCCCAGGGCGGTGGCTTGAGCATCGAGTTGGGGGACAACTACGACGCCACGGCCGATGCCCGCCTGTACAACAACATCGTGTACGGGAACCTGATCGATCGGGAGTACGCCGACATCGCGCTGGAGAACCACCCGAACCTGACCCAGGTCTACGGTACGGTGACGGCTTACAACAACGACTACGTGTGGCTGGCGCAGGACGTGTTAAGCTACACCGTCGATCTGGACGGGAACATCCACGCCGATCCGTTCTTCGCCGATCCCTACGCGGGCAACTACCGTCTCACAACCGGGTCTCCCTGCCTCGACGCGGGCGACGATGCCGCGCCCGACCTCCCGACGCTGGACCGGGCCGGTCAGCCGAGGATCGGCGGGGCTCAGGTCGACATGGGGGCCTACGAGGGCGCGCTGGCGACGACACCGGCGCCGGATCCGCTCCAATTGGTGGGACAGATCGGCGGGAGCTTGAACAGTGTGACCGTAGACGGGGACCGGGCCTACGTCGGGATTGGGCCGCGGCTGGCGGTCCTGGACGTCTCGAACCCCGCAGCACCGACCCTGCTCGGACGCACCGGCCCCCGGGGCGCCAACAATGTGATCGTGTCCGGGAACCTGGCCTACGGGACCGCCGGCGCGGAGGGGCTGGGCATCATGGACATCTCGAACCCTTCCGCCCCGACCGCCCTCGGCTTCTACCCGTCTGGAACTGGAGCCTGGGACGTGGCGCTCCAGGGATCCAAGGCGTACGTGGTCTATGGCTACAGCGGCCTGCGCATCATCGACATCTCTAACCCCGCGAACCCCACGAGGGTCGGGGCCCTCGGCGGCCTGCACGACACCTGCGCCGTCGCCGTGTCGGGCGACTATGCCTTCGTGGCGGACTGCTTCGGATGGTCGCTGGAGCTGCACGTCATCGACATCTCCGACCCGGCGGACCCGTTCGAGGCGACCTCATACTTCCTGGGCAATGAGACCAACCAACTCCTGATCGAGGGGGACCGGGCGTACGCCGCGAGTGGATACGGCGGGCTGCAGATACTGGATCTCTCCGATCCGGAGGACCCTAGCCCGATGGGAGCGTACACGATTCCCGGGCTTGGGTACGCCTATGACGTGGCGCTGTCCGGCAATCGTGCCTACGTGGCGGAGATGTGGGGCCTGCGGGTTGTCGACGTTTCCAGCCCCGCGAATCTAGGAGACCCATCCGCCGAGCTCGGACACTATCCCATGGAGAACGAGGCCAGGCACGTGACCGTCGCGAATGGGTACGCGTACGTCGTCGAAGACCACCAGGGCCTGCGCATCCTGGACGTCTCCGACCCGCAGAACATCTCACAGGTGGGCTTCTACGATGCAACCACCATGGCCCCCGAGGCCGCCTACGACGTAGCGGTCGATGGCCCGACGGCCATCGTCGCGGACTACTGGCGCGGGGTCAGCCGGCTTGACGTGTCGAACCCGAGCGCCCCGGTGGAGCGAGGGTTCTTTGCCATCGATACGGCTGCGGGAGAGAACGCTAACACGGTGATGGCGAGTGGCGGAAAGGCCTACGCCGGCACCTGCTGGGGCGGCCTCCGCCTCCTGGACGCCGTGAGTCCGACGGGTTTGACGCAGATAGGCATCTACACGCAGACCGCGTGTGTGAGCGGCGTCGACGTGACGGGTGACACGGCCTTTGTGGTCGGTCAGTCGGGGCTGGACCTGGTGGATGTCTCCACCCCGTCCGCTCCAGCGTTAGTCGGCGCTTACGACAAGTTGGACGCCTCGAACGTGGCTGTGGCAGGCGACAAGGCGTACGTCACGGATCTGACGACGGGCCTCAGTGTGGTGGACGTCTCCAATCCCGCTGCTCCGGTGGAGCTGGGCACGTACGAGGCCGGGTATTTCTGGGATGCGAACAGCGTGGATGTCCTTGGCGATGTCGCCTATGTGGCAGCGGCGTCCCCGAATCAGGGCAGCCTGCGCGTGGTCGACGTGTCGAATCCGGTGACGCCGACCCAGCTCAGCCAAGTCGACACCTACCCCGGGTACAGCTGGGACGTGGCCGTGGCGGACGATTTCGCCTTCCTGGCGGACGGCAGCGGCGGCCTGCGCATCTTCGATGTCGAAGATCCAGCGCACCCGCGGCGCACGAACGGCTTCGCGGTCGGCAACGCCCAAGGGGTGGCTGTTGAAGATGGGACCGTCTACGTGGCCGCCTTCGAGGAGGGGCTGTTCATCCTCCGCTTTGCGCCGCCCCAGTACGCGTCGGTCCCCGCCGAGGGAGGCAGTGTCACGTTCCCGTCCGACGGCACGACCTACAGCTTTGGAGCAGAAGCCTTCTCCAATGCGACAACGCTGTCCCATCGGTCCCTCTACGCCTCTGAGGCACCGTCGGCGGGGGCGCTGGCGGGGATCGGGCACGTCTACGAGGTGGGCGCGATCGATGCGGTGACGGGCGAACCCGTCGATCCTGCCCAGCCGTACACGGTCACCATCGCGTACACCGATGCCGAGGTGGGCGCCGCTATTGAGGACACGCTGAGGCTGTACGGCTGGGACGGCGGGGCGTGGGTGGCGGAGCCCACCAGCCAGGTGGACACTGTCGGTAACACGGTCACGGCCACGCCCGGCCACTTCTCCACCTGGGCAGTCCTGGGGGAGACGCGCCGGCTGTTCCTTCCGGCAGTGCTGAGGAGGGGATAGCAGTAGCTTCGCGTTCGTAGATCTGCAGTTTCGGCCCCTCGCTCCGGTGTGAGCGAGGGGCCGTTTCATTTACAGGCCACGGGTTGTGGGCTGAGGTCGCCCACCACCCGGACGCGCACCAAGAGGACGAGGAGATGCGCGGCAAGCCAGACCGGGACTGATCCCGTGAATCCACCATCGCCCATAACCCGATTGACCCCGTTCCCTCGTCTGACCTGGTCGTCTAGCGACTGCTCCATCAGCGCCGTGTCGTCAGCTCGGTTCGGCTCGACGTGCACGTCGGTCATCAGTTGAACGTCGGTCACCCAATCCGCCGTCTCACTCACATTGGCCACGTACCCACCAGACAGGTCGCGCCGGGGCACTTGTTGCCTCCGCAGGATGTAGTAGAATCGAGCGGGGCCAGCCCCCGATGGACGCTGCGAGTCTCCACGTGCCGGTGAGTTTCGGGCGAAGTGATAACGGATGAGCCCTACAAACTATTGCTTTGAAGTCTTCTGGAGTGCGGACCAGGCGAACGGGCGAGCGGCAGAGCTGTCCGCGGAGCTGGCCCTACTGGGCATCGACGGCGTCGATTCGCTCAGCGTGAGTGACCTGACCTTCATCCGCGGCGAGCTCTCGGCTCCAGAAATGGAGCGATTGGCGGGTGAGCTATTGGTCGACCCCGTGGTGGAGGCCCACTGCTGGTGGTCAGGCCACACCGAGCGCGGCCTCCGAGCCAAGCGGGCGGCGGACCAGGGGAATCAGCTGGCGGTCGAAGTGGGGTACCACCCGGGCGTCACGGACACGGTGGCTGACCATCTCCTGAGCCGCATGCGAATGCTCGAGATCGGCACTATCGAAGCTGTCGCGACGGGGACGCGCTACGTCTTCACAGGGGATCTGTCCGACTCGGATCTTCGCACCATCGCTGAGCAGTTGCTGTCTAACGATATCACCCAGACCTATGCGCTGGGCCCGTTGTCCCCGACGTTTGTGCCCCGAGCCGCCCCCTCCAGCGAAGTAGAGATCGTACCGCTGCGCGAAGCCGACGATCATACACTGGCACGCACAAGTACGGAGCGGGTCTTGTCCCTCTCCCTTGCGGAAATGCAGGCGATCCAACGGAGGTTTCGGGATCTGGGCCGCGATCCTACGGATGTGGAGCTGGAGACACTGGCCCAGACATGGTCGGAGCACTGCCAGCATAAGACATTCAAGGCTCGTATCCAATACCACGCTGCAGGTGGCGTGGAACGGGTGCTCCCCGGCGGGCCCGCGGCTCCTCCGCCAGATCAGCAGACCATTGACGGCTTGCTGCGCACGTACATCCAGGGAGCCACTGAGGACCTGGATCGACCGTGGGTGCGCTCGGCTTTCGTCGACAACGCCGGCATCATCGATTTCGACGATGAATACGTCGTCTCCTTCAAGGTGGAGACACACAACCACCCCTCAGCCCTCGAGCCATTCGGGGGCGCCAATACAGGCGTCGGGGGCGTCATTCGGGACATCATCGGCGTTTCTGGCCGACCGATCGCCAACACCGATGTGCTCTGCTTTGCCCCGCAGGATATGGACAGACAGGCACTCCCCGACGGCGTTCTCCATCCGCACCGCATTGCCCAGGGTGTCGTGGCCGGAATTGAGGATTACGGCAACAAGATGGGCATCCCTACCGTCTCCGGCGCGATCCTCTACGACGCGGGCTACGTCGCCAATCCCCTGGTCTACTGCGGGTGTGTCGGCCTGGCGCGCAAAGGCCAGCACCCACGTGATCCGCAACCGGGCGATCTTTGCGTGGCCCTGGGCGGAAGGACCGGCCGCGACGGACTCCACGGGGCGACTTTCTCGTCAGCCGAGCTGACCCACGAGACAGGGGAAACAGCGGGCAGTGTCGTTCAGATCGGCGACCCGATTACGGAAAAGGCGATGATGGAGGCCGTCATGCGGGCGCGTGACGAGGAACTCTACCACGCCATCACCGACTGTGGCGCGGGAGGGTTTTCCTCTGCCGCGGGGGAGATGGGGAAGGACATCGGGGTTGAGGTAGAGCTGAGCGACGTACCGCTCAAGTACCCGGGCCTGTGTCCATGGGAGATCTGGCTCTCGGAGGCGCAGGAGCGCATGGTGCTCGCTGTGCCGCCCAGAAACCTCCCCCGCCTGGAGGAGATCTCTGGCGGCCTGGACGTTGAACTGACCGTCATCGGCCACTTCACGGGCGACGGTCAGTTGCGCGTCCGCTACAACGGCGAGACAGTGGCAGACCTCGATATGGGATTTCTGCACGAAGGATGGCCCAGACCCACGATGGTCGCCGAGTGGAAGCCACCGACCACTACGGAGACGGAGACGGTGGTCGCCGCTGATCTGAGCGCCGTGTTGCTGCGCCTGCTGGGGGATCCCGACGTGGCCAGCAAGGAGGGCGTCATCCGGCGCTACGATCACGAGGTGCAGGGCGCCACGGTCATTAAGCCGCTGGTTGGCGCGCGCGAAGATGGCCCTTCCGACGCGGCGGTGCTCAGTCCGTGGGAGACGGAGGGATGGCGCGGCTTCGCGCTGGGAAACGGAATCAACCCCCACTATGGGCAGCTCGACCCGTACGCAATGGCGTGGGCGGTGGTGGACGAGGCCATTCGAAACGTGGTTGCTGTCGGGGGAGATCCGGACCACACCGCCCTTCTCGACAACTTCTGCTGGGGGAATCCGGCCCTCCCCGACCGCCTGGGGGCTCTGGTGCGCGCAGCCCAGGGCTGCCACGACGCGGCCCTGGCATACGGCACGCCCTTTGTCTCCGGAAAGGACAGCCTCAACAACGAATACACGGACCCCCGGGGAGAGAAGCAGACGATCCCTCCGACACTGCTTATCTCGTCACTGAGCATCCTGTCGGACGTGCGCCAGGCCGTGACCATGGACCTCAAGCAGCCCGGCAGCTGGGTGTACGTTGTCGGGGAGACGCAGGCTGAGCTGGGGGGCGCGCTCTATTCACGGCTGCACGATGCCGATGGGAGCAGCGTCCCAGCACCCGTGCCGGACGCTATCGAGACCATGCGCGCCCTCCATCGGGCCATCCGCAAGGGCATCGTGCGTGCCTGCCACGACCTCTCCGAGGGCGGGCTTGGCGTGGCCGCGGCGGAGATGGCAGTCGCCGGCCGGTTGGGTCTCAAGCTTGACCTGACGGAACTCCCGCGGGGCCCGGACGTTGAAACAGATGTCGCAGCGCTCTTTTCCGAGAGCATCGGTCGCTTCCTCGTCGAGGTCGACCGCGAGGAGGCCGCATCCTTCGAGCACGTGCTGGCGGGACGCCCTGTGGCTCGATTGGGATTGGTGACGGAGGACGGGTCACTGCGCGTGCGTGGGCTTGGAGGCCGGATGGTCGTGGACTGCACAGTGCAGGAGCTCGTCCACAGTTTCTGCGGCGAGGACAAAAGGGTGGTTCCAGATCAACACAACCGTCCCTGACTCGACGTCGAGTCTGCCGAAAAAACCCCCCGCACCTCTGGTCGTATGGGGCAACAGCCCCTGGGGACGGGGGCTGGGAGCACGGCAATCAATCCCGGGGGCAGCTGCTTCACGGAGTGCCTGGTCCTTCAACATGTGCCCGGGAATCGGCTGTCGATGATCGGCGTGCTGATCCTCCACGCAACCGGGACGAATCGCGATCGCGAGGCCGCTCTGGCGGTGGAGCAAGCCGGCGGGGAGCCGACCGTCCTTCACGTTAACGCGCTGCGCGAGCGTCCCGACCAGTTGCGCGACTACCACATGCTCATCCTGCCGGGAGGCTTCTCGTACGGGGACGCCCTGGGCGCCGGGCGGCTTCTGGCCTCAGATCTGCGCTGGTTGTTCGACGAGGAGCTGGCCCGCTTCATACAGGCCGGCAAGCCGGTCCTGGGCATCTGCAACGGCTTCCAGGCGCTGGTCAAGAGTGGCTGGCTGCCGGGGCCCACAGTAGATGGCCCGCCCGGGCCCCGGACCGCTGAGGTAGAGGCAACCCTGACACGCAACGTGTCCAATCGCTTCGAGTGCCGCTGGGTCTCGCTCAGGGCGGAGCCGGATGCTGCCTGCGTGTTCACGCGAAACCTGAGTGCGTCGGCCGACCCCCGGATCACGTGCCCCGTGGCCCACGGCGAAGGCCGGTTCGTCCCCGGCGACGGTATCCTGGAACGGCTCCAGTCGCGCGGGCAGATCGCACTGACCTACACGCGTGACGAAGCCAATGCCCAGTCAGGCCGCAACAACGGCCCGGCAGGGTATCCCGCGAACCCGAATGGCTCGGTGGCGGACATCGCCGGCATCTGCAATGAAAAAGGGAACGTCCTGGGGCTGATGCCCCACCCGGAGGACCACATCGTCCCCTGGCAACATCCGCGCTGGACGCGAGGGCGCACGGGTGGCCTGGGCCTGGCGCTATTCAAAGAGGGAATCGAGTACGCAAGGAGACTTTGACCCTCAAAGTGTCTTCTCCCCGACAGCATCGTTAGCAACTACCCAACGGAGGACGTCTTGATTGACCGGGAGACGATCCGGCAGTGCGTTTCAGACGCGCTTGAAACGGTATCCGTGGATTGGCCCTACGCATCCACACGCGGTAAGGTGCGAGACTTGTTCGCACTACCTGGCGGCCGCTGGCTGATCGTAACAACCGATCGCTTGTCGGCCTTCGATCGGATATTGACGCGGGTGCCGTTCAAGGGACAGGTGCTGAATCAGCTCAGCGCGTTCTGGTTCGAGCAGACTGGGGACGTCATTCCCAACCACCTCCTGGAGGTGCCAGATCCCAACATCAGCCTGGTAGAACAGTGTGACCCTCTCCCGGTTGAGGTTGTCGTGCGGGGGTACATCACGGGCGTGACGAAAACAGCGCTCTGGTACCGCTATGCACAGGGCGAGCGTCGAATCTACGGATACGATTTCCCCAACGGCTTGAGGAAGAACGAGGAATTGGCAACGCCCATCATCACGCCTACGACCAAGGGCCGGGCCGGCGGGCACGATGAGCGCCTGACATGCGCAGAGGTCGTCCAGCGGAAACTGCTGGAGGCGGAAACGTGGGACCGCGTGCAGGTCGCGGCACTGGAGATATTCGAACGGGGCCAGCAACTCGCTGAGCAGGGTGGCCTGATCCTGGTCGATACCAAGTATGAGTTTGGCCGCGCGTCCGACGGCACGTTGATGCTCATCGACGAGCTCCATACCCCGGACAGCAGTCGCTTCTGGAGTGCGGAAAGCTACGAGGAGCGAATGAGTGCGGGGCTGGAACCGGAGAACTTCGACAAGGAATTCCTCAGGCTCTGGTACGCCGAGCGCGGGTACCGTGGCACGGGGGAACCCCCGGATGCGACTGAAGATCTGATCGTCCGCGTGAGCCAGCGCTACATCGCCCTCCATGAGACGTTGACCGGGGAGACTTTTGAGCCGGGGGCGTATCCGGCTGAGCCCCGAATCGTCAGCGTACTAAATGGGTTCATAAGATGAGGATACACCTTGCACGTCCAGGCATAGCTCTAGAGCGTCTGGCAGCGGACGGGGCGCTCAAGGAGAATCGTGAATGCTAGCAATCATCATTATGGGATCACCCCGCGACGCCGATTTCAGTGCCCGCATCACGGACGCATTGGACCGCTTTGATATCCCGTGGGAGACACGCGTCGCGTCGGCACACAAGGTGCCGCGGTACGTTCTCAGTCTGTTGGAGGCGTACGAAGCCGATCCTGACCCAAAGGTCTATATCACGGTTGCGGGGCGTAGCAACGCGCTCAGCGGGCTCGTGGATGCGCAGGTGAGCGGTCCGGTGATTGCGTGCCCACCCTACTCAAGCACATTCTCCGGGGCCGACCTGCTTTCGTCCCTGCGTATGCCGTCCGGGGTCGGCCCGGCGGTGGTCCTGGAACCGGAGAACGCCGCGCTGCTGGCAGCGAAGATGCTGGGCCTGGCAGATGCCCGGTTGCGATGCCTGGTGCAAAAGGCGCAGCAAGACCAGGCACAACGGCTGCTGGACGCTGATCAAGCGGCACGAACCTGAGATGATCATCCATCCCTTCGCCGACAAGCCGCGGGAGGCCTGCGGCATCTTCGGCATCTTCGCACCGGGTGCAAATGTAGCACGGCTGACGTTCTTTGGGCTATACGCGCTGCAGCATCGCGGGCAGGAAAGCGCCGGCATTGCATCGTGTGACGGGAGGACGGCGCACATTCACAAGGCCAACGGCCTGGTTTCGCACGTCTTCAACGAACAGAACTTGCAGACACTGCAAGGTCATATGGCGATCGGGCACAATCGCTATTCCACAACCGGAGCCCCACAGATGCGAAACGCACAGCCGTACCTGATCGAGACGGCTCTGGGGCCCCTCGGAATCGCCCATAACGGGAATCTGACAAATGCAGCAGTCCTCCGGAGAGAGCTACTCTACAGAGGCGTGGGGCTGATCTCCTCATCCGACACGGAGGTGGTGACACAACTCCTGGCGGGCGCGCCGGGCGCGTCCTGGCGGGAACGGATAGGGGCTTTCATGGCGCTGGCCGAGGGCGCCTACTCCCTTGCGATTCTGACGCAGGAGGCTGTCTATGCTGTCCGGGATCCCTGGGGATTTCGGCCGTTGAGTGTGGGACGACTAAATGACGAGGGATGGGTCCTCGCCTCGGAGTCATGTGCCCTGACCACTGTCGGGGCGACCCGTATTCGTGAAGTTCAGCCGGGCGAGATCGTCCGCCTCAGCGAAGACGGCGTGAGCACCTGGCAAGGCGTGGAGGCGGACCAGCGCTCGCTGTGCATCTTCGAGTACGTCTACTTCTCGCGACCCGATTCGCTGCTGGAGGGACGGTCGATCCACCAGGTGCGCCGGCGTCTGGGAGAGCACCTGGCCCGGGAGCATCCCGTGGACGCAGACATGGTAGTCGCCGTGCCGGATTCGGCCACCGCCCACGCCATAGGGTACGCGCACCAGGCTGGTATTCCCTTCGGTGAGATTCTGATTAAGAACCGCTATATTGGACGCACGTTCATCCAGCCCGATGATCGGCTGCGTCGCCGAGGCGTTGCGCTGAAGTTCAATCCTCTGCCAGACCTGCGGGGCCGAGGCAAGCGCATCATCCTGGTGGATGATTCTATCGTGCGGGGGAACACCAGCGCCGCAATCGTCAAGTTGCTGCGCGATGCCGGAGCCGCCGAGGTTCACATGCGCGTCGCGTCGCCCCCCGTCCGTCACCCCTGTTTCATGGGGGTCGACATGAGCACGCACGAGGAGCTAATCGCTGCCAGGAAGAGCGTGGCCCAGGTCGCAAGCCACATTGGGGTCGACAGTCTGGGTTACCTCTCGGCGAAGGGACTTCTCGACGCCGTCGAGGCGGCCGGGCGGGGGTACTGCCACGCGTGTTTCACCGGCCAGTATCCTCTACCGGCTGTAGCAGGCATCGGGAAGGACATGTTCGAATCCTAGGCGGACGGGATTTGATGAGAGTTACGAGAGGAGAAGAGGGATGCGCTTGATGATCGTCGGGTCCGGTGGACGAGAACACGCCCTGGCCTGGAAGATTGTGGAGGATTCCCAGAGGCATACGTCCTCCATCGCATACACAGGTGATGCGAGTGGGGACGGCATTCGCACCGCCGTCCAGCTGGAGCGACTCTTCGTGGCGCCGGGCAATGGTGGCACAGCCACCATCGCCGACAACGTTCCGATCAGGCCCGACGACGTGCCGGCCCTGGTCGCGTTTGCCCGTGAGAAGCAGATCGATCTGACGATCGTGGGCCCAGAGGCACCGCTGGTCGCCGGCCTGGTCGATGCCCTTTCCGACGCCGGACTGGCCGCCTTTGGGCCGACCGCTGCGGCTGCAAGATTGGAGGGCTCGAAGGCCTTCGCCAAGCGCTTTATGATCGAGGAGGGCATCCCCACGGCTGTCGGGGCAGCCTTCCGTGACTACCAGACAGCCCGCGCCTACCTGCGCCAGCAGGGCTGCCCGATCGTTGTCAAAGCCAGCGGCCTGGCGGCGGGCAAAGGTGTAGCTGTATGCGCCACGCTGGATGACGCCGAGGCAGCGCTCCATAGGACGATGGTGGAGCGACACTTCGGTACCGCCGGGGACGAGGTGCTGATCGAGGAATGCCTGACGGGGGAGGAAACATCACTGCTGGCCTTCTCCGATGGCACGAACGTGGTGCCGATGGTGCCCGCCCGGGATTACAAGCGGGCTCACGACGGCGATGAAGGTCTCAATACCGGTGGGATGGGCTGCTACGCCCCCTCTCCACACCTGCCTCCTGCGAGGGTGGACGAGGTCGTCGAACGCGTGTTGCAGCCGGCAGTTGACGGCATGCGCAGGCGGGGTACGCCGTACGTCGGCGTCCTCTACGCCGGCTTGATGCTCACTGACAACGGCCCGCGGGTGCTGGAGTTCAATTGTCGCTTCGGGGATCCCGAAGCCCAGGTGATCCTGCCCCTGTTGGAAAGTGACCTGGTGCAGGTCCTTCTCGCCTGCCTGGACGGTCGCCTGGACGAAACTGATGTGACGTGGAGGTCGGGCCACGCCGTGTGCGTGGTGAAGGCATCGGGCGGCTATCCTATAGCGTACCAGATCGGCAAGCGTATCACGGGTGTCGATGCGGCACATGCAGGGCAGGACACGGTCGTCTTCCAGGCCGGGACGAAACGGGATGGTGAGGTGCTCGTCACTGCGGGTGGCCGCGTCATGGCGGTCACGGCTACGGCACCCAGCCTGATCCAGGCCCGAGAGAGGGCATACGCCGGCGTTGATGAAATTCACTTCGACGGTGCTCAGCACCGCAGCGACATTGCCGCCGGACTTCCCCCCTCAGGTTCCTCGGGTGCTGAGCGGAGGGGAGAGACCCGGAGCGCCTATGCCACAGCCGGGGTGGACATCGCAGCGGGCAACCGCTCCGTCGAGTTGATGAAGGACGCCGTCTCCAGCACGTATACGCCTGCGGTGCTGAACGAGATCGGTTCTTTCGGCGGCTTGTTCTCCCTGAAGGAAGGGATGAGGGCCAGCGACCCGGTTCTGGTATCCTCAACGGACGGCGTTGGCACGAAGACGATGATTGCTGCTGCAATGGGACGGTACGACACAGTGGGCCACGACATCGTCAACCACTGCATCAATGACGTGCTGGTTCAGGGGGCGCGCCCTCTCTTCTTTCTCGATTACATAGCCGCCGGAAAGCTAGACCCCGAGCAGATCGCGGCTATCGTTGCGGGATGCGCCGAGGCATGCCGCGCCAGCGGCTGCAGTTTGATCGGAGGCGAGACCGCAGAGATGCCAGGGGTCTACCGGCCCCAGACGTTTGATCTGGTGGGCACGCTCGTGGGCTGGGTGGAACGGGATACGATCATTGATGGCAGCAGCGTGCAACCAGGCGACATCTGCCTGGGTCTACGCTCGACAGGCCTGCACACCAACGGCTTCTCCCTGGCGCGCCACGTATTCTCCAACGTGGCCGGGGTCAGTTGGGAAACGGTCCTGCCTGAGCTGGGCCGACCCGTTGGGGAGGTGCTGTTGACCCCGCATAAGGCATACCTCAAGGCGTTCGAAGCGCTGGTGGGAAGTGACGTGACCATCAAGGCCATGGCTCACATCACGGGTGGAGGGTTCATCGACAACGTGCCGCGGGTCCTCCCCAACGGAGTTGGGGTAGTGATCGACCGGGGGGCGTGGGAGGTACCGGCCATCTTCCACGTCATCCAGACGCGAGGCGGCGTGGATGAGATGGAGATGTACCACGTCTTCAACATGGGGATCGGGATGGTCCTGATCGTACCGGAGGGTCAGGCCGATCGGGCACTGGAAGCGCTTGGAGACGAAGCTCGGATCATCGGAGAAACCGTCTCTTGGGATAGACAAGGTGCACGGGTGCGCCTGTGAGTAGAGGCGGGGGTTAGGGACTATGCCACGTATCGCTGTGCTCGTCTCTGGTTTTGGCTCCAATCTGCAGGCACTGATCGACGCCCACAGGGAGGGCACGCTGCCGGGCGTCGACATCGCCCTCGTGGTCTCCAACCGCCAGGGGGCGCACGGCATCACACGGGCCCAGCATCACGGGATACCGGCGATCATCTTCCCGCTGGAGGGATACACTCGGGGTGGACGACTGCGCGAGGAATACGACGCCGACCTGGCGGCCATCGTGCAGGCCTTCGATGTCTCCTGGGTGGTCATGGCCGGGTGGATGCACGTCCTCAGCGACGCATTTCTTTCCCACTTCGCCTCGCGCGTCGTGAACCTGCACCCGGCCTTGCCCGGCGCCTTCCCCGGCACGGACGCCATTGGGCGGGCCTACCAGACATACCAGCGAGGTGAGATCGATCACACAGGGGTCATGGTCCATCTGGTGCCGGACGAGGCAGTCGACGCCGGACCGGTCCTGCTAGAGGAGAGGGTGCCGATCCGCCCGCAGGACTCTCTTGAAGACCTGGAGGAGCGCATTCACACTGTGGAGCATCGTCTCTTGGTGCAAGCCGTGCGCGAGCTGCTCTGCCAGGAGGTTTAGCATCATAGTCCCCTGTGGCCCCACAGCCTGCGTCCCGCGTTCCAAGGTGGACGGTCCATTTGCCGGCGGACAGAGGTCAAGCGAACTATGAACATCGTCGAACAGGTTGACCATTGGGTGAAGATCCAACACGCCCTCGTGAGTGTATCGAACAAGTCCGGGCTGGATGTGCTCGTCACGGGTTTGGTGGAACTCAACCCCGAGATACATCTCTATTCCACCGGAGGGACGTTCGAGGCCATCTCACGGATCCTGGGGCCTCAGGCGACGGCCAGGCACGTCAGCCGGGTGGCCGACTACACGGGTCAGCCGGAGACCCAGGGCGGCCTGGTGAAGACGTTGGATTTCAAGATCTATCTGGGCCTGCTGACTGAAACGCACAACGCCTCCCATCAGGCGGACCTGGAGCGGACCGGGGCGGTGCCGCTCGATCTGGTGGTGGTCAATCTCTATCCGTTTGAGGCCACAGTCGCTCGCAAGGGCACAACGGTGGAAACAGCCCGAGCCAACATCGACATCGGGGGCCCATGTATGATCCGCGCGGCGGCGAAGAACTACCTGCGAGTGGCCGCGATTGTCGATCCGCAGGACTATCCCGAGCTTCTGGCCTCTTTGCGGGCGGGCCGGGGCGGCCTCGACCTGATCACCCGCTTTGAGCTGGCGCAGAAAGCCTTCGCTCACACCGCGGCGTACGAGCGGGCGATCTATGAATACCTCGGCCAGCAGGAGCCGGGTGAGTTGACATCGGTCTACACCTTGGACTAGAGAGAGCCTCGACATGACCCAGGATCTGAAGGGCGCCTACCGCACAATCATGGATGACCATTTCCCGGAGCGGATGGAGATCAGCTTCGTGTCTGACCAGACCCGCTCCACCCTCGTCTATGAGAAAGTAACGTGGGTGGTGGACGGAGTGCGAAAGGGGCTGCGCTACGGGGAGAACCCAGGCCAGGAAGCCGCGTTGTACAGGCTGGTCAACGGCAACCTGGTGCTCGGAGACGTGCAGACAATTGCTCCCGGCCGGCACCTCGTCTCCGACGCGGCGTTGTTGCAGGCTGGCAAGCATCCGGGCAAGATCAACCTGATGGATGTCGACAATGCACTGAACATCCTCGGTGGCATCAGTCGCTGCCTCGACAATCGACCAGCGGCAGCCATCATGAAGCACAACTGCCCGTCGGGGGTGGCGGTAGCGGACACGGTTGCGGAAGCCTACGTGAAAGCTGACCTGGCGGATCACCTGGCCGCCTTCGGCGGCTGCGTCGCTCTCAACCGGCCTGTGGACGTACCAACTGCCGAAGCGATCGCGGAGCGGTACGCGGAGGTGGTTGTCGCACCGGCCTACGAGGAAGGGAGCCTTGCCATCCTCTCCGGGCGGAAGAATCTGCGCATCATGCGCATCGACGGCATCGAGGGGTTGTCGAGGTTCTCCACGGAGCGCTTTGTGGACTTCTCGAGCTTGATCGATGGCTCCGTCGTCGCGCAGCTTTCCTATCTTCCCAGGATGAGCGGCACGGGCGATCTGAGGGTAGCCGAGGCAATCCACGACCGACAGACCTACCGCATCCACCGCCAGCCGACGGAACGAGAGGCCGAGGACCTGGTGTTTGGCTGGATGGTCGCCGCCGGCGTGGTATCGAACTCGGTTCTCTTCGTCAAGGACCTGGTCACGGTCGGTATCGGCGCCGGCGAACAGGATCGTGTGGGTGCCGCCCGCATCGCCCGCCAGAAGGCCTATTGGAAAATGGCTGACCGCCTGGCCTTTGAACACTACGGCGTGGTTTTCGGAGCCCTTGAGGGCGAGACCAGCCGCCGAGAGATCCAGGAGGAGGTGCAGGCGGAACACGGAGGATTGCTCGGCGCTGCAATGATTTCGGACGGCTTCTTTCCGTTCCGCGACGGCGTGGACGTCGGACTGCGGGAGGGCGTGACCGCCGTGGCCCAACCGGGCGGATCGCTCAATGACCACACTGTGATCGAGGCCTGCAACGAAGCCGGGGCGACGATGGTCTTCACCGGTCAGCGTAGTTTCAGGCATTGAGGGGCCAGTTCCCGCCAAGTCCCCGCTTCCCAGACGATCACCTTCGGCGGGCGCTGGGCGTGGCGGTAAGAGCGCCGGACGATGGCGATCACGACGTCCCCGAACGGCGACTTGATTGGCCATCGCTTCACCTGGACGACTGAGAAAACAGGAGTTCGCGCCATGGGTGCTGAAAAAGGCTTCACTCACGAGACTTTCCTATCCCCATTCACCTGGCGGTATGGATCGCAGGAAATGCGGGCGATCTGGAGCAAGGCGAATGAACGGCGGCTGTGGAGACGGGTCTGGGTGGCGCTGGCTGCCGCTCAGCACGAGGCCGGCCTGGTGGGCGAGGATCAACTGGCGGACCTGGAAGCTCACCAGACGGACATCGATCTGCTCCGCGCCGAGGAGATCGAAGCAGAGATCCACCACGACCTGATGGCCGAGGTGCACACATTTGCCGAGCAGTGTCCGGTCGGCGGCCCCGTCATCCATCTGGGGGCCACCAGCGCGGATATTCAGGACAACGCCGATGCGGTGCGGATTCGCCAGGCGCTGGACCTGCTGCTGGAGAGACTGCGCCCGGTTCTGCTGGACCTGGCCGAGCGGATTGAAGAACACGCCGACCACGTGTGCATGGGGTTCACCCACCTGCAGCCGGCCGAGCCGACGACCATTGGGTACCGCCTGGCGACGTACGGGCAGGATCTGCTGGAAGGTACGGTCGAACTGGAGCGGCTGCGGGACCGCATCCGGGGCAAGGGAATGAAGGGAGCGGTGGGAACCTCCGCCTCCTTCGCGGAGCTGCTGGCAGGCACGGGCGTGACGCCCGCGGAGCTGGAGGCCCAGGTGATGGAAGTACTCGATCTGGAACCCTTTGTGGTGACCACCCAGGTCTATCCTCGCCAGCAGGACTACCGGGTGTTGGCGGGCCTGGCGGCGGTGGCGGCTTCCCTCTACCGCTTCGCCTTCGACCTCCGGTTCCTCCAGTCACCCCCTATCGGCGAATGGAGTGAGCCCTTCGGGCGCAAGCAAGTCGGTTCTTCGGCCATGCCCTTCAAACGGAACCCCATCAATGCCGAGAACATGGACAGCCTGGCGCGCTACGTGGCGGCGCTGCTGCGTGTGGGGTGGGACAACGCGGCGCACAGCCTTCTGGAGCGCACCCTGGACGACTCGGCCAACCGCCGACTGACCCTGCCCGGGGCCTTCCTGGCGACGGACGAGCTGCTACGTCGTGCGCATCGGATCCTGAGCGGCCTGATGATCCATCAACAGGCCATCTCCCGGAACGTGGAAGCCTACGGGACGTTCGCCGCCACGGAGCGTCTGCTCATGGAGCTGGTGCAAGCCGGCGCCGACCGTCAGGCCATGCACGAGGTCATCCGCCAGCACGCGATTGCGTCCTGGCAGGCCGTTCAAGCGGGCCAACCGAACCCGCTGGCAGATCGGCTGGCGGCGGATGCCACGGTGTTGCGGTACATCCCCGCGGAGCAGGTCCGGGCGCTGCTGGACGCTACGGGATACGTGGGCGATGCGCCGGAGCGCGCGCGGCGCATGGCTGCGATGATCCGGGCGTCTGTCTGAGCGTCGGGGCAAGAGTCGGTGAAGGGAATGGCAGGCGCCAGGCACCATCCACGGTGCGATGCACCTCACGGTTGCGCTGCGGCCAGGGTCACGCAACCAGGTGCCAGGCACCAGATGCGGTGTGACGCGTCGGACAAGATAGCCCACGCGTCTTGGGCAGCACCCGTGTCGTTTCTATTACGCGATCACCGGAGCAACTGCCTCACCCCGGCGCAGATGCGGGACGTGTTGGGGAGCACCCGATCCTCGAGGTGCCGGGCATACGGAATCGTCGTCTGGGTGCAGACGCGACCATACCGGCACCGTATGCCGGCCTCCTGTACGATGGCAGACAGCTCACCAGACAGGCCAAAACCCTCGTAGTCCTCATCGACCACCAGGAGGCACCCCGTGTTGGCCACCGCCTCGCAGACCGCTTCCCTATCCAGCGGAGCCACCGTCCGCAGGTCCAGCACGGCCGCCGATATGCCCTCCTCGGCGAGGGCTCTTGCCGCCGCCAGAGCGCGGTGCACGCCAACGCCCACGCTGATCAACGTGGCATCACCCCCCGCCCGGCGGAGGATTGCCTTGCCGATGGGCAGAGGCTGCCACCGCCCGGGCACCTCGCCCTTGGCACCCGCAGCCGGAACATCAAACCGGACTGTGCGCCGACCGCCAGAGCCCAGGAAGTCAAGCCCCGTCTCCGAGAGCAGTTTGTGCTCCATGAAGACGACGGGGCCGTCATGCTCAATGGCGGAGAGCATCAGTCCGCCGGCATCGGCGGGTGTCGATGGAACCACTACAGCGAGGCCCGGGATATGAGCCAGCCACCCCCACAGAGCCTGCTGATGCTGCCCCCCATCCCCATATCCCCCACCACATGGGGCTCTGACCACGACGGGCGCGGTCCAGGTGCCGCCCGAGAATGCCTCGACCTTGGCCGCGTGGTTCAGCAGGGCATCCATACAGACGCCTACAAAGTCGACCATGTACAGTTCGACGACGGGCCGCAGGCCGGCCATCGCCGCAGCCACCCCCGCGCCCAGGAAGGCGCTTTCGCTGATGGGCGTCCCCCGGACGCGTCGAGGCCCAAAGCGCACGAGCAGGTTCCGCCGCAGCAGGGGCACGTCCTCTCCGAAGATGATGATGCGCGGGTCATCGGCCATGGCCTGAGCGAGCGCATCGTCGATCGCCTGCGTGAAGAACATGGTCCTCATGACGCCACCTCCGCCACAGCATGGGCAAGCGCATCGGAGATCTCCCCTGCCACGCGCTCCTCGAGGGCTTCGAGACGCGCTGAGTCAGCGTGGAGGGCTCGGCGCGCGCGAGGGAGCGGATCGTTGGCGGGATCGCGGCGCGGATCCTGCAGCGTCGCCTGTAGCGCCTCTGAAACCGCCCTCATGCCTTCGATGCGCTGAAGAAGCCCGGCCCCACCAGGACGAAGGAAGGATCGCGTCATCGGTATGGCGATGTCAGGCAGTTCTCTCAGTGGGTGCCTAGCGCTCCGCAGGAGCTGATAGCCGAGGAAGTGTGCCTCCAGGTGCACACAGGAGGCGTGCAGGAAGGTCGGCCCCTGACCGGACCGGGCGCGATCGATAGCCGCTGCGGCAGCCTCCCAGACATCCACCACCTCCCGCCCGTCCACGTCGACCGCGCGTACGCCCAGGCTCCGGGCCCGCTCAGTGAGGTCTGAGCCCGTCACGGTCTTTGACGGCGTCGTGATCGCCCAACCATCATCCTTGCAGACAAACACCGCCGGCAGGTTCCAGGTAGCGGCCAGATTCAGAGCCTCCAGCAGCATACCCTGGTTCATCGCGCCCTCGCCAAAGAAGCCGATTGCCACGCCGGCAGACTCGGTGTACTGGGCCGCCAGGGCGAACCCTGCCGCGGTTGGGCCGCCCGCGCCAACGATGCCCGACGATGCTGCCAGGTGGGCTCTGGAGAACAGGTGCATGTGCCCTCCCCTGCCGTGGCACAGTCCGTCGGGGTGACCGAGCAGCTCGAGGAGGATGAGCAGCGGATCGACACCGCGCATGAGGAGGGCCGCTGTGCCCCGATGATCGAGGGCCATGGCATCTCCCTCCTGCAGGTGACTCACGACGCCGGCGACAATAGCCTCCTCGCCCGTCCCCAGGTGCATCTCGCCTGAGATCAGGCCACTATGCCAAAGGCTGGCAACTGCCTCCTCCAACAGACGGCTCTTCAACATCAGGGTGTAGAGCAACCATCGATCAGGTAGCATGGTACCCTCCAGCTCCTGCCCGCGAGCCATCGACTCGGACGGGCCATGACGTCCAACGGTTTGGAACAGTTCGGGAACGGGCGCGACATATAGGAGGGGCGATGTGGCGGCGACGAGGTCGATGCCGAATCAGACAAGGGAGCCCAGAAGCCCGTCATGCTTTGCGAATACCGACGGGTTGACGCTACAGGCCACAGTCCGCAGGCCCGCGACAAGCGCAACAGCCTCGCCAGCGATGGTCAATCTCGTGAACCGCCGGGCCCAGTTGATCACTGGAAATGAGACAACCATCGGCCGCGGTCCCTCCACAACGTGCAGATCGTCGGCTCGGACTAAGCAGCGTACGCCAGCGTACGCCAGCGTTCCCCAGCGTTCGCCTCGGGGCACCCAGGGAGATGATGTCAGTGATGCGCTCGATGTAGGCGGTGTTGTTCAGCTTAGGCTGGCAAGGCCGCCGCTCGCAATGCAGACACAATCCACGGTGCGATGCCCCTCACAGGTGCGCTGCACCGTGCGCCAGGCAATGATGTGCCAGGCACTCCGAGGACGGCCTCGCCGTCCGGATTGTCGGTGCCAAAGGGCATCGCTCCGACAGACGTAGCCTCCGCTCGAAGTGCCAGGCACGCTGGGCACTACTGCTGCAGGAACTTGACCGCCCCGCCGAGGACGGACCCTTCGCCCATATCCTTGCCGCCCTTAGAGGGCGCGAACTTCAGGATGCGATCGGCCAGGCGCGAGAAGGGCAAGGACTGGAGCCATACCCGACCCGTCCCCTGCAGCGTGGCCAGGAAAATCCCCTCACCGCCGAAGATCATCGACTTCAGGTTTCCGGCCCGCTGGATATCATAGTCGATGGTGGGCTCGAAGGCGACGATGCACCCGGTATCCACCATGAGCTTCTCATTGTTGAGCTGCCTCTCGACCACGGTCCCGCCGGCGTGCACGAAGACCATGCCGTCCCCTCGCAGCCGCTGGAGGATGAAGCCCTCACCGCCGAAGAGACCAGCCCCGATCTTCTTGTTGAACGCGATGCTCAACTCAGTACCCATGGCTGCACAGAGGAAGGAGTTCTTCTGGCAGATCAGCTCTCCGGCCGCGCTGTCCAGGTCAATGGCCACAATGCGGCCCGGATAGGGCGCCCCGAAGGCCACGTGCCGCTTGGCCGAGGGCGCGGTGCTGGTGAAGTGGGTGAGGAACAGCGATTCTCCCGTGATGGCGCGCATGCCGGCGCTCACCACGGCGTCCAGGAAGCTGGCCTTCGGCTTGGATCCGTCGCCCATCTTGGTATCGTAGCCAATACCGTCCTCCATGTACACCATCATCCCGGCCTCGGCGATCACCGTCTCCCCCGAGTCCAGTTCGATCTCCACGAACTGGAGATCATCGCCAAAGATCTTGTAGTCCAACTCATGCGCCTTCATCCGCTTCACTCCTTTCGCAGTGGCTGTCTAGCCGCCCCCTGCATGCGCGCCGCCAGGGGCGCGCGCAGGGGCGGGATCGGATTCCATCATCGGGATCTCGGTGTCAGGCACGCGAGGGCGGCAATCAGCCGCCCGGCGGGAACCACAGCCCGAGCGCATTCCGCACACCGGGAAATCCGCCGCATTATATCCCGGTGGCGACACCTGCACAAACCAAGCATCTCGGACTAGGGCTTTGTTGCCCGCGTGGCGATGAAGGGGGGCAAGTAGTCGTTCAGCAAGTCGGCTTCTTCACCGGCATCCACATCCTCGTAGAGTCCGGTGAGCACGAACCCGGCATCGAGCTGCCCACCAATCTGGTCCTCCAGCGTGTGGCTGAACGCCAGTGGCTCGCCAGCATCGACGTAGCGCTTCAGGTCCGGGGCACTCAGGCTGGTCAGGTCGGCGTATGGGAGCGGGTACTTGACCTGGAGCAAGCCCTCCTCTTCCATCAGGTCGTAGTCGAAGAGGTAGACCGCAGGGTTGTTGAAGCCAGCCAGCACCACACCGCCGGCGCGGAGCACGCGGAAGCACTCCGCCCAGACTGGTCGCACCTCGGGGACGAAGCAGTTCGAAACGGGATGGACGATGAGATCGAAGCTGGCGGAGGGGAAGGCGGACAGATCAGCCATGTCCCCCTCCACGGTGCGCACCGGGAGCCGGTGGCGCTCAGCCACGCGGCTGTCCCGCTCCAGCTGGAGCGGGGAGTTGTCGAGGACCGTCACGCTGGCACCGGCCGCCGCCAGGATGGGGCCCTGCTGCCCGCCCCCGGACGCCAGGCAGAGGACATCAGCCCCCGCTACGTCGGGAAACCAGGCCCGGGGTACGGGCTTGGACGGCGTCAGAAGGATCTGCCAGTCGCCACGCCTGGCGGCGGCGATGTCCTCGTCCTCCACCGGCACGGTCCAGCGGTTACCGCGTTCGACCTCTCCGTCCCACGCGGCGCGGTTGTAGGCTCGCACATCGAAATCTCTGGTGGTCCCCAATCCTAGTCCCTCCTCTGTGCGTCGTCAATCCCGCCGCGAGACCGCCAGTCAGCTTCCCCGCCTGCATCGCAAGGCCATCGGCGCGGAGCCGCTCAGACGACGGGCGGCGGCTGGCTGAGCTCGATTCAACCGTCTCTCCATGAGCCTTCGTCGCCCGACAGCGACGTCCGGCTTGTATTGGTCCTCCGGGACTGCCTCCTCTGCGGGTGCCTGCTCCCCTGACGCTACCGGCAGCGGTTCCAGCGATACGCCAGGAGGGCGTGCCCGTGGTCGCCCAGCAGGTCCCAGGCCGCGTCGACCCATCCTCGGAACCTGGCGACAGCTGACCGCCCAGGATGCCCCTCGTCAAGCGTACCCGCGGTCCGCGTCGTCAAGGAACGGACGTCTGAGTCCGAGCGCAGCATCGCCCGGGTTCCTCGGGGGCGTCAAGCCATCGGTTGCACGGCTGCGGCAGAGACTCCACGACAGATAAACCTCCTGGCGGGTTGCCCTCTCCCTCCCTCAGGTCCACACAGCCTGCCCTGGGAATGGGCCGGCTGCCAGACAGAGCAGCCTGCTCACCCGGACCCGCGCCGATCATGCGTTGCCCCCCACAGCATGATCAGGCCGATGACGCCGAAACCGACCCCCTTGAGCATGCGCACGCCGGTGGACCCGTCAACCGACATGACGCCCACATACACACCCGACGCCAGCAGTGCGCCGGCGGCAATGACAGCAAACAGCCACCAAGGAACTCGACTCTTCATAGTATACCCCCTCCCTCTTCTTCATAACACAGATCAACGATCCGGCTCGATCAAGTCGGCGAGCGCCTGGTCGTCATACCATCGACCGGCTGCCATGACGCCGAGCGGCTCGCGGATCGTGGTCAGGTCCTCGAGCGGGTTTCCCCTCACCAGGATCAGGTCGGCCCGCTTCCCCTCCTCAATGGTCCCGCAGTCGCCATCGCCGGTCATTCGTTCGATGGCGATTCCGGCATTGACCGTGCCGGTGGCAATGGCCTCGTAGGGCGTGAAGCCGTTCTCCACCAGGATGCTCAGCTCGTCGTGGATGGAGGTCCCGGGCACAATCCCCATGCCGCCGGTGCCCGCGTCCGTGCCCAACAGGAGCAGCACCCCGTCCCTGTGAAGCCCGCGCAGGATCCACAGGTCGATGGCGTGTTTGAAGGCCGCGAGATCCTCAATTCCCCGGAACTGAACCTGGTGCTTCTCCTCACCTCGCCGCAGGCTCTCCTCGTATGCCGCAGGCAGGTACCCGTTTTCCGGTCGCTCGATGAAATCGCCAAGGTGGAAGAGCTTTCGCTGGATGACGTCGTCGATGACCATGGTGGTGCAGACCGGGACATCTGCGGTTCGGAGCCGATCAGCAATGCTCTTCAGGGTGTCGGCGTCCGCCGCCTGTACGTCGGTCAGGAGGCTTGGGGAGGAGAGATCCCACTGGGCAAGGGCAGCGCCGACGACGTGGGACAGCCAGGCCTCGGGGGTCAGTCGCTGGTCCCGGTCCATGTCGATGAACTCAAACAGCAGTTCCTCCACGTGAGCCACCTCGTCCATTCCCTCGCTCAGCACGCCCTCCAGGCCCACGGCGTAGGGGATGTGCCCGCTGGCGTACATCCCCAGCTCCTTCGCAGCCGCCATGGCCTCGTGATAGTCCCCGGGCGACAGATAGGAATAGAGCTTGAGGAAGTCGAAGCCCAGCTCGTGATTGTGCCGCACGACGGCCCCTGGATCGTCCAGCGGACTGGCGTAGAGAAGCTCGCCTGATGCGTAGATCGTGGGGCCGTGGCGAGTTCCTGCGTGGATCTCATCGCGCCAGCGGAGTGCATAGGTGAGCGGCGATCCCTGGGGGGCGAAGTCCCGTACAGTGGTCACGCCGGTAGCCAGATAGAGATGGAGCGGATGCACCGGCCAGACATCCTTATCGTCCCAGTCCTTTCGGGTATGCATGTGCATGTCCGCCAGACCCGGCATCAGATAGGCACCCTTCCCATCAAGTACCCGGGCTCCTTCAGGAATGAGCAGTGTATCAGAATCACCAATTGCTGCGATTCTTGACCCTTCAACCAGGACGGTGTGGTTCGCAAGGATCCTTTCGCCCGTCATAGGAACCAGATTGACGTGGGCGAATGCGGTGATCCCTTCACTCTCGGTGCCACAGCTCACCGCCAGCAAGCCAAGAAGGATTACGATGGTCAAACATAGGAGCCGAATCTTGTTCATTGCTAGACCTCTCCCGCCTGCCTCGACGATCCACTTCCGGAGAATGGCTCCGGCTGCTGTCAGTCGCAGACTGCGGAGTCGATGATGGCGAACCGCTGAGCATCGCAGTCAATCTCGGCCTGAACGCCGTAGGGCAACACAAACATCGGGTCAGTGTGGCCAAAATCCATGTGTGTGATCACAGGCACGTGTGTTAATCCTTCCTCCTCGTGGATGACGCGAGAGATCACCCGATCGTACTCATCGAATTGCTCTGACGGCCCTCGTCCCCCTGGACGGCCGAACAAGACGCCAGCAAGTTCCTTGAGGATTCCCATCGCGGCGTAGACTCGGAGTTCCCGGAGGACAGCGGTTGGCGAGGGCGCTTCCTCAGATGTCTCCAGGAAGAAGATCGCGCCCCGCCACAGCTCAGGGCCTGGCCAGACATCTGTGCCTCGCAGCCAGCTGAGGACCTCAAGGCAGCCGCCGATCAGATGCCCACGATGGATGCCACGTCCCTGCAGGAATCTCCACCCCGTGGCTGGCGTCAGCTCTCGCAAGCACGCCTGATTCTCAGGCTGAGCCCAATCAAGGAACTGGGCAGTCCATCCCGCCGTGTTGGGGCTGATCGACGCGATGGGCGCCGACGAAAACAGCGTCTTGCGCACCGAATCCACCATGTAGGGGAACATCCCGCCGTTCTCGGCAAACCCCGCCATGATGGATGGCCCGTAGAAGGAGACCAGGCCTGCCTTGAGGCACGCCAGGTGTGTCACGGTTGCGTCAGAGTAACCTATGAAACCCTTGGGGTTTGAGCGTATGACGTCTAGATCCAGGAAAGGCAGGAGGCGGATCGAGTCATCGCCGCCAATCGTAGATACGATGGCTTTGATCGATGGATCGCTGAACGCCTGCATCAGATCCTCGGCCCGGGCTTGCGGGTTGCGCTGAAGCCAGGAGGCATCGCTCAAGGCATGGGGCATCTCTACGACAGTCACCCCGAACTGCTCCTGAAGCTGCCGTTTGCCGACCTCGTATCGATAGGGGAACACGCTGGGACCACCCCAGGACAAAGAAACTGCTGCGACCTTGTCGCCACGTCTTAGCTTTTTCGGTTTTCTCATACTCGCTTCCACGATCTAGTACTCCAGTGCCCCGGTGTGCATCGTCATCTTCCATTCCCCACCCACTCGCGCATAGACCTTGCACACTCGGCCCACCCAGTGCTCTTCCCGCCCTGTCGTATCTACCCAGAGGGTATCGACATCCACGACGGCGAAGGCGCCATCCCTGTCTTCAGACACCTCGATCTTGTTCGTCCTTCTCTCATTATGAACGAGTTGGTGCTCGCCAAAGAATCGCCGATAGAACAGTGTCCAGCGTTGGCGGTCGAACTTGCCCAGTACCATGATCCAATCCATCGGATCATGGTCAGCGTTGGTCGGCGGCCAGGGCCAGACCATGTCAGGGTGGAACACGGATAGCAGCAACGTGACGTCTTGCGTGTCCCAAGCCCTTGTCTCTCGATCGACGATTTCCTGGATCTCCGCTCTCGTTCTTCTCACAAGTGAATCCATCTACCGATGCTCCTTCCTTTCGATATCGGCGACCTCCGGGATGAGCCGCATTGCGGCGACCATAACGGTGATACCCACGCCAGCGCACAGCATCCACGCCTGCATTCCGAACGCATCTGTGAACGGACCAGCCAGCGCCAGTCCCAGCGGCGACATCAACGAGCGAAGCGCGGCGAGCGACGCGAACACCCGCCCTTGCATGTCGGCGACAATCAAGACCTGAAGCAATGCCTGGCCTACCCCGTTGCCAAGCGAAAGCCCAACGCCCGCCAGGAGCATGGCCCCAGTCGCCAGGACGATCCCATTCGCAGGCACTGACCCGATCACCACCATCATCAGCCCGACTAGCCCGGTCCCGACGATCACTGTGTTCATGCGCTTCTCGAAGCCACCCCATAGACCGAGCAGCGCGCCGCCCACCAGCATCCCGATGCCAAATGCGGCTTCCATCCAGCCGAGCTGCAGTGCGCCGCCCCGGAAATGCTCAAAGACAATGAGCGACAGCAGCGAAAAGGCCGGGACGAGCATGAAGTTCACCATCGTCGAAATCCCCGTGACAATCGCCAGCCCGCGCCATGTCCAGACGTACTGCAGGCTGCTCTTCAATTCGTGCCAGACAGACGCCTTCAGTCCTGTCGTGTCGCGTTCCGGTTGCGGAACTTGGACAAAAAGGAGAGATGTCACCGCAAAGATAGCCGTCGCCACGTCAATCATCAGAATACCCTGGATAGGCAGTGTTTCAATCAACAAGGCTCCAGCAGGTGGCGCCAGGATCCTGGTTGCCCCCTCCAGGACCTGGTTCAGGCCACCAATGCGCGTCAGTTGGTTTGCGGGGACCATCAGCGTCGTAGACGCGGTGAAGGCCGATGCGTGCATCGTCTGCCCTAATGCCGCGGCGAAGAGTAGCAGGTAGATGTGCCATATCTGCACCAATCCAAAGTGAAACAGGACTGCCAGCGCAATCGTAGCCGCAGCGGTCAGCGCGTCGGCGATCTGCATCACATAGCGGCGGTTCCAGCGATCAATCCATACACCCACAAGCGGGCCCAGCACCGTCCGCGGCAGCATCTCGACCAGGGTGGCCAGCGTCAGCACGATCGCTGAGCGACTCTGCACCGTCAAGTACCATATGATGGCAAACTGCACAAGTGCGCTGCCAAGGACGGAAATGGCCTGGCCCGTCCAAATGACAAAAAAGCCTCGCATCAAGCAGGTCTTCTCTACGTGCGCGCTTCTGGAACCAGCAGCTGTCTCAGTGTCCGTCATATCTAGCCCCACCCCAGATTCAATGTAGACTGTCGACCAGGGTCGAACCCAAGGCCCCCAGGACGATCCCGGCCACCAGGGCCACGAAGCTCAACACAACCCACAGATACACGCGGCGCCAGGGCGGGGAGGAGACTGCCGCCCCGTTACTCGGCTGGCCCCTGCCCCCGAGCAGCGCCGACCAGGCGGCGAAGCCCTGGCGGACAGCCCTGGCGTGATAGACGGTGAGCGGCAGTCCACCCACCGCTGCCCCCAGGACACAGATGGCCCACCACTGCAGGACAGTCCAAGACCCCAAGCCACAGTAGTTCAGATGCGCTTTGACCAGCGGTGCGCTGATGACCAGGAGCCCGGTGAGAGCCAGGTTCGTGGAGACGAGCAGCGTGGGCAGACGCTGGACAAGGATGCGCAGGTAGCTGCGCCCTGTGGCCAGCGCCAGGACGGGGCCCTGGTATAGGAACAACCCGACGACCAGCGGCAGGCCGTAGAACGCAAGCAGTTGCAGCCAGGATGTCTGGCCGATTGCCGGCACACGGACAGCTGCCAGCAGCGCCGCCACCATCCCCACGACGCAGGGGACCACGTCGGCCATAGCCTCTATAAGGGCACTGGCCCGCCGAGAGTCTCCCGCGATCAGCCAGACCAAGAGGCCGAGCGGCCCGAGCACGGCCACCAGGAGCACGCAGAAGGCCGAGGCTTTGCGTCTAGACCTTGCTAGAAGGAGCAGGCCAGCAAGGGACAGGGCAACCAGTCCAAGCCACGCCAGGCCGACCGCATCGCAACGAGCCGATCGTGCCATCAGCCGCTCATAGGTCCGGTCGACACGGCGTACGGTCTCCGTCGGAAACATGTCGCGCAGAGGACCGGGGTTGGGGGCGCGGGCGATCTCCTCCGCCACGTTCAGGACGATGGGCGCGTCAAACTGGTGAAAGAGGTAGACGTATACCAGACCGTGCGGCAGGTCGCCGACCAGCGATAGGACAGTGAAACCGCTGGGCGATGCGACGTGCACGGCATCGAGAACCGAGGCCGCTCGCGCAGCTGTGAGCTCAGCCCCGGTCCCCATCTCTCCCAGGAGTGCTTCTGCCCGATCGTAGCGCCAGCAGGGGTAGGATCCGTTGAGGCGGTTGGCCAGGTTGAAGTTGGTCGACACCAGGAATCCGTCCCCAGCCGGCTTCCGGGTGAAGGCCACCCTACCGTCTGGCCCGGCGCTGATCACGACAGCATCTCCGCTGGCGTCGGCGAAGTGCATTTGGTAGTGCATGGCCTCGTGCCATTGGTGCTCCCGGACCCAGGTGATGACCTCCTCCACCGTAGCGCAGTCCCGCAGGATCTGGATGAAGCAGCTGGAGTGGCCGCCGTGGACGGGCCAGCGTCCGGTGTGGACCGTGATGGGCGACCTGGGGAGACCGTTCGAGTCATAGGCCAGCCCCTTCTCATTGAACCCCTGCTGTACGTTCTCCGGAACCCCGAAGTAGATGGCGCCATAGCGCGTGTCAGTGCCCGGATCCACCCAGTAGTAGTTGCCCTCGAAATTGATCCAGTCGCCGTTCCCGCCAAAGAAGACCCGATCGCCCTTCGCGATGGTGAAGATGGTGCAGCCACGGAGGCACGAATCGCAGCGTGGGCGCAACCAAGCGCTCGCCTGCGCCGGCAGCTGCTGGAGGCAGGGGGCATTCACGGCGACCAAGACCGCAACCAGCGTAAGACACGCCACCCCCAAGGCGACGAGCCTACCTGTCATGCCGGCTCCCCATCGAATCATCCCCCACCTCCCTGACGCATCCCGACGATCGGCGGCTGAACGCCGATGGCCCATCAATCATACGGACAGCATAGCACACAGGGGGAGGAAACACACGGGTCTTGAAGTAGGAGTGGAGGCTATCCTCAGACAGGTTTCTGAACCCGTCGTCCGACGTGCGGTCGGAAGGGCACGAATTGGAGGGGGCGCCATGGGGCCTGTGAGGTCGATCGGGCAAGGCGCAGCCGGCGATCGCAGCCGGAGCCGGTCTAGACGGCACAAGAGCGCGATCCGGTCACGGCGGGTCCAGAGCGTGCAGCGAGGCTATTCTCCGCGAACGATGCCCTCTCGCCAGGCATAGACCGCCGCCTGGGTGCGGTCCGCCAGATGGAGCTTGCTGAGGATGTTGCTGACGTGGCCCTTCACGGTGCCGATGGTGATCACCAGTTCTTCGGCGATGGAGCTGTTCGTGTGGCCCCGGGCGATCAATTGGAGCACCTCCATCTCTCGCTCCGTAAGGATAGAATAGGGACTCGTCTTGTCGGCCTCTCCAGCCCGAAATTCCTTGACGACTCGGGCGGCGACTCGGGGATGGAGAGTGGCCTCCCCTCGAGCCGCCCGCTGGATAGCCTCTACAAGCTCACTCGCCTTCACGTCTTTGAGCAAATAGGAGATGGCCCCGGCCTGCAGCGCAGGGAAGATGTGCTCATCCTGATGGTATGAGGTCAACACGATGATCTGTGTGCGAGGACTGACGTCCTTCACCCGACGCGTGGCCTCAACGCCATCCATCCCGGGCATGACCAGGTCCATCAGTACCACATCGGGCACGTACTCGCGGGCAAAGCGCACGGCGTCCGCCCCCGACTCCGCCTCGGCGACCACGGTGATGTCCCGTTGTGCCTCGAGGTAGCCGGCAGCGCCGTGGCGGACCATCTCATGATCGTCGACGATCATCACAGTGATGGGATCAGACATCGGAGACTCCTCCCGGCTTAGCCTGTCAGTAGTGTCGCGGAGACCTTGGTGCCAGCATCTGGAGCGCTCTCGATACGAAACTCGCCGTTCACCGCCGCAGCTCGCTCACGCATCGAGTCGAGGCCCATTCCGGCGTACTGCCTCTCGGTATCGAACCCGCACCCGTCGTCAGCAATCGATACCGTCACGCTGCCGTCTTCATAGACCAGGGCTACAGCGACGGCACCGGCAGAGCTGTGACGCGCGACATTGGCCAGGGCCTCCTGCGCGATGCGGAAGAGCGTCTGCTCCAGTTCCAGGGACAGCTTCTCGTACCCCTTCACCGTGATATCCACTTGGATATCATTCTGGTGCGCCCATTCGATGACGTGCTCGTTGAGGAGGTCTGGTAGGTCCTGTCCGTTCATCGTGGGGGGGCGCAATTCCAGGATCAAGTCCGTCAGTTCCTTGCGCACGGAGTCCACCAGGCCCTCGGCCTCCTTAAGGTGGCTGCGAGCGGCCTCGGGGTCGCGATCGAACAACGTCAGCGCGGTTCCCAGCTGGAAGGACGCTGCCAACGCCTGCTGTTTGGCGCTGTCGTGCAGGTCACGGGCGAGCCGGTTTCGCTCCTCAGATATGGCCATGGCCTGACGCCGCCTGAGGAGGGTCTGCAACTGCTCCGCCATTCGGTTCAGGCGCTGGGCCAGTTGACTGATCTCGTCCCCCGCAGGATCCTCGATGAACTCGGAGAAATCACCCTGACTCCAGGCATCTGTGACTTGAGAGACACGGTTCAGCCGGTTGACCATGCCCCTGGCAGTGAGCGCCCCAAAGAGGGCGCCGACAAGTCCGGCGGCGAGCAGCAGAACCACCACACTGCGGCTCAGCAGAGCCAGCGTATTGGAAAGGACGTCGTCCTGCGCCGGCAGACTCTGAAAGTAGATAACCGCCACGCCCAGAACATCCTGCGTCGCCTCATCAAGGTACGGGATGGCAAAGTAGAAGCGCTCATTGGGTTCGATCGTCACGAAGAGCTGATCTGGATCGACCTCGCCACTCAGAGCAGTCGCCAGCGGCCCTTCCAGGCCGGGCAGTATCCCCGTGTCGAGCGGCTTCCCGATGGCGCCCGAGGAGACTAGGCTCGGGCTGGAGGTCGCCAGGAGGATGCCGTCCGGATCGACCATGAGGACGCTGCCCTGGGCCGCTGTCCTGAGCCGAACCTGCAGGTCACCAACCCGGAAGAGGTCAAAGTACGTCACCTGCAGATCGCCATCCTCCAGGACAGCAGCAAGGAGCTCCGTGTCGATGGGATCCTGGGAGAGCAGGTATTGCCACTTCTCGGGCGCGTTCCGGCTCACAACCTCGATCCAGGCCCTGGGGGATAGCACGCCGTCAAGCACATCGAGGGGCACCAGGACCGCCGAGAACATCAGGTACCCGGCGACGATGACGATGACCAGCAGGGCACCGACCGTCACGGCGGTGTAGCTCAGCGTCAGTTTCCAGCGCAGCTGCCGGAAGGAGGCGAGCATGTTCTTCACGATGGTGATCATTTCAGACACTGGCTTCTGGAGCGCAGCGCGACCGACTTCACTGGACATATGCCCTACAGCCCCGACCTGACCAGGGGTTCCCCGGCGATATCAGTATATCACAATTGGCGGGGAAGGGCACGGGTCTCGGGACTGGACTCGACCGCTACTGAAGACAGGTGTTGCTTGGACAACGGAGAGGGCCACGAGCCCCAGGACGGAGACGTGGCGCCCGCCTCGGGTGTCGACAAGGGTCGGAACAGCCACGCCCTCGTGACGCAGGATGAAGACAGCTGCCAGGCACAATAGGGTGGCGGTGCGATGCACCTCACGGCTGCGTTGCACCTGGGCCAAATGTCGAAGGTACCAGGCACTTGCCCACATTGCTGTGGGATGGATGGTGGAGTGGCAAGCGGTTTTGCGTCCGGAGAGGGCCTTGACGCAAGTGCCAGGCACCGTGGACGGTGAGGCGCCAGGACTCCCCGGGATGGCCCCACATGCGCGCGGAGAACTCCTGCGCCCAGAGGCGGGACCCGTCCTGTGCACAGCCTCTGGACCGGACAGGGGTGCAACGACGTCAGGTCTATCGTATGTAGCCAAGGATGGCCTGCCCCGATCGCGGCTGGAGGGAATGAACCGATGCCAGTCACAGACGGCGAGAGCTGAGCCTCTGGGCGTCGATGCAGGGCATCGCGGGAGCGGTCTGCACGATACCGTACGCCCGGCAGAGGAAAGAATCGCAACCCTCCGATCCGCAACTCGAGTCCTCCACAGACCCACCAGCCTGCAGGATGTCACCGTCGCCGGTGGAATACCGCCGAACGCAGCCGAAGCTGCCCTCTGTGGTTCACCGGATCAATGCGTCCAACGCCTCCGGTGCCTGAACAGGGCATCCTCGGGACTACCGATGGCAGCGGCATTAGCTCGGCGAGTCCCGGTTCTCCCTCCGGTCGGCTCTGCCGCATGGTCCCCGTGGCGAAGCACACCTCATCGCGGCAGGGCGCCCGCTCTCCGACCCGAATCGTCGCTGCAGGGCAGGCAAGCCGGTGGGAGGGCTGTTCCGAGACTAGGCCCCCCGGTAGTGGTCAGCAAGCAAGGCCTTGGCCACCTTGAACGGGAAGGCATGGTCCGTGGGGCTGTGGATGCGTCGACTCATCGCCAGCTCCGCCTCCCAGATCCGGGGCACCTCGCCGGCCTCCAGGAAGCCTGCTGCCACATGGTCGTAGCCCAGAGCAACGTCGTTCATCACCCCCAGGACGCTCCTGCTGGCCGTCTTGGCGAACGTCACGGGTCGGAGTTCGTCGCGCTCGCGTCGAGCGACGTCTTGCGGCACATCTATCATCAGCAGCAGATTGTAGACGCGGGTGACGAACCCCGGGACCAAATCCTCCATTGCCTCGACGGGCATCGCCACGCTCAGGAAGGTCCGCTCGTTGACGAACATGATGAGGTCCCCTGCCAGTGTAGGGATGACGTTCGCATACCAATCACCCAGAGCAGCGGTCGGGGATGGCGGGTCGTCTTTTGGCTCTTGGTCCAGCAGATCAAGCAGTTTTCGGGTGCACCGCAGTGTGATCATAGATATCGTCCAATCCCTCATAAGCTTCGGCGGCAGGCGTGGCAGACGCCCAGAGCATGTGCTCCTTGGTCAAGCCTTGGACTACGTGCCAAATCTAGCCCACCCCCTCTGCAAGAAACGGTTCGAGCAGTCAGCAGACAGCGGATCGTGCGACCGGCCTTGCCCCTGGTCGAGAGCCTCTCTGCCAATCATTTGGGCGCCAGCGAGGACGCAAACGCGACGCCCTGCTCGACCCATCTCTCCAGGGCTTCGTCGAGCGCATACCCCTCGGCCGTTACCACGACCCAGCCCGTCATCGGTCTTCCGGTCATGTCGAATACCCTGGTGTTCGGCTCGGCCAGGGCTGTCTCATAGGCTGCCGGCCCGACCCGTACGATCAGGTCCTCCCCTATCACGCCGCAGGCCATGTTCCCGTGGAGCATGAAGCCAATGCCGCCGAACATTCGCTTCTCCTCATAGCCGGGCAACTCGAATACTTCCTCTCGCACGCGCTGCGCCAGCCCCTCGTCATATGCCATCTCGTCAGCTCCTTCCCGTAACCGGTCGCCATCCGGGACTGGTCACCCTGTCACCGGTTCCTTCCGACCGATCTGGATTCGCTGGGTGGGCGTATGCGGCCCTATGCTTCAACCGCAGACGCCACCGCTGGATACGTCATGGGCGGTCAGCCCTACGCCTGGCCTCGGTTCGGCAGGCCCAGCCACCTTCCGGTCTCTCTGCTGCGACCGAGGACAGTCCAGCTCCGGTGCCCCGGAGGGCGTTGGGCGCGGAGTGTGATGGGTCACAGCGTGGCCAGCGTGCTGGCCGCGATCAGCGGAATCCCTGGACCCAATTCTACCACATATTCCCACGTTCCTCGACCCTGAACGCCTCACGAATCTACCGGCTTTCCACTCGGCGGACGTCCGACTGGCTATTACGGGCGCACGCAACCCGTGGGCCTCTCCAGCGGGCTGGCAGGGCCCGCAACGCTCGGTGTGCTGTGCTTTGCCCAGAATCAGCCCGTGAGTATAATGCGGTCTCACTGTGGTTGAACTGAAGTGCGCAAACCGCGGAGGGCCCGTCTCGGCGGGGCACGAGGAAGTCTTCGTCGGAGATGCAGCCGCTGTCGTGCGACGTGATTCGGCGCTCCACTGCTCACACTGGGGCGGCGTGTATGCCTCCGGAGAGGAGCTGCCCCTCGCGATGAACACCAACATCGATGTGCACCAGGAGATCGGAACCGTCGAGACGGGCGGACGCGTCGTCGGGGTCCACCAGGAATTGGGCGACCCTAAGTAGCCGAGGCAACACCTGCCCGAGGAGGTCGGCGTGGCAATACTGTCTGTCCGCGAGGTCGCGTGTACGCTGTGCCAGGAGCGATTTCTTCTGCTGCTGCCGGACTTCATCCCTCCACAGCCCAGGATCTGTGATCGCTGTATTACCGAAGCCTGGTCCAAGCCGGACCCGATCCTGAGAGAATGGGTCGCTGAACAGCTCGGCGACAGAGTGCCTACAGGTGACCTCAGTCCGGAGACTTCGCATCAGGAGGACGCGTTGGAGGAGGAAGTCGTGTGCCACATCGAAGCCCTGAAGGAGGTCTGGCCCAGCGTCGAGGCACTGCTTGAACAACGTAGCCTGTTTCGGCGAGCCGCAGGAGGCTGAGAGACGGGCCGCGGTTCCCGTAGCTATCTCCGTCCTGCGGTGTTCTATGCCGTGGTGAAGCCGCGGGAGCGATTCCACTGCCGTGCACGACCAGATGAGCGGTAGGACTTGCTCCTCGACCCATAAGAGGTTCTACAGAATCGAGTCGCCTGTCGCGCACTGGTGCCGTGACCGCTGGCCCACGGGCTTGCGATGCGCGACAGGCACCGTTCCGGTGAGGCCGTTCCCGACGGGACGCCCAATCCCCGGCACCAGCCTGAGAGTCCCAGCTACGTTGCCAGCACCACGGAGCGGTTCACTCCCGGTTGAGGGAGATAAAGATCAACACACTGGTACACAGCCAAGAAAGGAGCGGCGTGGTTATGAGAGTCGGGTCAGGCTCAAACAGATGGATGCTCTCTGTACTCGTCATCGGTACAACCCTACTCATGGTCGGGTGTAGTCAAGGGAAGGAGACTGACACGACGGCCCCAGCTGCGACAGATCAGCCGGGTCCGTCGGTCGGGACTTCGACGCCCGCGGCAGAGACGGACGTGGACAGCATCACCGAACACCTGGAGGCCGCAGCGACGTACTTCGCAGACGGTCAGTACGACAAGGCCATTCAGGAGCTGGAGGCGGCGGTCGACATCGATCCCGAGGACGCTGACGCGTACACGAACCTGGCGCTCTCCTACTTTGAGAACGGTGACTACGAGAGCGCCGCCGAAGCATGGACCCGGGTCATTGCGCTCGCCCCTGAGACGGAGAACGCATATCTGGAACGAGGGAAATCATACTTCAATCTCAAGGCGTATGAAGAGGCGATTGACGACCTCAGCGATGCGATTGAGGGGGATGCCGCAAGCGCGGAGGCGTACAGGATTCGCGGCAAGGCGTACGGCTTCCTGGAGGAGTACGAGCTAGCCGTCGCGGATCTCTCCAAGACCATCGAGCTGGATCCGGAGGCCGACGAGGCCTACCTGAACCGGGCGGTCTCTACCAGCAAAATAGGGGGGCTAGATGACCTCCCGGGCATCGTGGCCGATCTCGGCATGGTGATGCAGTTGAGCGAGGATCCTACGATGCGCCAGCAGGCCGAGAGCATGCTCCAGAACCTGCTGGAGAGCAGCGATGATCCGATCCTGCGACAGCAGGCCACCGATGCCCTGGAAGGGAAGGTGTCGACCGCGGATGCGACGGACGTGGGCGACGAGCCGTCGCTGTTGGACATAGACATCACCCGGGAACCCGGACACTCAATCGGGTTCGAGGACAGCCTTGAACCCGGCGAAGCTCACCGGTTCCTGCTCCTTGCCTCCCCCGGTGACACGGTCGGGGCGGGAGTTTCTTCGACTGCGGATTTGCTCGTGGGGATTCAAGACACAGGCAGCGGTCAGGTATTACAGGCGGTCCACAGCGGGGACGACGCCCTCTTCGTGACCATTCCGGCCAACTCCCTCTACCACATCGTCATTGAGGACGCCGGAGGCGAGGGTGGTGACTACACAGCCGCCTTCGAGGCCTCGCCCAAGGTGAGCTTTGCCCTGGACCCCAACTACTTCATGATCGGGCGGCTGCCGGAAGGAGGGCTGCTCTACTACACCTACTCCGCCCCCAGGGGGTCCACGCTGCAGGGAAACGTGATTCCTCATCCAGACACGCCCGTTGACCTGGCGGTCGAGGTGCGGGAACTGGAGAGCCAGGCCAAGATAGCGGAGTACGACGGGTCAGGCGCGGGCGAAAACGAGCCGTTCACGTTCACGGTTCCGGAGACAGCGGGCGATGGGCTGTTGACCTACATCGTGACTGTTCGGGCCACCGACGGGGAGGCGGGAGCGTACATCCTCTCCGTTGCGAGCGACGAGGTAGAGACGAAAGCCTCGCCCGCCGAATCGCCGGAGGCGGTCGTGCAGGCGCTATTCGATGCCGCCAGAAGCGGCCAATTCGATGGGCTGGCGGACCTGTGCGATCCTCGGGGAGAGAACGACGGTGACACGCAGATGATCTGCGACCTGGCCGGAGAGGAGACGAATCGTGCCTCCTTCGTCGAGGCGTTCGAGGCCGGCGAGCTGCTGGGTGGAGCCGAGATCAGCCCGGACGGCACGGCTGCACAGGTCCCCTTCGTGTTCGGCCCGGCCGGTGATCAGGAAGAGACGATGGAGCTCATCAACCGGGATGGCCAGTGGTATCTGTATGGATTCTAGGCCGCTGCCCGGTGCATCGTAGCTCAATCCCAGGAGGTGACGCGTGAGCACACCATCAGCCTCCGATTGCTTCGTCTGCCGCAAGCACCGCGGCGAGTTCGAGGTGCCCGGCGGCTTGATCTACGAGGACGACTTGATCGCCGTATCCCACGCCCAACTCTGGGATGACGAGACCGAGCACTACCTGGGCCACCTGTTCGTCGAGCCCAAGAGACACGCGCCGGGGCTGGGCGACCTTACGGAGGAGGAGGCACAGGCGATCGGTCTCTGGACCAGCAGGGTGGCTCGGGCCCTCATGGAGACGGAGGGCGGGGAACACGTGTATGCGTTTGTCCTGGGCGACGGCGTTCCGCACGTCCACGTCCACGTGATCGTCAGGCATCCTGGAGCGCCGCGGGAGTACTGGGGGCCGAAGGTCGACGAGTGGCCGGAGGCACCGCATGGCGGTGAGACGGAGATAACCCGTGTAGCGGACCGGGTTCGAGCGTTCTTGCGCGAGCATTGCGGCTAGAGGGCTGGTGCTCTGGT
>Ga0207796_1000033_pt1 | contig 59839 bp, 54 predicted proteins | sample Pon1CUnioCityCA_6_FD_187274 | JGI IMG/M metagenome (GOLD analysis project Ga0207796, IMG submission 187274) | Marine sediment microbial community from Union City, CA, USA - Pond 1C Sediment 1 (SPAdes) | ecosystem: Environmental > Aquatic > Marine > Intertidal zone > Salt pond sediment ... | reverse complement strand
TAATATCCATGGCCATTGATGAATCGCATGAGAAAGAATCCAGAGTGAAGGACTGCGACGATTCGTCTCGTATTTGGAGTCAAAGCTAAACTCTGTGATGTTATCGGCTGTGCTGGTTGTCATCTCGTCTTTCTTTACTTGATTCCCAAATATCTGCTAAGAAATGATTTGGAAAAGCCGCCCCAGATTGTTCATGTCATATATTATGAAATTATATATCTTGTTTTGAGGGAATTACTACTCAATGCAATGGAAATCTTCTCTTATAATTTCATTAAATTCTTATTGTATTGTACCCAGAAAATGGATTGGATGTGACCAACCGCAGTCAAAAAACTACTGACAGATTTTTGTTCACCGCTTGTTAAATGATAATATCAAATATATTCAGGTTTGAGAAAAATAAGTGTTCCATTCATGGAAAATAGTTTATGATGAGGTCGTGAGTGTTTGTTTACTCACTTAAGAATTTGACCTGAAGAAGGATTGGTGATATACTGTGATTGATTAATCATATTAATCATATTAATAAATATCATGAACTCTTCAGTTATCTCCAACCATCTCTCTGATTTCTTAACATTTCTCGCCAATGAATCCGCAAACGGGGAGGGCTCACTGCCAAGCTTGAATGAATTAAGCAAGCAGCTCGGTATGAGTGTTTCCCGATTAAGAGAAGAACTGCAGGTGGCCAGGGAAATGGGGCTGGTCGACGTAAAGCCGCGCACCGGGATTAAATGTTTGCCCTACGCCTTCACTCCCAGTGTTTTAAAAAGCCTAGCATATGCTGTCTGCGTGGATAAAGAGCTGTTCCGGCAATTCTCTGACATGCGAAACCATATTGAGGCGTCTTATTGGTACCAGGCAGTCAGCAGTCTGACAAAGCAGGATATTGAAGATTTGCGCAATATTATAAATGAAGCCTTCCGGAAACTCGATTCGGATCCGATGCAAATCCCGCATAAAGAGCATCGTCATTTACACATGACGATTTTCAGCCGCTTGGATAACGTCTTTGTGAGCGGTATCCTTGAAACCTATTGGGATATTTACGAAGCTGTGGGTTTGAATGTATATGAAGATCGCAAGTATCTTGATAGAGTTTGGTCATACCATCGCCAAATGGTCGAATCAATCTCGCAAGGAGATTTTCTTTCAGGTTATCAAGCCCTGATCGCCCACATGGATCTTTTATTTCAGCGGGAAAAAATGCATACGAAATTTCAGTTTGAATAGATATTGGCAGGAGCCCATATGCAAAACGAAATTGAGTCAGATCAAAAAGTTAATGATCCTCTTTCTAAAAAAGTAAATGATTTCTGTATGACCATTTGTACGGTAAATGGTTCTGGCTCTGCAACATCAAATACTACTTTGTTGAGAGCGCTATTCCATATGGGAATCCCCGTTTCTGGAAAGAATATCTTTCCATCCAATATTAAAGGACTTCCCACATGGTTCTCTATCCGTGTTTCCGATGAAGGATATTTGGGGCGGGTTGCTCACGACGATATCGTTGTTCAAATGAACCCGGTGACGTTTGAAGAGGATATTAATTACAATATTCCTGGCGGAGTCGTGTTTTATGCAGATCATATCAACATGCAAATCGATCGTGATGACATTATCGTATACCCAATGCCGGTAAAGGATTTGATTGAAAAAGCAGAGGTTCCTAGAGATCTTCGCGATTATATGGCGAACATGGTTTATGTCGGAATCGTGTCACAGGTGTTGGGAATTGGCATGGAGTACATTGAAAATGCCCTATTAAGTCAATTTAAACAAAAACCCTCTGTAGCCAAATCAAATTTTGCTGTTGTTAAATTAGCGGCAGATTGGGCTCAGGAAAACTTGGAAAAACGAGATCATTATTTTATCGAACCTCGGGAGCCACTTTCTGATTACATCATGACTGATGGCAACACGGCTGGTGCACTTGGTGCCATCTATGGCGGATTTCAATTTTGTGGTTGGTATCCAATCACACCAGCATCCAGTTTAGCAGAATCCTTAAATACCTTCGCACCAAAGTTGCGAAATGATCCTGAAACAGGCAAGAATAATTTCGCAATCGTCCAGGCTGAAGATGAATTGGCTGCAATTGGTATGGCAGTTGGTGCTGGATGGGCGGGTATCCGTGCCATGTCTTCGACATCCGGACCGGGTATCAGCTTGATGACAGAATACATGAGCCTGGCTTATTATGCTGAAATTCCGCTTGTGTTGTGGGATGTACAAAGGGTTGGCCCGAGTACGGGCTTACCAACCAGAACAGCACAGGGGGATCTTAATCTCACCTATTTTCTTGGTCACGGCGACACACAACAAATTATCATTATCCCGTCTTCTGTGAATGAATGTTTTGAATTTGGGTGGAAAGCCTTTGATATTGCTGAAAAATTTCAAACCCCTGTGATCATTTTAAGTGACCTGGATTTGGGGATGAACCTTTGGATGACAAAGCGATTTGTATATCCTGATAAACCTATGGAAAGGGGGAAGATCCTTTGGGAAGAGGATTTAGATGCTTTTGCTGAAACTTGGGGGCGTTATCTTGATATCGATGGTGATGGCGTTCCATATCGCACTGTTATGGGTAATCAGCATGAAAAAGCTCCATATTTCACCCGAGGAACAGGTCACGATGAGTTTGGGAATTACAGTGAGGATCCAGAAGACTGGCGTCGTGTGTTGGATAGGATTAAACAGAAATTTGATACTGCGCGTGACGAACTACCTCAACCTGAATATCATTTCAAAGAGGGAGCAAAGATAGGCTTGATTGGGATGGGATCAACCGAGCCCGCCATTTTAGAAGCTCAAGATAAATTGGTGGATTTTGGAGTTCTAACCGATTATTTGCGTGTTAGAGCCCTGCCATTTTCCAGTACGGTCAGGGAATTTATCGCTGCACACGACCGAAATTATGTTCTTGAGCTTAATCGTGATGGACAGCTTCATCAACTTTTGATCATAGAATATTGTGATATGACGGACAGGCTCATATCTTTATCCTACGTCGATGGTTTACCTATGACTGCCAATTGGATAATCAATTCTGTCAACAAAAAGGAGAAAGATTATGGCACCTCCTAATCAGGACAAAACGAATGCAATTGGATTGACCAGGTCGGATTATCGAGGAGAGCGATCAACCCTTTGCCCAGGTTGTGGTCATAACACAATTTCAGCACAGATCATCAGGGCTTGTTATGAGATGAGCATACCACCATCAAAAATTGTCAAATTTAGCGGTATTGGTTGTTCCAGCAAGAGCCCAACTTATTTTTTAAGCCAATCCTTTGGTTTTAATGGTCTTCATGGTCGAATGCCTTCACTGGCTCTTGGTGCAGCTTTTGGGGACATCAGTATGAAGGTTCTTGGCGTTTCAGGCGATGGCGATACAGCCAGTATCGGTCTGGGACAATTCAAGCACCTTATTCGACGCAATTTGCCGATGGTTTATATTGTCGAAAACAATGGCGTTTATGGCCTGACAAAGGGGCAATTTTCAGCAACTGCTGAAAAAGGTTTGGCGTTGAAGCATCAAGGGGAAAACCCATTCTTGCCCATTGATATTGCCAAAGAAGCATTAATAGGCAATGCCAGCTTTGTTGCCCGATCCTTTGCTGGTGATCCTCAACAAGTACGCGAATTATTAAAAGCTGCTCTGAGCCACCGTGGCACCTCCGTTTTAGATATCATCAGCCCTTGCGTCAGCTTCAATAATCGAGAAGACACCTTGCATTCCTATCAGTGGGGACGTCAGCATGAAGCACCCCTGCACGATATCTCCTATGTCCCCACTCGTAAAGCAATTATCTTGGATGAATTCATTGAAGGTGAAACTAAAGAAGTGACTTTCCACGATGGCTCGGTGGTTGTCCTAAAAAAGCTTGAAAAAGAGTATGATCCCCGGGATAAATGGCAGGCGATGAAAATTTTGGAAGAAGCCGAACAAAATCACTGGTTAGTGACGGGTTTAATTTATATTGATCCGGACCAACCCAACCTGTATGATTATTTAGACCTGACTGAAAGACCATTAAACCGCATTCCATCAAAAGAATTACGACCTTCAGCAGAATCTTTAGAGGGAATAAACAAGTCGATGCGTTAGGATTTAGACAAGGGAATAACGCCCTTCTTTGGAATACTAAAATAGACGATGCGGTATTCCTGAAATTCCCGGGGTCTTTATGATACTGTAAGATATCATGACGATAGCTTCAGGATTAATAATCCCCCAATGTGTAAAGCAAAGCTAGATTTGGCTGTCGAAATGCGCCAACAGGAAAGCCAGATATAAGGATCACTTGTTCACCTGGTTTGAGATCAGTTGTGGTTGCTATTGCTGTCTCTACATGTTTAATCATCGTCTCAAGAGTATCCGCATAGGGTACTAATAATGGCGTCACCCCCCAATACATTCCCATCTGTTGGAAAGTACGTTGTTCAGGTGTAAAGGCTAAAATGGGGACATCCGACCTGGCCTTTGACATTAAACGTGCTGTTCTTCCAGATTGTGTAAAGACAATGATGGCAACCACATTGCGATCAGTCGCCAGTTTCTTAGCCGCCTTGGTTATCGAAACAGCATCACTTTTCTGAGAAAGGTTGCTGTCAAAGATGGTAGTACCCCATTTTTCAAGGTTTTGTTCTGCACGCTGAACAATGGAGTCCATCATTTTTACACTTTCAATGGGATATTCTCCCGCTGCAGTCTCCCCTGAAAGCATCACAGCATCGGTGCCATCAAAAACAGCATTTGCCACATCGGTTGCCTCTGCGCGTGTAGGTCGGGGGTTATTAATCATTGAATCAAGCATTTGCGTCGCAGTGATGACCAATTTCCCATATTTATTCGCACAGGCGATGATTTCTTTTTGAGCGATGGGGACTGCGGCAGGTGACATTTCCACACCCAAATCACCACGGGCAACCATAACACCATCTGTTACCTCCATGATAGCTTCAAGATCCTCAAGTGCTTCAGGTCTCTCAAGTTTAGCAATCACCGGAGTTTTTGCCATAGATTTACTCGGAGCCAGTTCCTCAATCGCATTTTTCACAGTGAGGATATCATCGGCAGATAAGACAAAGGATATGGCGACCATATCCACACCTTTGTTCAAACCAAACTCTAAATCTTTCTTGTCTTTTTCTGTGAATATAGGCATGGTCAGGTTTGCCCCTGGCAGATTGACGCCTTTTTGAGATTTTAGCTTCCCACCCAAGGTGACTTCAGCTTCAATGCGAACACCAGTGATGGATTGAACCCGCATTTCGAGGTTTCCGTCATCTAAAAGGATGTGGTTACCTGGTTTTAATACCTTATGCAAATCTGGGATCTCAAATGGGATAAAAATCTCTTCTTTGTCGACGATAAAATCCTCAGATGAACTTAATACAACTTGATCACCAGCTTTAAGATCCAAGCTGCCATCTGGTAAATTTCCAATACGCAGCTTTGGTCCCTGTAAATCCTGTAAAATTGTGATGGCAGTTCCTTTTTCCTCTGAGATATTTCTAATGAGTTCAATTAAATTTGCATGGCCTTCATGGCTCCCATGAGAAAAATTTAATCGGGCAACATTCATTCCCGAATCAATTAATGCCTGGAGTGTTTCATAGGTGTTGCTGCTTGGACCTAAGGTGCAGACAATTTTTGCAAAACGAACCATAATTACTCCTGAGATCAGAAAATCAGTTCATTAGCAAGACATCACGTAAGATTGGGAGCATCCAATCGAGCGTATCTTGGTCGATAATCAACGGCGGTGCTAGACGCAGGGTGTGCATGTGAGTTTCCTTGACTAGGATTCCCTCATCTCGCAGGGTTTCTGCAAAGCGCCTAGCACCTCCAAGTTCGTGTTTCAATTCTACACCTACAAACAATCCTTTACCCCGAATGTCGAGAATATTCTTTTTGGGGATTTCTTCAAGGTAATCCAGCATGTATTGTCCAAGGATCCTGGAATTTTCGACTAATTTTTCCTCTTCAATCACCCTTAAGGCTGCAATTGCAACAGCAGCACCCAGGGGGTTTCCACCAAAAGTTGACCCATGTTCACCCGGCTGGATCAATCCAAGCACATCTTTATCCGCCAGTATGGCTGAAACGGGATAAAAACCACCAGAAAGCGCTTTGCCTATGACCATGATATCAGGCCGAACATCCTCATGTTGACTGGCAAAAAGCTTCCCAGTTCGCCCAAGCCCTGTCTGGATTTCATCAGCAATCAATAAGATATTGTTTTCATGACAAATTGTTTCTATTGCTTTCAAATATCCCGATTGTGGGATGATGATCCCATTTTCTCCTTGAATAGGTTCAATTAAAATCGCTGCAGTGTTATTTGTAATTTCGGCTTCGAGGGGTTCAATATCACCATATTCCACCATTTTAAAACCTGGTGTAAAGGGTCCAAAATCCTGTTTGTACTTTTCAGTTGATGCGAATGAGATAATCGTCGTGGTTCGTCCATGGAAATTTCCATTTGCGACAATAATTTCAGCTTCATAGCGCTGGATATTTTTACTGACATAGCCCCATTTACGGGCTACTTTGATGGCTGTTTCTACTGCTTCCGCGCCACTGTTCATGGGCAATGACATTTCGTAACCTGTCATATCAGAAAGCTTCTTATAAAGCAATCCCAGCTTGTCATTTCTGAATGCCCGTGAGGTTAGTGTGATATCTTGCAGTTGATCAATCATTGCCTGACGTATTTTTGGATGATTATGGCCTTGATTTAATGCCGAGTAAGCACTCAAACAATCAAGATATTTTTTCCCTTCTACATCATACACCCAAACCCCATCTCCCTTAGTCAGGACGACATCCAGGGGATGGTAGTTATGCGCGCCATATTCTTCTTCAAGTTGGATAAAATACTCGCTAGTCTGCATCTGGGTCGCCCCCAAGTAATAAATCAACCAGGATTGCTTTTTGAGCATGCATTCTGTTTTCAGCTTGCTGGAAAAGCCTTGAATTGGTACCATCCGCAACCTCATCCGTGATTTCATCACCACGATGGGCAGGCAAACAATGCATCACGATCACCTTCGGATTGGCTAATAGGACGAGTTCTTGATTGACCTGGTATGGAGGAAATACCTTTTGACGTTTTTGTGCCTCATCCTCCTGCCCCATGCTAGTCCACGTATCTGTATAAATAACATCAGCATCTTCTGCAGCTGCCTCAGCATTTTTCAATAGACTTACAGACCCTCCAGATATCTTCGCAAATTGCTTACCCAGTTGGATGGCAGGTTCGGGCATATCATAACCTTCTGGATTGGCAATACTGAAGTCCGCCCCAAGCTTTGTGACTACTTTCATTAATGAGACGGCAACATTATTTCCATCACCAATATAGGAAACCTTCAACCCCTTGAGGGTCCCAAATTCTTCAAGAATCGTCAGAGCATCTGCCATTGCCTGGCACGGATGATTATAATCGCTCAGTCCGTTGATCACAGGTACAGATGACCATTTTGCCAGTTCTAAGATGTGCTCATGGGCAAATACTCTTGCCATCACAGCTTGCACGTAACCGGATAGGACCCTGGCAACATCAGCAATCGCTTCTCGCTTCCCTAATCCAATTTCCTGAGGTGAGAGATAAAGGGCATCCCCACCAAGAGTCCTCATCGCCATATCAAAACTTACCCGTGTGCGCAAGCTGGGTTTTTGGAAAACCATGGCGAGAACTTTGGATTTTAATAGAGGCTTGTACTGGCCACTTTTATATTCTTTTTTCAGTTTTATTGCTAAACTCAATAATTCTTGGATTTCCTCTGAAGAAAAATCTGCAATGTCTAAGAAATGTTTCATTAATCCTCCTTGGTGGTTGGCTCTTGTGTTGAATCGGGTTGTTTTTTACGAAGGTCCGAAAGATAAATCACTCTCTGTTCACCTTCACGATAGGCTAAACCATGCAACAGAACACTGACCTGAGATGTTCCAAGCAGTAAAAATAATCCTGTGAAAAATAAACTTAAAAGGATTATATAAAGAGATAAGTTTTTTTGTAGATTTCGAATGCGATCGAGAAAGCCATTGAGAATGCTGATGTATTCATTTAGCACATCTTGGGCATCTGCAAGATCCGCATCAAAATCGCCAAGATTGCCAGTTAGTTCGGATAGATTATCGTTCAAAATAAGAATACCTTCGGATGTATCATTCATACTTTGCTCGATGATTTTCAAAGAAGCAGGAACATCTTCTAATTCGCTGGCGACCTCTTCCAAACTGATGTGCAGAGGAACTTCTGGTCGATAATCAGCACCAATCAAAGGGATTGATGCAATAAATAATAAGGTTCTGTCGATTATTTGTGCCGTTGATGCCGAAGAGGATAGCGCTGTTTGCGCATTGACGATTGTTTGACTCAGATCATCCCCAACCAGGGTTGAAGCAATGTCGAGGGATTCAGAAACACTTGAAAAAGTTGTATCTAAATCATTAAAAGATTCTTCAATTATCAACAAATTTTCTCGAGTGTTTTCAAGCGCGCTATCCAATACCATTAGAGATTCATTCGTATTCTCCAGAAAATCTTCTGAAGTGGTTAAGAAATCTTTTGCTGATTTTTGCATTCTGGGTTTAAGGATCCAGATAGTGGTCATCCCTGCCAAAGAAAAAAGGATGCCGATAATTGACACAATGATAAAGAATGTCCCTATCAATTTGGATGTGTTGTTTTCCTTCACGTCACATTCTCCTTGTAATTTGATTTAACAATAGAAAAAATTTTTTCTTGTAAAGCCCACATTTCAGTTTTTTCTGTTTTTTCTTCGTGATCGAAACCTAAGAGATGCAATGTACCATGGATCGCCAAGTAGGCACATTCTTCATTGATTGAAAGATTGTACTGTTCAGCTTGTTGATGTGCTTTTTCAACTGAAATAATAATATCCCCAAGATATTTCCGACCCGTCTCAGGGTTGAAAAAATCTTGGCTAAAAGATAATACATCCGTAGTTTGATTGATGCCACGATAAGTTTGATTAAACTGTTTGATTTCTGCATTATCCGTGAGCTTCAAAGTGACATCAACCTCATCTTTTTTGAGTGCTTTGAGTGTCATCTTAACAGCATTGGTTAGAAACTCTGGATCGATCAATGGGTCTTTTGTTGAGGATAAGATTATTTCGATCATTTTTATGATTTTCTTTGCACCCGGTCACGCCGCCAGTTTTTTTTGTTTTTTGGTGTCTAATGCAGGGTATTTAACCCTGGGGTGATAGGATCCTTTTAGCGTTCGGAAAAACGATTCCTTTACAGTTTGGAGATCTCTTAATGTCAGGTCTGTGTCTTCTAATTGGTCGTTTTGCCCGTAGAACTCAAATACCATGTCAATGAGCGATCTCAAATCTTCCTCATTCTTCGGCACTTCAGCACGTGCACGGGCTTCTGTGCCATCTGCTAGCATGAGTAAGGCTGTTTCCCTTGATTGAGGTCGGGGTCCTGGGTAGGTGAAGAGGCTTTTATCGACCTCATCTGCACTGCCCGCTTCTTTAATTGCCTGAGTATATTGATAGTGTGTGTACATTGTTCCGTGGTGTTCTCTAATAAAATCAATCATTCTGCTTGGCAAGTGATATTTTTTTGCAAGCTCCACGCCATCAGTCACATGATTAATGATCGTTTGTGCACTGATAACCGGATCAATTTCATCATGAGGATTTAGTTCCTCCTGGATCTGGTTCTCAATAAAAAATTGTGGATTACGAGATTTACCGCAGTCATGAAAAATTGAACCCACCCGGACAAGCAGGCCATCGGCACCAATTGCTTCAGCCGCTTGTTCAGCCAGGTTTGCAACTTGAAGGGAATGTTGATAGCTTCCGGGTGCGTTTCGAAGCATTTTCTGCAGTAATGGGTGATCAGGACGTGAAGTATCCAAGAGCTGCAAGGCTGTTGTCAGACCCAAGAATTGTGAGAAGATAAATTGTAGCAACAATGTGACACCGGCAGCCCCAACCCCATTGATCAACGCTGCACCAGAGAGGGTGGCAATTCCAATCCAGTCTGTGAGGGAATCCGTCAAACGGTACCCAATGATAACAGCTATACCAATAACGCCTATCGCTATGCCCGATATAAAGAAGGCGGCAATTCTCCTTGCTTTGCCGAGGATGAGCATACCAAAAATCGACGGCAAAATATAAAATATCGTCAAATCGAAACCATTTGGGATCCCATAGGCTGTCATAATGCCCAAAACTAAGGTAAAAATGACGGCTAATCTAAAATTAAAAATGATGGAAAGTGTCAGGCCAAATGCTGCGAGGGGGAATACATAAGGCAAGATTGTTCGGTCGATGATAAAAAACCGGGCTGAACCTAAAAACAACAAAAACGTCAATGCAATCAAAAGAATAGCTTTGATGGAAAATTCTTCTTGCTTCTCCTGTTTTACGAAATAGATCCCAATTAAACTGCACATCGCAGTGGTCAAAATTGCGGCTCCGATAAGGTCTTTTGTTCGATCAGTCGGTTGGATTAATCCATAGCGTTGTAATGCTTCCCATTCAACATCCCTGATAATCTGACCCCGACGAACTAATGTTTCTCCTGCAATAAAAGACCGAATGATTGGATCGACAGATTGGCGAGCCTCTGCGATGGTGGCTTCTGTTTGTTCTGCACTATATAGGCTATTGGGAACGATAAACGAATCAACCAGCTGAACAACAATGTTTGCTTGATCTTCAGGGAAAGAGAAATCGATCAAAGAGGGGATATTACGCCTGGCAGCGGGAATATCGGTTTCACGAAGTGTATTACGCATGATCATCTCAAGCACATCGGTTGCCTCAGATTCAATCGCCTCCCATCGACTATCACTGATCTGGATGATTTGCTGGATAATAGTGTCTGACAGTTCGATATTGTCAATCGCCTTGATATCCGAAATCTTTTCCTCCAAAGTCGCATAGTCATCCTGTCGTACCGAGGTGATGTAATATAAAACCGTCCTCAGTTGTTCAACCTGCCTGCGACCAATGCTCGGATCCGTGGGTAAATATATTGAATTAACGGAGTCCGCTGCTTCCTGTCGTGCTTCTTCCGTAAGCACCTTACTTTCAAAGGTTAGAGAATAGGGTGCGAGAATATCCTGGGAAGCGACATCTCCAATCTCCATTGGAAAGGATGATTGGCTGAAAGAATCCGGGAGGATTAAGAAGAAAAAGGAAAGGATGCCAGAAATCATTAAAATAATGACTTTAAGGATCCCTTTACGGATCATTTGCCCCTTTTTCCTTGATTTCTCTGGCCTCATTTTATTAACCCTGTAGAAGCTCCCGAACAACCCGACTCGCTTCTTGTCCTGAAGCGCGACCTTCGAGTGTCGGCATGAGAATTTTCATCACCTTACCCATATCCTGCATGCTCTTAGCTTCAGTTTCATCAATGACTTGCATGGCTAAAGACCGCAGCTCATCCTGGGATAATTGCTTTGGTAGAAAATGGCTGAGTATTGTCATTTCCTTTTTCGCGGTTTGAACAAGATCTTCTCTGTTTGCCCTTTTCGCCTCTTCAATGGCGTCTTCGCGAGTTTTGATTTCTTTTTGCAAGATACTCAGGATGCGAGATTCATCGATTTCTTCTCCCTTTTCTACTTCAGCAAGTTTGATAGATGACATCAGGAGTCTCAATGTTCGCTTTGAGTCTTCATCTCGCGCTTTCATCGCTGTAGTTAATGCTTTTTGTATTTCCTCTTTTTTATTCATAGCCTTGATTATACCTTTCTTATACCTTCAGATGCCCATAAAACCTGTTTTGCACTACTTGGGATATATCTAAGGCATTTAATTGATTTTCTAAATCAATTAGAATCATCTGAGTCCTTTTCTTAGCTGCCAAATAGGCATAATCAAAAAGAGGACCAGATCTTGGACTATCCAAATTCATCTTAGCATGAGAGTCTTCAGGCATTAATGGAGTAATGATTTTGCCAATGACCGGCAGCAGAGCTATAAATTCACATAAACCATAATTTTTTCCAGATCGTAAGCTGTTATGATTCATGATTTCTAGCGAGTTTGGGTCAATATTTTGCGAGCTATTTTCACAAAATCTCTCGAGCCAAAGCTGAACATAATTGCTGTGACTGTAAAAATCCTGCCAGGTGTGTGATAATCGGCCTAGGGCTGCGCGAGCTTCAGAATTATTGCCTAGGTTGATATTCTTTAAAATCAACTTTTCTTGCGTAGCGATATACCCGAATCCTTCTACAAATGCGTTGCTGTCAAAATGATAATGATTATGTCCAAATTGATATAATATCCGGTCTTGTTTGATATTTGCCTGAATAATTTCACTGAGAGCGTTGTTGGAGAAAACTTTTCGAAAAACCTCTCGAGTGATGTTAATGTGATATTTCGTTAACATTTCACTCCTCAATGATCAGGAATTCTCTTAATGAAGCGACCGTCGCTTCTCCAATTCCTTCCACATTCTTCAGATCTTCTATCGTTAAAAACGGTCCAAACTCCTCTCGGTAAGCGATAATATCTGCTGCTTTGGCAGGTCCAATTCCTGGAAGAGCAACGAGTTCTTCCACGGATGCGGTGTTTAGGTTTATTGGAAAATCAACACCGATATCATCTATTACTTGGATTGGCGTATTACGCGCGGTTTCAGGGATTTCTTCACCGATCATTGGAATGAAAACATAATCGCCATCCTGTAAAGATAGGGCGTGATTAATTCGTTTTTCATCGGCTTCAGCATTTGTTCCGCCAGCAAGGGCAATTAATTCCCCCAAACGGGAGGTTGGATCAATTTCGTATACCCCTGGTTTTAAGATTGCACCTTTTATTTGGACGTGGATCAAAGAAACAGTCGGTGTTGGCTTGGGAGGATTGGTGTTAGTTGCTGTCGGTGCAGGTAATAATGTAATAGGGACGCCAGGATCCGGATTGGAGATGAGGAACACTAAGCCACCCGCAAGAAGACCTATCAAAATCCCAAATAGAATCAGCTGCCAAGATTTCATTACTCACCTTCCAGGAGAAAACTAAATGCCTGACAAATCCTGGTAACCATCCTCCATTTTTTTCATCTCTTCAAAGGCGCGAATGGCTACTTCGATCATATCTTCAGTTGGCTCACGTGTCGTTAGTTGCTGCAGTGCCAGATTTGGTTTAATCATCAACTGGACCAATGGATTGGATAGATATTTTGAAAGTAAACGGATGTATTCGTAAGCAAGACCAGCTAAAATTGGAATCATTAATACCCTTGAGAGCAACCGCCAATGTAATGGAAGGGGACCCAGAAGTGAAAAAATCAGGATTGACAGAATGACGAGGGTCAAAATAAAAGACGTCCCACATCGAGTATGTTCTAAAGAATAAGATTTGACATTTCCAGGGGTCAATTCCTGATCATCTTCGTATGCATTGATTGTTTTATGTTCTGCACCGTGATACATAAAGACCCTCTGGATATCCGGCATTCTTCCGATGATCCATAAGTACCCTATTAATAGCACCAACCGTAATATGCCTTCAAAAAGATTGGTCACCCAGGCGTCAATCGTTGTAAATCGGGCGATCAATCCTGAGACAAGCGCTGGAGCCAAGAAGAATATCCCCACACCAAATAGGATTGAAATGATTAAGGTGATATATAGCATCGGTCCTTCTAATTTCTCATCCTCACCGGTTTGAATATTCGCCGAAATTGTTAAGAAACGCATTCCTAAACCTAAAGAATCCCAGAGCACGATTAAACCGCGCAAGAAGGGGACTTTACTGAGGTTGCTTGTATAAATCCCTGTCAATTTCTCGCGGTGGATAACGATGTTATTAGTAGGTGTCCGGTTTGCCATGGCAACTGAGGATTTTCCTCTCATGAGAACGCCTTCAATGACTGCCTGACCACCGTATGACGGCATTTGTTCTTTATTCATGTTTTATCTCACTCAAAGCTCAAAAAGAAATGGATTAAGGCTTGAACACCTTTTTTATGTGTGGGTAGGTGCAGCCTTTCGTTAGGTGAATGGATCCGATCATCAGGCAGTCCAAAGCCTGAAATGATCGAGTTTACACCCAGGATATTTTTCATAGACGTTGCAACAGGAATCGATCCGCCTTCTCGTTTCATCAAAGGCTGCGTTTTCCAAGTCCATTCCAGGGCATCTTTGAAATTATCCAGACCTGGTGTGTTTTCCTCGTTGATATAAGCTGGCGAACCTGATATGTAATCAAGCTCCCAGCGAACTGACTCTGGAACATGGGTTTCAAGGAAAGCTTTCATACTCTCGTGGACTCGATCAGGATCTTGATCCGGAACCAAACGAGTTGAGATTTTTGCCATTGCATAGGCTGGGATGATTGTTTTTGCCCCTTCATCAACATACCCGGCATAAAGTCCATTGACGTCTAAGGTCGGCCTCGCGCTAGCTCTTTCAACAGGAGAAAAATCATTTTCACCCGACAGCTCAGGAACGCCACTAATCTCTTTATAGAAAGGTTCATCCATTCCGAGTCTCGTTAAACCTTGGGATTCCTCTTCAGTAAGCTCACGTACATTGTCATAGAAACCCGGCAGAGTCACTTTGCCTGTAGAATCATGCATTGCCGCGATCACTTGGCTGAGGACATTGGCAGGATTTGCCACAACCCCGCCAAAACTACCTGAATGAAGGTCGGCTTTGGGTCCTTTAATACGTAATTCAAAGTATGCCATACCACGTAAACCATAGACAATGGTGGGTTTATCAGGTCCAATCATGCCAGCATCAATATTTAAAACCATATCACATGCCAATAAAGATTGATACAAATGGAGAAAGCTCTCCAAATTCGGAGAACCGATTTCCTCTTCGCCTTCAAATAGGAGCTTAATATTCACAGAAGGCTGGCCAGTTTCGAAGACCGCTTGTAAGGAGGAGATGAGTGCCCAAATCTGCCCCTTCATGTCTGAAGCACCTCGTGCAATGATGTACTCGTCTTCAAATTGCGGGTCAAAAGGTGATGTTTCCCACGCATCTATCGGGTCTGGGGGCTGAACGTCATAATGGCCATAACATAATACGGTTGGTTTATCGGGCAGTTTTTGATATTCAGCATAAACAATCGGATGTCTCGCTGTCGTGAATAACTTGAAAGTATCAAATCCGATTGATTTTAATTTTGAGAGCAGGAAAGCAGCTGCTTTGTGAATATCTTCTTTATGCTCCTCAGAAGTGGAAATGGATGGAATCCTTAAGAATTCAAAGAATTCCTGATTTAGCTGTTCAAAATGAGAGATGTAGTAAGTCTTTGCTTTGTTGATTCTGCTAGTTACCAAGAGTTTCCTTCCTTTTTGATAATTCCTTCTGATTATAGACCATCTTTTATCGGCGTGGGGAAAAAACTAAACAAAATCATTTTGTTTAGAATATTATTATGTTGACGTCACATAATGCATCTGTGATAATACATACTTATGTAACCATTTTATAAAATTAGCATCTGAGGAGATGGTTTGAAAATAGGAGAAGGCTTAAATGGTAACCACTGAAAAGAAATCAATAGAAAAAAGAGAAATCATCATTATTGGCTCGGGACCCGCAGGCCTTTCTGCTGCACTTTATGCTGCGCGGGCTGACTTATCACCAATTGTCTTGACTGGGATGACCTTGCACGGACAAGCCTCTGTGACGGATACGATTGAAAATTACCCGGGTTTCCCGGAGGGTATAGGCGGTACGGAGTTAGGACAATTATTCCAGACCCAAGCGGAACGTTTTGGTGCTGAGGTCGTGATGGATCAAGTAACAAGTGTGGACTTAAAAAAGAGACCATTCTTAGTAGAGACCTATGGCACACAATTCGAGGCTAACGCTATAATCATCTGCACAGGCGCTGATCACAGGAAATTGAATATCCCAGGCGAAAAGTCTTTCACCGGAAGAGGTGTGTCTTATTGTGGTACCTGTGATGGTTGGTTTTTCAAAGATAAAGAGATTGTTGTTGTAGGTGGGGGTGACAGTGCCCTGGAAGAGGGATTGTTTTTGACACGATTTGCTAAATCTGTCACGATCATTCACCGCCGGGATGAACTGAGAGCGGGTGCAATTTTACAGAAAAGAGCTTTTGGAAATCCAAAAATACACTTTATCTGGGACACCATTGTGACTGAAATCATAGGCAATGATAAAGTCAATGCTGTCAAGCTTGAAAATGTCAAATCAAAAGAAGGATCAATTCACAAAACTGAAGGTGTGTTCATTTTCATTGGTCATACACCAAATTCGGATTTGTTCGCTGGTCAGTTACCATTAGACGAGAATGGCTATTTGATTGTAAATAATATTATGGAAACATCCCTGCCAGGTGTCTTTGCTGCGGGAGAAGTGGCCGACCCGGATTTTCGACAGGTGATTACATCTGCAGGTATGGGGGCAGCGGCTGCAATTCAGGCAACCCGCTATCTAGATGAATTGGACGAGAAGGAATAAGTTTCTCTTTGGGAGTCTAAAAACCGGAGGTGGAAAACCTCCGGTTATTTTTATTCGTCTTGACTGTTTCCACCCGTTGTGCTGAACCAGCTAAAGACTCGTTCTTCGCTCTTTTCACCTGCCGATATCCAATTCTCAGCTTCTTCGTCTGTTCCAACCTGTCTGGCAATATAGACTGACCATCTAAAAATATGTGGTCTTTCCTGATCTGTAAAGAAAGAATTAGGAATGATGAGAGAGGTGTCCGTTACGTATTCAATGATGGTCCTGTCATCATCGCTGGTAAGATCTGTAATAGTCACAGCATAAGCTTCATTTGCGTCAAGCTCACCAACGGCTGCCCACTGTAAAGTGATTGATGTCGTCTCGTCCATGAAGGAAGCACCATCGGCTGGCAACAAGAGATTTGGACCTGGATATGGAGGTAAGGGGGTCGCAGTCGGAGTTGGTCCAGGCGTGGGCTCGCGCAAGCAGAGCGGGATAACCAATGTCTGACCTTCAAAGACCGTATCGTTGAGCAGGCCATTATAGTCACGAATGGTCGCCATGCTCACATCATAAGTATCCGCAATTGAACTGAGTGTATCATTGGCAACAACAGTGTAGTTAATGGTCTCGCAAGCGACTTCTGTTTTTTCAACATCACTTAGGGTTGCTGTCGGTTGGGGAGACGCTGTAGGCGTAGGCTGAGGGATCATCAATACCTGACCCTCAAAAAGCTCACAGTTTGCTGAAAGATTGTTTTCAAGGATGATACTCTGGACAGAAACACCGAAAATTGCAGCCACATCCACACAAGAATCCCCGGGGTTAACCGTGTATTCTAATGGGGGTAGAGGTGTCCAAGTCGGTGCTGGTGTGGCGGTCAGTGTTATCGTAGGCGTGATGGTAATTGTCGGACTGGGTGTGGCTGACCCGATAATTGGTGTCGTATCCCCAACTTCTGCTGGGGTGTTGTTACCTGGCTGCAATACCAGGAAGATCACAACTGCGCCCAATGTCAGGAATAATGCTAATAATCCTAAAGCTGCAGGTAAGCTCAGGGTAATTTCTGGTAAGCGTTTGGCTCGGACTTGTGCAGGTTTTTTTGTTTCAGCAACCGCATCAAGCTCTGTACCGCAAACCAAGCATCGCTCTGCTGATTCACTCAAGCGCGTGCCGCACACAGGACAAAGTTTTGTTTTTGAAGTATTCGTATCTGGGCTCATAGTAATTCTGGACCAGTATACCTTAACAATTGTGAAATGTGCAATAGCCCTGGATTTATCTACAAAATAGCCCAAATTCAGCATGTAGGGAGGTATAAATAGGGCATGGATTATAGTATCTACGTCCACATCCCATTTTGTGAACACCGCTGCCACTATTGTGATTTCATTACAACCACAGGGAAAAGTTACCTGATGGACGCTTATGTGGACGCATTAATCAATGAGTTTCGTGTAGCCATTAAAACCCATACCAAAATTCCCACGCACAGCATCTACTTCGGTGGTGGAACACCTTCGCTCCTCCCAATTTCTTCTTATGAAAAGATAATCACAACACTTTACGATTGTTTTTTGGTCAGAAACAATTGTGAAATTTCTATAGAAGCAAACCCGGGAACATTAACCTTTGATTATCTCAAAGGACTCAAGTCGCTTGGGATTAATCGCCTCAGTCTAGGGGCTCAATCGTTTAATTCTTTTGATTTAACTCGTTTAGATCGGATTCACAGCCCAGAAGATATCCTTAGCAGTTATTCTGACGCGCGGAGGGCCGGATTTGACAATATTAATCTGGATATGATCTTTGCTTTACCGTGGCAGACATTGGAAAGCTGGGAAAATTCACTCAAGCAAGCAATAAATCTCTCACCGGATCATTTTTCAATATATTCTCTGATTCTCGAACCCGGTACGGTATTGTATGAGTGGTCCCAAAAAGGGCGAGTAGCACTCGTGGATCAAGATCTTGAAGCTGAGATGTTTGAGCTTGCTATGGAGACCCTGGCAGCATCCAACTATGAGCATTATGAGATCTCTAATTGGGCACAGTTTTCCAAAAACGCAGATAACCGCTGCAGGCATAATCTGCAATACTGGTTGAACCAACCTTATTTTGGTTTCGGTCTGGGGGCACATGGCTATGTGGAGGGTTTTCGAACTGAGAATACGGCGGAACTAGAGGATTATCTTCAGCGACTCAAAACAAACAGGATAAGTGGAGAATTCCCAGCCTCGCCAGCAGCAATAGACCTTACAAAGGTGAATTTGACAACTCAAATGAAAGACTTCATGATGTTAGGCTTGAGGTTGACCCAGCAAGGTGTCGAAAAGAGGCGTTTTTTTGATCGGTATCAAAGATCTTTTGACAGCGTTTTTAAGAAAGAAATCGACGAATTATTAAATTTAAAGTTAGTGAAATGGATTGGAAAAGATAAAACCGCGCTTCAGTTAACAAAACGCGGCGTAATGGTTGCCAACCAGGTATTTATGTATTTTATTTGATCACAACACCGTCAGCCGGGTGCCATAGCCTGTTGTATAAACCTCATGTGGACCGCCAACTGGTGTCACCCAACGGAATAACCAGTTAGCTTCATGGTTTCGCATGTTGACACACCCGCTACTTTGTGGTGTCCCAAAATTATTATGCCAATAGGTGCCATGCGTAGCGATACCCCTTGCGAAAAAGCAGTTCCACGGCACACCGGGAAGAACGTAGGCATAAATATCATCGCGAGCGGTCCCTCCCATGTGTTTTGAAGGATAGGTCGATTGGATATGAAATTCACCAGTCGGCGTTTGTTTTTGCTTAGTCAGCGCGCCAGTTGCGACTTTGGTTGTCAAGACAACCCGGTCCCCTTCATAGGCGGTTAGTTCCTGGCGAGCGATGGATATTTCAACGCGTTTTTCACCAACGGGGACATCCGGTGAAATGGGGGCGAATTCGGAATCATCTAATATCCGCATATGCTCTGCGGGAATAGCATAATTCAAACGGTCAAGTTCATCTTCTAGTTGATACCAGGGATTGCCATCGGGACCGGTGATGATATCTATCACCCAATGAGTCGTTTGATAATACAACCGATAGATAGGTTCCCAGCCATTTAAGGATGAATAAAGCAGGGAGGAGGTAAAAGGTACTGTGACCTCACCCAATTGCCTGCCTTCTTTGATGGAATCAACAACGGGATTGAGATTATTCTCAACTTCCTGCAAATAGGCACGATGAACATACCCACCCCAAACTCGGTACCAGATTGGGTTGTACTCCGGTCCCTCTTCAGATTCAACTTCTCCATAGACATTAACGAGTTCATCCTTGTACCGTTGATAAAGAATGAGGCTGTCCTCGTTTGGTTCTTTATGAATACTGACTGAGGTGATTTCACCATCTTTGGCAATTTTGGCCACCCGCATCAACCGTCGCTGGCGAGACTTCTGGATTTCTGGAAGCGCAGGAGAAAATGCAAGCGAACCGAGACTGATCCCTGCCAACTTTAGAAATTTTCTACGTGAAAAGGTCTTATTTATCATATATAGGTATTATATGGAAATTATCCTAACTGTCAATCATCAAATGCTTTGGGGTCAATATCCGCAACAGACTTTTTCACATGGGATGGTAAATAGGGGAACTTGTCGATACTTTCCTCTTTGGTGACACCGCTAAGAACTAAAATAGTCTCCATACCGCTGGTTACACCAGCCACGATGTCTGTATCCATTCGATCACCGATCATAATTGTGTTTTCTGAATGGACGTCAAGGTAATTCAATGCAGTTCGCATCATGAGTGCGTTTGGTTTTCCGACAAAAAAAGGTGAAATACCGCTGGCTTCTTCGATTAATGCTGCCATTGCCCCGCATGCCGGCACAATTCCGCCTTCACTTGGCCCGGATGGATCGGGATTTGTGGCAATAAACCTAGCACCATAATCATGGATCAACCGGATCGCTTTCTTGATCATCTGAAAGTTGTAGGCTAAGGTTTCTCCCAACACAACATAATCGGGGTTGATATCCGTAATGACATATCCAATATCATGAATGGCTTCTGTTAACCCACTTTCTCCAAGGACAAAAGCTTTTCCATCAGGTCGTTGACGGTGCAGAAAAGAAGCTGTCGCAAGTGCTGAGGTAAATATTTGTTCCTCTCGAATATCCAAACCAATCGCTTGTAGCTTGTGAGCCAAGTCTCGCGGTGTATATACCGGGTTATTGGTGAGAAGTAAGAATTTCCTCTTTTGATCTATTAATTTCTTTAGAAATTTATCAGCACCAGGGATCATCCGGTTGCCTTCAATGAGAACCCCATCCATATCCATAATATAATTTTTCATTATTTTTTTGCCTCCAAAAGTCAAGTGACTACATTTATTTTACATCAACCTTTAGAATTTCCGAAACATCCTCAAATTAAATCATGAAAAAGCCACTGTGAGTTTCTGCGTCACAGTGGCTTTTAATCTTAGTAAAATGAAACAAATTATTCTTCTTTAAGAATAATTCGAGCATCCACAATTTTCACACCTTTGCCTTCTTCGTAAACTAGAACTGGATTTGCATCCGATTCGCTCACCTCATCCTCAAGATCTGTAATCATATAGGCATATGAGGATAAGACTTGGGCAAGGGCATTTTTGTCGCGAGGTGTTTCACCCCGGGTTCCTTCCAAAATGGGCGCGCCGCGGATCTCATTAAGCATGACAGATGCTTCTCGTTCAGAGATGGGTGCCACCCGGAAGGTAACATCTTTGAGGACTTCAACAAAAATCCCACCAAGACCAAACATAGCTGTTGCACCAAAGGTTGGATCATTAACGGAGCCAATGATCGTTTCAGTTGCCCAGGGAGCCATTTCTTGAATTACAATCCCATGGATATTCGCATCTGATTTGTAATTTTTAGCATTTTGCAATATTTCTTGGTAGGCTTTTCTGACACCGGCTTCATCTTTAATATCCACTTTCACACCACCAGCATCGGACTTATGGAGGATATCAGGGGACACGATTTTTAGGACGACCGGGTACCCGATTTCTTCGGCGAGGGAAACAGCTTGTTCCTCAGTTTCTGCCATTTCTGTTTTCACAACAGGCAAATTATAAGCGTTGAAAACCTTCTTTGATTCAATCTCTGTCATCCCGGTCCGATTATCCGCTCGCACCTTTGATATGATCTCACGGGCTTTTTCTCGGTTGACATTATGGACTTCTTTGATCGGTTCAGATTTCATGGATGCTAACCGGGCATATTCCCTGAGGGTTCCCATAGCTCTGACTGCCAGGTCAGGGGCGTTATATGCAGGAATCCCATTTTCAACCAACCATTGCATCGCCTTGTCGGACCGTTCACCCCCTACAAAAGAAATCGTAACCGGCTTGTCTTTTATGCCCGTTTCATCGATAGCTTTATAGATCGATTTAGCAATTTCCATGGGATTGGTCATGGCTGTTTCACAATATAAGACGACCAGGCCATCCACCCAATCGTGGGCAAAGGCAAATTTTGTCGTGTCATAATACCAATCATTCCCAGCCATCCCGGTTAAATCAACTGGATTTTTTGCTGATCCAAAGGAAGGCATATGCTTTTTCATCTCTTCCTGGACGGTTTCAGGAGCAAACTTAAGCGGAAGACCTTCTTTTTCTGCAGAATCAGTCGCTAAAACACCTACGCCGCCGCCATTGGTGATGACCAGGAGGTTGTCTCCTTTCATGGGCGGTTCCAGGGACAAAGCCAAAGTGCAGTCAAAAAGGTCACTTAAATCCGTAGCTTGGATGGCGCCGGCTTGTTGAAATGCCGCGCCATAAACCTTTTGCGATCCAGCCAATGACCCTGTGTGGGAAGCTGCAGCCGCAGCACCATGTTCAGAAACACCAGCTTTTAACACGACGATGGGCTTGGTGGCTTTGGCACTTTCGTTAATAAATCGTCGCCCGTCCTTCAAGCCTTCAATATATAAGGAAATGCATTTCGTATTCTCATCTTCATTCAACCAGGCAACCATATCAGCAAAGTTGACATCTGACATGTTACCAATTGAAACGAGTTTATCAAAGCCAATTCGTCGAGTATATGTAATCGCATCGATGGCAATCAATAATGCACCGCTTTGAGAAACGAGTGATGCATTCCCATCCAGAGGGAGAAATGGTGCAAATGAGGCATTAAGATCATCTGAGTTTGATAGTGTTCCAACAACATTCGGGCCAAGAACTCGCATCCCATAACTATTCGCGACTTCAACCAACTCTTTTTCTAATTTGGTTTTTCCAACCTCGCTAAAACCGGATGTGATTACGATCAGGCCTTTGACACCTTTCTCGCCACATTCTTTAGTGATATCCATCACAAATTTCGCTGGAACGGTGATAGCCGCAGCATCCACACGTTCCGGGATGTCCAAAACAGATTTGTATACCTTTAACCCCAAAATCTCATCTGCGGATGGATTGACGGGATATATCCCGCCTTGATAACCGCTTTCGATGAGATTTTTCACAACAGTATGTCCAATTTTTCCCGGTGTGGTCGAAGCGCCAATGACAGCAACACCTTTCGGCCTGAGTAATCCGGTCAATGTATCATCCACAAGTTCCTCCTAAAAAATTTATTGATATATGATGACAATCGCATCAATATTCTGTTATTATGCCATCGGCTATTGTACCTTATAATTCAAAATATTGATTTATTTTAAACAAATTTCTAATGATTTCTAAGGGTCTTCTACTATGAATATAGATGAAAATCGTTTCAACCCGGGTGTATTTAGAAATATAGTCATTGATCGTAATGGGAAAATGGGTCGGGATGTCTGTGAAATCATGGCAGCAGCAATCAATGCCGTCAATCCTTATCAATGTGTTAAGGACGCTGTTGGTTTATATGGACAAAGGCTCATGGTGGGGGAGTTAGAGATCGATTTAAGCCGATATGAAAGAAAATTCATCATTGGATTTGGCAAAGCCTCTGTACCGATGGCGAAAGCATTGATCGAAATTATCGGTCAAAAATTCAACGATGCATTCGTCCTGACAAAAAATAAAAAATTCCAGGAAGAATTTGATAAATTTCAGAGCTTAAAAATATTCTTGGGCGGTCATCCTCTGCCAACCAGAGATTCAGTTAACTCGACTCAAAAGATCTTAAGCAGATTGCCAGGATTGACTGAAACGGACTTGGTTTTTGTACTGATTTCTGGCGGCGGTTCTGCCCTATTTACAGATCCTATGGGAGGTATTTCCCTGGAGGATCTTCAGCGAATGACACAAATTTTGCTGGAATGCGGTGCGGATATTCACGAAATCAACACCTTACGGAAACATTTGGATCGGGTGAAAGGCGGTCACCTGGTAAGAAGATTAGCCCCAGCGCGCATCCTATCATTGATCTTGTCGGATGTGATTGGGGATAGCTTGGATATGATTGCCTCAGGACCAACGGTGCCGGATCCAACGACATTTCAGGATGCAATGACTGTGATCGAAAAATATGATTTATCCCAACAGATGCCTATTTCAATCATTGAAACCATAGAAGATGGCATGGGAAGTCGGATAGAAGAAACCTTAAAACCTCAATCATCAGACTTAGCCTCAGTATCCAATTTTCTTATTGGATCAAATATCAAAGCTGCAGGAGCTGCCGCTAACAAAGCAAAGGAGCTTGGCTATAACACGCAGATCATTTCCTCACAACTAACCGGAGATACCGAATCCACAGCGAATTTTCTTGGTGGAATTATCATGAGTGTGATTTCCCACTGCGTGCCTCTCAAAAGACCAGCTTGTTTGCTATTTGGTGGTGAGACAACTGTAAAAATGTCTGGGAAAGGTAAGGGTGGTAGGAATCAAGATTTAGTGCTTCGGATGGTGAAAGAATTAGCTGATAAGCCTGGCATATTGTTCACCTCTCTCGCCACAGATGGTGAAGATGGCCCCACAGATGCTGCTGGTGCCTCTGCAGACAATCTTGTTTTTAAGGATAGTAAGAAGAAATTAAACCAGAGTATTCAAGAATTTATTGACAACAACGATTCCTATCATTTTTTTTCTAAAATAGGCGGGCTCATTAAAACAGGAGCCACAGGTACAAATGTCAATGACCTGATCATTATTTTGATTAAATAAAGATCATTAAATCTTGTGAAAACGCAATGGTACTGTATAGCTAAAAGAGATCAATTCACCCTGATCAAAATCATTCTCTAATTTTGCATCCCATCGAGTCACTAATTAATCTCAAATGACAACAAATCAAAAGCAATGCTTTGCGTGTGGGGAAGGCTATCCAGTTCAAAAATCACCGCACTTTGTCCACCCATAATCAAACGGCCGTCTTTTGCAGTGATCTGTTTTCCAGAGATTATGTCCAAATAATCACCATCAAGTAATTTTGTGGGAATTGACTCCGAAGTTGCATTTACATTAAATATCCCAAATAGTGAGTTGCTTTTGCTTTCCCAAGCAGCCTGGATGGCGGGTTCAGAGGAGTAAAATTCCAGGTGAGCATCAATTAAATTATGAGATTTTTTGATCTCAATCAACCGCCGCAACCAATCCTGCAAAGCATAATCGCCCCATACGATTTTATCGACGTCAAAGAGTGAAGGTGTATGTTTGGAACTTGATTCCTGGCCAGCATAGATAAGAAAAGCCCCCTGATTAAATATTTCGAACGCTGTCCAGGCTCTGGCAGATATCTCATCATGGGCTAATGCCATAATCCTAGGATTATCATGATTCTCGACACAGCGCATTTTAATCGCATCAGCAGGATAGATAGCATTTTGAAAAACAAGCATTTCGAGATAACGACGTACCGGCAGTTTCTTTAGGACTGCAGCTTGCCATATCGGCCAGATGTCATAGTCATATGTTAAATCAAATGCCTGGTAGAGTTCTGAATCGGCGTGCGCAATTAAACCATGTTTTCTCCGATCAATCACAAAAGCGGCGTGAACAGACTCAGCCAACCAAATGAAGTCCGGGTTGATAGCTTCAACCTTCCTTTTTGCCTCAATCCAAAATGATAGTGGGATGATAGAAGCAACGTCACAGCGGAATCCATCTACACCCATTTCAACCCAATAGATAAGGGTGTCAATCAGATAATTTCGTAAACCTTGGTTGGGATGCTTCAAATCAATGACATCTGACCAGGCAGGTACGGTGGTGAATGGTTGCCCGTCTTCATTTAGATGGAAAAATTCTGGATATCTATCAATGAGGATGGAATCATGTGCGGTATGATTAAAAACGATATCCATCATGATTTTCAAATCCCTGCGATGGGCTTCTTTGATTAATTCTTGAAAATCGTATAACGTTCCATATTCTGGATTGATTTTTCGATAGTCACGTATGGAATAAGGACAACCCAGCGTTCCTTTCTTTTTCCTTTCTCCAATAGGGTGAATGGGCATCAACCAAATCACATCGACACCTAAGGCTTTGATCCGACCCAAATCCCGAATGACATCCTCAAACGTGCCATTTGGACCATGATTACGCACATACACCTCATAAAGAATCAGTTGGTTAAGGATTTTTTTATTTTTCTGCATAATCGATAGCTCCTACGCCATGGATATTTTATTTGTAATTATTTGTTATATATTTGTATTTCACCTAATTGAGTCAACCTCAAAAAGTTCGAAAAGGATATTCCATTTAATTTTAACGCAATTCGTTAATATTTTTGTTATATTTTTTTAGGATAGGTAAATATGCTTTATTACTTTCATTTTGATTCAGACAAATGGAAACCATGGTTTTTAAGTCAATTTATTTATATGTAATTCAAATTATGTTAAAATTTTTGATGAATTCACTACTCAGATTAAATTCAATAGGGTATAAATACTTTCGCTAAATATCATCACATTTCTTGGAGATGAAATATGAATAAAAATAAAAATAGATTGCGCAAGCAATTGGTTTTGATCAGTTTTCTCTTTGTTGTCATTTTGATGTCGGTTGGGTTGATGTATTTAGGGGCAACCGTTTTCAGAGGGCAGCTTCCATTCTTTCAATTACTGGATCGCGATAGCGTCAGTGATGAAATCCTTGGTCCTAAACCGGCAACCAATCCTGGTGTTGTGGATATGGACTCTCCCCTGGGGGTCCGATTGTTCATGGTTTTGGGGTCGGATTTTCGCCCAGATGCTGGATACCGTACAGATATTTTGATGCTGGTGGCTCTGGATCAGGATACAGGAAAAGCCAGCCTGGTCTCATTTCCCCGTGACTTATGGGTGACCATTCCAGGGTATGGGGAGGGGAGGATCAACACGGTCATGCAGTTAGGCGGCTTTTCGTTGCTGGCCAACACCATGCAAACAAATTTTGGTGTGTATCCCACGCACTATGCCATGATTGATATGCAAGGGTTTATTCAGGTTGTCGATATTTTAGGTGGAGTCGAAGTCACAACAGATTCTTATACTGCAGATAGCTGTGAAACGACCCTTGATCCAGATGGCTGGTGTGAGGTCAGTCCTGGTACAGTTACCATGAACAGCGAGAAGGCTTTATGGTATGTTCGAGCGCGTTATAATTCCAGTGATTTTGATCGGATGCGGCGAACACAAGAAGTCACCAAAGCCATATTCGATAAAGCAACTACCCCAGCGGGTATGTTGAAAGTCCCCCAATTAACAAGCCTTTATGAAGAAGAAATTGAAAGCAACTTGCCGCCGGATCAATTGTTACCACTGATGAGATTAGCGATGAATTTTGACAGCAACGAAGATGTGCGCCGTTTTACCATTGGACCAAATGAAGCCACGGGCTGGACAACGCCTCAGGGAGGCGCTGTGCTTCTACCAAATACACCAGCCATTCAATTAATTTTGCAGGAAGCATTAACTTTCGAGTGAGACTTTCTTCGGATAAAGTTACATAGAACGTAGATCATAATGTTGACAGTCGTTAAAAAATCGCTTTTGATTTTCAGCCATCTTTCAAGTAGAATTGAATCGATCAAAATACCACAAGTTTCTAAGGAGGATTACGACATATGAAAGGTCACCAGGAAGTTATCGATAAATTAAATGCACTTTTGGCTGACGAACTTACTGCTATTAACCAGTATTTTCTGCATGCTGAGATGTGTGGCGATTGGGGATATGAACGTTTGCATGAAAAAATTGAGGAGCGTTCAATTCAGGAAATGAAACACGCTGAAATGCTCATGGAGCGAATTCTTTTCCTGGAAGGTCGTCCAGTTGTTTCCAAGCTCAATGAGATTTCAATTGGTCAAACGGTCTTAAAAATGCATGAAAATGACCGTGTGGCAGAATTTGACGCGATCAAAATGTATAATGAAGCTGTGGCGTTAACCACCAAGTTAGGTGATAACGGGACCAAAGTTTTGGTCGAATCGATTTTAACGGATGAGGAAGAGCATATTGATTGGATCGAAGAACAGCTTGATCAAATTGAGCAAATGGGCTATGAACGCTATTTGAATAAGCAGGTCTAAACCTTGAACACAGCAAATTGAGAGCGGCCGTGATGCCGCTCTTTTTTTTAAATTTTTAAAATCGACGGTTTAGCCAGGTTAAAACAATGTCAACAAATTTGGAAGGTTCTTCCTGGTGAGGGAGATGCCCAACATTATTAATGGTTTCCATCTCAGCATTCGGCTGAACTTCCTTGACCCCCAGAGCGTTATTTTCCGAGAAAAGTAGATCGTGTTCACCTCGTATGATCAATGTAGGTGTTTCAAGACTAGCTAACTTGCCTGGTAGATTTGCTTGTAACATCTTGATCCAGGATGTCATATTTCTCAGGGATGAAAAGTAAGCCCTGCGTTGCTTATCACTCCAGACACGCTTGTTTACTCTTTGAAATAAAAAATCCCTATCTGATTTAGGAAGCTTTTCAAGATTATCGTAGAAACTACGCAAGGAATCATAAGCAGCATCTGGATCTTTTCTTAATCTGTTGTAAAGCCATTCACCCAGGAAAGGTAATTGCATCAGCCGAAAACGCCAATCACCTGGCGGTTCATGATGCAATAGGGTCCCACTCACGAGAATTAATCCTTGAACCCTAGCAGGGTTCTTAATGGCAATTTCATGTGAAAGCATTCCACCCAGGGAATTTCCCATCAATATCGCTTTCTGGATATTCAAATGATCCATCAATCCCAGGATTGATTCCACGAAAAATTTGGGAGAATAATTTCGATCGGGTTGCGCTGATCGACCAAAACCTGGCAGGTCTAAAGCGATCGTATGATATTTTTCTGACAAAGGGAGGAAGACATGACGCCAGGTGTCAGCTTCATCGCCCAATCCGTGGATCAATATAATGATAGGCTGGTTTGCTTTTCCGGATTCATAATAGAAGATTTCTAAATTATTTTCTTGAATTATTGCTGATTGGCGATATCCAGCCAATCCCGGCCATGGTTCCATAGGTTGGCGATATTTATTAGAAGGCTTTTTGCTCATTTACTCTCCTTTATTGTATTTCAATACTTCGATTATCCATCCTTCTAGGTGTGCTTGACAAGTGAAATACCAAATCATATAATTTTTCGTGTTATGTTAAACCAAAAGGGTCATAGGATTATGGATCATTATATCCGCTGGAATACTGGCGGGATATTTGTTTTTGATTGCCTGTGACAGGTTCAATTATTATACAAAAGACAGTATCAATCCCGCAATGCGGGATTTTTTATTATTTTGATGGAGTTTGCTGATGATAAGAATTTTCAACGTTCGTGAAGCACAAGAATTTATTTTAAAGCGAAGATCACTCGACGATATGCCATTTAATGAAGCTATTTTGGATGGTATTGAAGCCGTTTTTGGTGAACGAAAAACCCCTGATGAGGCTGTTAGGAGAATTCTTCATGATGTTCGTTTCATGGGTGATGCAGGTGTGCAAAAATGGTCCGGTAAATTAGATAATCTGGATGTCAACTCATTTTTAGTGAATTCAGCAGATATTTCACTTGCATTAGAAATTATCCCAAGAACACAACGTAAAGCCCTGGAGATAGCGATAGAACGTATCAGGCGATTTTATTCACATCAGCCTTTGTCGTCTTGGATTATGCAAGAAAAGGATGGAATTTTAGGTCAACTTGTCAGACCGATTAAACGTGTAGGATTATATATTCCTGGTGGGTCAGCACCACTGCCCTCTACGATATTGATGTCAGTTATCCCAGCCCAAATTGCGGGGGTCAAAGAGATTGCTTTAGTTGTCCCGCCGAAAAAGGGAACCCAAAAAATTGCACCAATTACACTTGCTGCGGCTGCATTATTGGATCTTGATGAAATCTACACTGTGGGAGGTGCTCAAGCGATAGGCGCTCTTGCTTTTGGAACCGAATCAATACCTGCTGTAGATAAAATATTCGGTCCGGGCAACATATTTGTGACTTTGGCAAAGCGTCAAGTTTTTGGTACTGTCGGTATTGACGGTCTTGCTGGTCCTACCGAAACAATGATCATCTCGGATGAATCATCTCGTCCAGAATGGGTAGCCGCTGATCTCCTTGCGCAAGCTGAACATGACAGTTTGGCTTCAGCTATTCTGTTGACCTCTTCTCAGCGGTATGCAAAGTCAGTGCAGTCATCACTACAAATACAGCTAGAAAGTTTACCAAGGTCAAGCATCTTATCTCAATCTTTAAATAACCGGTCTGGGATTGTCATCACAAAAGATTTAGAAGAATCGATCGAACTGGCAAACCGTTATGCGCCTGAACATCTTTGTTTATCTGTGGCAGATCCATGGGCTGTAAGTGAAAAAATTACTGCGTGTGGGGGAATTTTTATGGGTGAATTCTCTTGCGAAGTTTTGGGTGACTATGTCGCCGGCCCCAGCCATGTGATGCCAACCAGTGGAACAGCACGCTTCGCATCACCTTTGAATCTTCTTGATTTCGTTCATTTTGTTAGCCTGATTGCCCTAAATAGCTCTTCGGCTTCTTCCCTTGCTGATCATGCCGCTGTGTTAGCCAGAGCTGAAGAACTGGAAGCACATGCTCGGGCTGCTGTCCTGAGAAAGAACGATGGAAAATGAACTAATATCCTGCTTCAAGATTAACTTTGTTGGGAATAGGTTCACCTCGATTGGCAGCATTGAGTAATCTGGCAAGCGCAACCGCACGTTGTTCTTCAACTTCTTCGACCATACCTCCCCGGTGAGGGCTCAGGACAAAATTTTCTAATTCACCAAATGGGACATCTGCAGGTGGCGTGTTCTCTCGCGCTTCCTTTGTTTCCGGATAGTTGTACCAGACATCACTGCCTGCAGCACGGAGACGGCCGTTTTTTAGTCCCCCATAAAGGGCAAATTGATTGACAATAGGCCCTCTTCCAACATTGACCAAAATGCTGCCTTTGGGCATCAGGGATATTTCCTCCTCGCCGATAAGATCTGTTGTTTCGCTTGTTAAAGGCAGGGCAATCAGCAGCACATCTGCTTTTGGAAGCAATTGGATAAGTTGATCATCCGGATAGAGCTCAATTTCAAGGTCACCCTGGTAACGTTCTGGATGCCTGCGAGTTGTCATGACCCGCATACCTAACCCCAGGCAGTATTCTGCGAGAGCTTGTCCAATTTCACCAAAACCCAGGATAAGGGCTGTCTTATTGCGTAATAGAATTGCTTGAGTGGGCTGATAACGGGGACGCCAATCATCCTTGCGTAAAGCCTGGTCCATTGGGATAAGGTGTTTTGCTGCAGCTAATAACAGGGTAAAGCCCAGTTCAGCTGTATTGAAATTATTATGATGGAGATTGTGAAGGGTGACTTGTTGATAATTTGTCATGATCGCTCGAGTTTCCTCGGGTATTCCAGCCCAGGGCACAACCACAGCTCGCAAGTATGGGCTTGCCTCCAACCATTTTTTAGATGGCTTTGGGTGAATTAGGACCTGGTAATTCGGTGGGGAGGGTATTGACTGACCATGTGTGATGTCGATATCAGGGTCTAATTGTTTAGCGAACTCATTCCAATTTTCAGAGAAGCTCAACCGATAAAAATGGACACGTAAGGACATAATTCTCCAAAATAATCGCGATAACTTATTTTCGTTTCTTAAATTCTAAGTATATTGAAACCTGAATGTCATCAATTATAATTTAATATACCTGAACACAAATCGCTTAGAATAATGAGTTATGGAGGTCTAATGAAAATCCCAAAATTTGAAAAGAAGATGCGCAAAACGATTAAGAAAATGTCAAAATTGGTCGGAAAACGTGGTTTATCCAATGGAATGCGCAGCAGTTTATCCCATCGATTAGATCATGATCGATATCAAATCACACCCAAGGACATCTATTTAAGAAAGGTGACGAAAAAGAAGATCGTCACAGTGGATGGATCTGGTAACACGGTTTACAGTCGATATGGTTGGCAGCCATCCTCTGATCTGCCTTTACATTTATCTGTTTTTCAAGCCAGAGGAGATGTGAATGCGGTCATCCATGCTCACCCGCCGTATCTTTCTGCGCTTGGAATGGCAGTAGATAAACTGCATTCAGGGTCGCTGCCTGATTCCTTGCAAGTATTAGGGAAGACATTGGAATTTGATGACTCTGTGATTGATGCAACGGACATCCCAGTTTCATTATTGAATGCACTCACGAATGGCAACGTTGTTTTAATGCCAGGTGACGGTGTTCTGGTTGTTGGCCGATCACTGGACCATGCATTCGCTCAGATGGAACAGATGGAACACGATGCAAAGGTCTATGCCATTGCCAGGAGCACCGGACTCGTGGAGTGAAACTATAGTACGAAAAATCGCTGGTTAGTTTTTCTAAATAATTTTATTAGGGAAAAAATTTTATGAAAGTTCAAGCAGATTCGATTGAAGAATTTTTAAGCGCTGTCCCTGAAAAGGAGGCTGATTTACGAGAGATCGATTCATTTATCATGGAAACGATCCCTGATGCCAATCGGGACCTGATGAAAATGTCTAGCATCACATTACTGTCTTATTGGCCAACAGGAATGTCAATAAAAGAATGGCCGCCCATTGGTTTGGCACCACAAAAGAACTATATCAGCCTTTATGTCAGCGGAGAGAAAGAGGGACAATCTCTTGGTGAGTATTACGCAAAAGCCCTTGGCAAAGCCAGTGTTGGTAAGGCTTGTATCCGCATCAAAGATTTCTCAAGAATAGATAAGAGAAACCTACGACGATTGATTTTAGATGTGACAACCAACGATTAGTTGCCATTGAAAGTTACTCGATTACAAGCGATTTATCTTAATTAAAGATTGTTTCGTATAGTAAATTTAATATTTTGTATAGTTGCTAACTCAAATGTAGCGATATCCAAATAAATTCCCAGTTCAATCAGTTACTGCTAATTTTTTATCCTAAATGAAATGGAAAGCAATGAATTTTGAGAATGATGTGACTATTCCATCGGGTTCTTTGCCTTAGGGGGTGCACCGATTATATTATCATTTGATTGCGTATATTGCAAAACGCCTATAAATATGGTTTTCAGTAGATGGAAATTATTAAGAGTTATTAAGATGGCTGAATAATTTTTAACAATCCGTTATTGATGGATTGATTGACATCTGTTTTTAAGCAGAATATAATTGTTCCGATTTTAATATACTAAAAGATTAGACACAATATGGATAAATTTCAAGAATTTTATGCACCAACGCAAGATGATCCTGAAGGGGTGAGCAGGGTTATGTAGGCGCGCAGAACACTCCTTGAAATTGGATGATGAGTACTACCATCAGGGTCACAGTTCTGTGACCCTGATTTTTCTTGGATTAATTGGGTTTTTATGGTCAATAAGAAATGATGAATTTTCTATCACAAAACTTGTTATTTTTGATATTTTTCGCAATATTTTTTATTGCGATACTGGTTTATGCTTCCAATGTCGCTGTTAAAAAATTGACAGGATTGGCGGGATATTTCAGACTATCAACTACGTTCATGGGTGTGACTGTCGTCTCTCTGGCAACAAGCATTCCAGAAATTGCTGCGCATTACACCGCTTCCTTTGGTATCTTAAGTGGATCTCTGGATTATGAAGTCAGTTCTGCCGTTGTTCTGGGTGCAAATATTGGATCAGATGTCATTCAGCAAACGCTGATCTTGGCCGCTGTGGTTTTATTAGCGGGTGGTTTGAGATTTCGCAGATATTTCTTGTGGAAAAGTATGATCCCCATGATTGCAACCACGATCATGTGTATTGTCTTGGGGGTTGATGGCACATTTTCACGAATTGATGGATTAATTTTATTTGGTACTTTTCTGGGCTATATGTTTTACCTTTATACAGATGAGCGTAAGCATTATCGTGAAGAAGATCATGGTTTTAATGAGGAGGGAGAGGTGCCAGAAGGCGTTCCAAGAAATTCGAAAGAAGCTTGGCGAGATAGCTTCATTGCGACTATTGCCCTGGTTTTTACCATTGGCAGTGCAATGATGGCACTTCAAGCCACCGAAATCGTGGTAAATTTGACTGGCATTGGTGGCTCATTAATCGGTGTGGTCACCTTGGGCGTGGCATCAGCTCTACCAGAGTTAATTACCGCCATCTCAGGCGTGCGCCACGGTGACGCTGGGCTTCCCCTTGGGACACTTATTGGCAGCAATATCACCAATCCTCTGGTAGCCATTGGGGGTGGGGCAATAATCAGCACTTACTGGGTGCCCAGACCTCTTGTTTTATGGGATCTTCCTTGGGAAACAATTACAGGTGCTGTTTTGTGGTTAATACTATGGTTCAACAGAGGGAAATTAGGAAAATGGACAGCGTATTATCTTATAACCCTTTATTTTGTGTATGTCACCCTTCGATTCATATTCTTCTCGGTGGATTAACGAAAGAACAAATATTTACCCCCCAAGAATGCTCTCAGGGGGTTATTTCTTAAGCGCATCATCGGGTGTGATTCATTGTTTGCTTTTCCTTATCTTGGCGCTTTTGGAATGATGATCCACAAGATGATATATGGAACAATGCCCGGCAGCCCTCCTGGCAGTAGCAAAAGTAGAAATGCCAATCGGAACCAAAAAGCGCTGATGCCAAAAAATTCACCCAACCCACCGCATACGCCTGCAATCACTCGGTTGCGGCGAGATCTACGTAAATTATTTGTTGAATTGCTCATGGAACCTCCTTTCTTTAAATATACTACGTACGATCAACGCGGAAGTCGCGTGTAAATTTGTCATAATTAGATTCACATTTATTATCATGATTTTGTGCTTCTCCTGTAAATAAGAATCTATTTGAAATGCCGCTTAATAATAGCCCTTACATCAATGAACCCCGATTGATGACCAATCGGGGTTCATTTACATAAAGGAGATAGAAATGAAGCCAAAAAGCTTATGTTGTGTTGATTATTGGCAGACTCGCCAGGGGGAGAATTCCTAATGAGCGAGCTTTATTAACCGCTTGATTGCGGTTATTAACGTCTAATTTCCGATAAATGCTAATACTGTGAGATTTTATGGTATTCGCAGATAAGTAAAGGGTTAGAGCAATTTCTCGGTTCGTCATACCTGTAGCAATTAATTCCAATACATCCGTCTCTCTAGGACTGAGTGGATTTTGGCATTCTGAAGTGGAATGAGAGCAAGGATCAATTTTTGTACTCGTGAGAAGGGATATTATTCTTTGAGCGTATTCTGTGGAACAGGAAGTTTGCATATGAAAAGACAATATAGGAATGAGATCAGAACCGATGATGAGAAAATCGCCAATATTGTTTTCCTTTTGACCTAATTGCAAGGCTTTATGTATTGCATCCTGAGCTCTGTCCCTATCCTCCATTTGGGCATACACAACAGCTAAGGCATTCAAGGTTCTTATAAGGTAGGAATTTGCACCTTGCTGAAGGAATTTCGGGATGACAAGATTTAGTAATCGGAAGGCTTCAGCGCACATCCCTTTAGCACAGAAAATTCGAGCGGCAATTGGTACCTGGTACCCTAAGGCATCATCAAAATGATATCGAAGGCTCTCCTTGGATAGTTGATCGATACCGGTGGTGACCAACCAATCATAGGCGCTCTCAATCTCACCAATTTCCAGGTTGATAAGGGCTTCTGTGGTCTGACTATATTGGGCATGTAAGTGTTTATAAAGGTCGTCCAATCCTTCAGAATATTCTTGGCTTTGGTGAATAAGGGATAGGGCTGAATGGATATCTTTCTGCCACAGCATTGCTGTACTTAAGTGTTGAAAAGCTGTTTGGGCATAAAGGATATCAGTTTGTTTTGCTAACTCGATAGCTTGTTTGAGATAGAAGATCGCATCTTTAATTTGATGCCATAGTAATAATAAATGTCCATAACCTGCAAAAATTTTTATGCTGTGAGGAAGATCTTGTAAATTTTGATCTTCAATGAAATCTAAAGCCTTTTTATAAATGACACTGGCTTCTGTAAATCTCCCCTGGACTTTACGAATGTAAGTCAGGTAGTTATAAGCAGCGAGAATGCCGACGGAATCCTGCAATTTATGACTGGTGAGAAGTAATCGCTCAAACCAGGTGTTGGCATTACGCAGATCATTTTTCAGGGTATAGGCAATTCCCAAGTTTCTTTCGACGAGGTTAATAAAGAATAGATCATCTGGTTTTAGATGTTGCAAAGCCTGCTTTGATAATTGGATGCCTTTTACAGGTCCTTCAGAATAGCTTTGTAGAATTGCCTTAATGGTGATTACCTCACCTAAAACAGAGTCAGCACCAGGGCTAGTCTCGATATTTTCCAGAACTTTTTTAATGGCAATTTGTGGGAATTCGCTATACAACATTGCGGTAGCTTTATAGACTTCCAGTAATGGGTTCGTTCTAAGGATATCTCTTGGTACACCTTGTAGAAATTCCAGGCATAAAGAAAATTTTCCATCTAACAGGAGTGTCTTGGCAGAATGAATTAGAATTCCTTGATCATCGTTGCCTGTGCTGGCTAAGGGTAAGTCTTGAAGCTCGAGATCTGAAGGAACAAAATCACCAATTAAAGGTTTTCGAACGCGTTTAGTTGCTTGATTTTCTACTATAGGTGTGTCAAGCATTAATTTCACCCCTGTTAGTGTTTCCTTCAAGAAAGTTAAATTGAGTGGACAAATTGAGCAATTTTCTATGAGGGCAAGAATCAATACCCCTCAATACAAAGAAATCCAGACAACTTGAAATAGTTGCGAAAATATTCTGCATAAAAAATTCTAACATGGCAGTTAAAATAAAAAACCATACCGCGGTATGGTTTTTGGGGTCAATTTCTTTCTTTATATTTTTAGAGTGCCTCGATAATAAAGTTGTGCAAATCCATTGATAGCTTTTCTAAAGACGGTTTATGAAGGTAGATCATATGTCCAGCTTCGTAGTAGGTCATTTTAATATTTTTCTGTTGATCTTCTGGGACGGGAATATGATTAAAGGTATATTCTGTAGCCAGAAAAGGCGTTGCCAGATCAAAATATCCATTGCAGACAATAATTTTTATACCAGGATGCAATTGAATCCCCAGACGCAGATCCTTGGCAGTATTCACATAATGGTTTTGGTAATTTTCAAACTTCCAGGATTGATAAAGGGATTTAAGAATTTCATAAGGCAAATCTGTTTCATATTCCAGGTCTCGACGTAAATAGTCATACATCGTTGCAGTGTACGGACCTAAAATCGCCGCATAACTGGGATCAATTTCATGAGTCTCCCCCACATCATCGCGATCAAAACCTTTAAAGCGACTGTCGAGGCGGCCGATGGTAACACCCTCATCGCGCAGCAACTCCTTGCAAAAACGATGGATGTTTATCCGCAAGTTTGTTCCCTTTATATATTCTTCAGATAGACCTGTCAGGCGGGATAATTGTTGAATGGTTTTTTCACGTTCCTCGCCCTGTAAACCATTCCCTTTCATCAAAGCAAGCGTATAGTCATTCAATGCAAATTCCCTCGCTTCCTGGACTGTTTTTTCAAGATCGTTTTGTAAATCTTCAGAAAGCTTATGATGATACCAGGCTGTCGCTGCATATGTGGGAAGGAATAAAATAAAGGGTAGATCGTTTCCTTCATCAAACCTGGCGGTGATGAAATTCAGAATCGAAGAAATAAACATGATCCCGTTTAAATACATCCCGTGTCTTTGATGAAGATATCCTGCTAATCCTGCCGCGCGGGTTGTCCCATAACTTTCTCCAATGATAAATTTTGGAGATGTCCAGCGCTTATTGCGGGTTGTCCAAACGCGTATGAATTCCCCCACAGATTCAATATCATTTTTAACACTATGAAATTGATCAGGTTTTTCTTTTGGAACGGTACGGCTGTAACCAGTACTCACCGGGTCGATAAAAACCAAGTCCGTTTGATCAAGTAAGGAAAATTCATTGTCAATCAATTGGTGGGGAGGGCCAATCGGGTCACCTTCATCCGTCATCAGCACCCGCTTTGGACCAACCAATCCCAAATGAAGCCAAACAGAGGAAGATCCTGGTCCGCCATTGAAGGAGAATGTAACCGGACGGTTTTCAGATTCGCCATCTTTCGTGTAAGCAATATAGAAAATGCTCGCTTTTTGTTTTTCGCCTTCTTCCACATCTTCCTCTTTTAGGATGATCGTGCCAGTGCTAACAGTGTATTCGATTTTTTCCCCATTTAAATTTATGCTGTGCTGCGTTGTTTTAATCGTTTCATCGACAGATGGGGCTGATTGACTTTCTTTTTTATCATTTTCCTGTTTGTTCTTTTCTTCGGGCATTTTCATCTCCTGGTCTTTTAATTCTCATCGGCTATTGTAATACAATTTCTGCCTTCTTCCCTTGCTCAAAGCCATTCGAAGTTGTTAATGTTCTGCAAGATGGAATCAGACACATTTTTCAAAGCATGCCTTTTGATGGGGTTGTTGGTTACACCAATCAGGTTCAATTGACAATCAATACCAATTTTCTTCAGCAGGTCTCTGGCCTCAATACCGCTGTACATCCCTTTCGTAGAGTCTTCAAAAATGGTTATTGCAGATCTTTGCAGAGCTTGCCAATCGGCTATTGCAGCCTCTTCTCTCCAAAGTCTGACCGCTTTGTACAGGGCTTCATTGATGGAACACCCCAAACACATTTGCAACAGTGCCAAGGTGTGTACAGGGTTGGGTTTTAATAAAGAATAATCCGGTAAAACCAATTGTGTTTTTGCATACCAGGCTAGAATTCCCGACCCCAATATTGGTAAATCTCCTAACCCAATCAGCTCTGCTCCCAATTCAGCCTCTGGTGAACTCAGGTAGCCTGGGGGTGTACTGCTGGGTCGGTTGGTCAAAATCCCTGCAAAGTTTGTTGATTTTCTCAACCAACGATTAAATATTTTTTGGTTATTCTTATTGAAGATCGGCCGATCATGTACCAGTAAATAACTCTGCGTGTCTAATTTAGGATTTAAGTCGTAAGTTTCATGGAATTTTTGGCTGCCTAATACGGTTTCTTGATGAATGGGCAGTGTTGGCGATTGGTAGATATCACGGCAGTTGAAAAGGATATGTTGTAAATAGTCGAGTTGATTATTGTTCAGCCATGGGTTGTCATTGATAATTTTTTGGTAGCAAGAATGCCCTGGCAGATTTCCAACGTCCTCAAAGGTTGCCAGAAATTCATCAAAATCTGTTTTCTGATCAAGGATGACTTTTGTGTTAGGCGCTATCCCATCCAATCGCACCTTACCATTCACACGCCAAATATCCAAGAGAATTAATGCGGTACATATTGCTAAGGTGTCCCATTCATTTGTAACAGTTAGGGCTTCAAATTTCGCTATTTGATTATCAGCTAAGTCTGTATGTGTTGCACCTAGAGCGGATCCAATTCTTTTTACGGAAGCGCGTAATGATTCGTGATAGCCTCTAGGTTCAAGCAGCACACCATCCATATCAAAAAGATAGATTTCTGTCGTCATGAATTATCCTGATGCCGCGTAATCAATTCAGATTTTAAGTTTTCAAGGTCGATATTTTTATAAGCCAAGAGAACAAAAAGGTGATAAATAAGATCTGCACTTTCTTCAATCAGCCGTTGATCCCCTTCGCTTTTTGCAGCAAGAATTACCTCCAGAGATTCCTCACCAACTTTGCGTAATATCAAATCCTCCCCACCTCTAAATAATTTGTTAGTATAGGATTCTGGGGGAGGGTTCACCTTTCTGCTATTTATAATTTGAAACAACCTATCAAACATATTTTTTCTCCAAATTACGATGAAAACAACTGATGTGCCCTGTATGGCAAGCCGGTCCCTTAGCTTCTACCAATAAAAGAATTGTATCCTTATCACAATCTAAGTAAATCTCTCGTATCAACAATTTATTCCCTGAGGATTCACCTTTATGCCAGATTGTTTGGCGGCTCCGGCTCCAGAAGTAGGCTTCTTGATGTCTCCTGGTTAATGCCAGGGCTTCAGCATTCATCCATGCCATCATCAAGACTTGTTTTGTGTTAACATCCTGGACGATAGCGGGGATCAATTCCTGGTTATTATAAGAAATTGTCTTCAATCCGTTCATTTTTACTCTCCAATAACCCTGATCGGAACACCGCGTCCTAATAGGTACTTTTTTAAAGATTGAATTTCAAGTTGGCTATCATGGAAGAGAGAGGCTGCCAAAGCAGCATCCGCTTTGGCTTTGGTTAAGACATCGTAGAAGTCCTCAGCCTTTCCAGCGCCACCGCTGGCGATTACCGGAACATTGACGGCTTCTGCGATTTGTTGCGTCAAGTCAAGGTCATACCCATTTAATGTGCCATCAGCATCCATACTCGTCAGCAAGATTTCCCCGGCTCCCTCTTCGACAGCTTGTTTTGCCCAATGGACGGCATCCAACCCTGTTGCGTTTCTGCCGCCGTGTGTATACACCTCCCATTGCTGATTTCCGACTCGTTTTGCATCAATCGCAACAATAATGCATTGTTTACCGAATCGCGCTGCTCCCTCCTTGAGCAATCCAGGATTTTTTACTGCTGCTGTATTGATGCTAACTTTGTCTGCACCAGCAAGTAGGAGCTGGCGAATATCCGCAACGCTCCGTATCCCGCCCCCAACGGTCAAAGGCATAAAAACCTGGTCAGCAACTTGTCGGACGACCTTCTCGGTCGTTTTTCTTCCTTCCACACTGGCTGTGATATCTAAAAATACAATTTCATCGGCTCCAGCCTGGTTATAGTGTTGCGCTTGTTCAACAGGATCTCCAGCATCCCGTAAATTCACAAAATTAATCCCTTTGACAACACGGCCGTCTTTAATATCTAAACAAGGGATGATCCGCTTTGCTAACATTTGAGTGCCTCTGATAATGAGAATTGATTTTCTAATAAAGCTTTCCCAACAATCACGCCTGCCAAACCAGCATTTTTGATGTTTCGAACGTCCTCAAGGTTTCCGACACCACCACTCGCAATAACCCTGACATCTGTCAACTTTCCAAGCAATTTGGCACCTTCAACATCAACGCCGGATTGCATACCGTCTCGAAGAATATTTGTGTAAATAACCAAGTCCAGACCTTCCCTTTGATACCTTTTAACGAGTTCAACAGGTGAAATGGAGGCATTTTCTTCCCAACCAGTGACTCGAACCAGTCCTTCTTTCGCATCCACGGCTAATGTTATCCGATCGGGTCCGAAGGTTCTCAGTGCATTTTTCACCAGATCGGGGTTTTTCACAGCAGCGGTTCCAAGGACAATTCTGCTGACGCCGATTGAAAGGGCGTGATTTATCGCAGCTAGTGTTCTTAAACCACCACCAAACTGGATAGATGCACTACCATTGATAGAACCGATAATATTCTTTAATGCTGTGTAACTGACCTGGGAGTCTTCTCCAAATGCCCCATTCAAATTGACAATATGCAACCATTTTGCACCTTGTTGGACCCACTTTAGTGCAGCATCAGAAGGTGAAAGTTCATATTGTGTTATATTTTCTCGTTTACCTTGGGCTAAGCGGACAACACATCCATCGAGTAAATCAATGGCTGGCAGTATCGTGAAACTATTCATTGGCATACCTCAACAAAATTTCTTAATATTTGCAAACCAATATCTTGGCTTTTTTCAGGATGGAATTGAACACCATAGATTGAATCTTTATGTACAGCCGCTGGAAATGCTATCCCATAATCTGTGTGAGCGATGATTGTGTTTGAATCCTTAGGTGCACAATAATAGCTGTGATTGAAGTAAACATAAGAATTGTTCTGAACACCTCGTAACAAAGGGGAGTCTCCGCTGATTCGCAGTTGATTCCAACCTGTGTGAGGAACTTTTAACTCGTTTTCCGGGAATTGACACACTTCGCCATTGAGCATTCCCAATCCGATGGCATTTCCTAATTCTGAACTAATGTCATAGAGTAATTGCATACCGAGACAGATCCCTAAAAGAGGAATGCCTTTTGATGAAATCCTTCTAAGAATTTCGGTTAAATTTCTTTTATTCAGACCATTCATTCCATCTTGAAATGCGCCAACTCCTGGAAGAACGACTTTCGACGCCCCCAAAATCTTTCGCGTATCATCTATTGGGATGACATTTGCGCCAACAAATTCCAGTGCCTTTTTAACGGATCGCAGATTTCCAACACCATAATCAATTAACACAATGGTCATAAAACACCTTTTGAACTGGGAATATTATTTTCTCGCTTAGGATCAATTCGCGAAGCCTGCATAAGGGCTCTTCCCAGGGCTTTGTAAAGCGCTTCAGCTTTGTGGTGGTTGTTACGCCCATATTCAATACTAAAATGTAAATTCGCCTTCATAGTCATCGAAAGTGAATAGAAAAAATGTTCAATCATACTCACTGGCATGTGACCGACATTCTCCCCGTTCCACGTTCCATTAAAAACATGATATGGCCGTCCAGATAGGTCCACGAAAACTGCACACAAGGAATCATCCATTGGGACAAAAGCTTGAGCAATGCGAACAATGCCTTTACGGTCACCCAAGGCTTTGTCAAAAGCCTGTCCAAGAAGCAATCCAACGTCTTCAATAGTGTGATGACTGTCGACGTCTAAATCGCCGATAGCCTTTATGGATACATCAAACAAACCATGCACAGCAATTTGCTTCAACATATGCTCAAAAAAGCCGATGCCTGTGTGGATGTCTGTCTGTCCACTTCCATCTAAGTTTAGCAGGATTTCGATTTGAGTTTCATTCGTCATTCTTTTTTCAATAGCTTGTCTCATATTCACACCTCCTTTAATGCGTCCATCAAGCGATCGGTATCTTCTGGTTTCCCAATACTAAACCTAACATGATCTCTTAACCCTTCTGTATGAAAATATCGTATCAATATTCCTCGTTGGGCGAGTGTTTGTTGAAGTTTTTCTGCATCCCGCCCAAGGACCCGGCACAAAATAAAATTTGCCTGTGTTGGATAAGGTATCAACCAATTGCATTCTTCCAAAAGTTTGCATAGCCGACTGCGTTCAGAAAGTATCCTTCCTAAGCGGTCATTTAATTTATTAATATCCTCCAAAGCCCCCAATCCTGCCTCAGAGGCAGCGACTGAGACATTATAAGGCTGCTTAATTTTCATAATAGCCTTCAATAGGTCATCAGGAAAAACTCCATAACCCAGGCGTAAACCAGCCAATCCTCCCCACTTGCTGAAAGTTCGCAACACGATCAAGTTGTCTCTCTGGCGTACTTGATTGATCAACGTCGTTCCTTGCCTAGCGAATTCGACATAAGCTTCGTCAATCACAACCATGAGAGGGGTTTCCAAAATATCTTGCAATATGTCCAGGGGAATACAACCGCCATCGGGATTGTTTGGATTTGCCAGGAAAAGTAATTTTGCTCCTTGTTCTGCCGCATTGAGTATCCCATCTACATGAATAGAAAAATCCGATTTTCTTGGAATATTCACACGATTAAGGTTATTAATTTGAGCAACAGCATCATAAAAACCAAAAGTTGGCGGACAATTGATGATCTTATCCCCAGGGTTCATAGAAACGCGAACAATCAGATCTATTAGTTCATCTGCACCAGCGCCTGCTAAGATATTTTCTGTCGGTATTCCTAGAAATTCAGATAATCTTTGGCGCAGTTGAAGGCTCTCAGGATCCGGATAAATGTGACCAAATTGAAGATCAGCCAACCTCTTTCTAGCCGTAGGTGGCATCCCGTAAGGATTCTCATTTGCATCTAGCTTAACTAATTGTCCTATAGGAATACCCAACTTTTTTGAACGGATATCCAAGGGGATAATTGGCTCATAGGGGTCCATTTTTTTTATATGGTCGCGTATTGCCTTTTCAGCCATCAGATAACCTCAATGCTTTCAACATATTACGGTATGCTTCAGGTTCCTCTTCAAAAATATAATTCACTGGGGTGACAACAACACCGCTACCGCCAATTTCACGAAGTTCTTGAATGGCTTCTGCCAATTTTGATTTAGGCACAATGAGATGGGCAGCAAACCAATCTTCTCTTTCATGTGTGATAACTTGTGAAATCGTTGGACCCTGCAAACCCCTGATAACCTTTTTACCCAGAATCAATGCTGCCACCTTTTCCGGTGTTTCACCGTTGATATTTGCAAAAATCCCCACATTATTTTTTGCACGAAGGTAAGCCACGATGAATTCTACAAGTTGTTTGGCAACCACCATCACGGGTGGTGATGCCAAAAGATTATTTTTGTTGGCAATCAAGCAAGCCTGTGATTCAAGTATCAACCCATCTTCAAGGATCATTAAGCGGTTATCCCGCAAGGTTGTCCCTGTTGAGACCAAATCGGTGATCATATCGGCATAACCGATGATTGGCGCTATCTCAAGCGCCCCTTCAGCGACAATATATGTCACATCGATATCGATATGTTCCTCAAAAAAACGTTGTGTAATCTTTGGGAATTTTGTCGCCACCCGTAAGCATTTTTGATCTGATTTAATCAGCTTTTCAACATCGGTTATTAATTTAACATCCTCAAATTCTTCAGGAATAATCGCGCAGAAACGGCAGTCGCCATAGCCTAAGTCTTCTAGAACAACCAGTATATCTTTCTCACTATTTTGATTCTCAGTAACAACATCCAACCCGGTAATACCAAAATCGACAATGCCATCTCTTACGCTAACGGCGATATCGCCTGCTCTTTGAAACAATACAGTTGCTCCTGGCAGTAAAGGTATCTCAGCCTCATACTGTCTGGGATTGGATTTCTTAACTTCTAATCCTGAATTTGCCATCAAAGAAAGCGTTTCATCCGCGAGTCGTCCTTTGCTGGGTAAGGCAATACGAACATTTTGACGGTTTCCAAAACGGTTGCTCATAGATCCTCCAAACGTTGGTTAAAAAATAAGCGCTTCCCGGTCGGGAAGCGCTCGGTTGATTATATTAAGATAAAAATTACCTTCTTAAAGCACTAATGACCGGGAAACATTCCTGGATTGAATGGTGCAAATGATGGTAAATCTTAATCAGTTGTATCATGACAAGCAGAATTCTAGCACAAATATCAAAAGTCAGCAACTCGGTATTCTTATAAACTCAAAGTACTTTGGTTTGTCTTAGAAAAAGGTTATTTTTGGCGTTTGAAAAGGTTTTTAATCTATGATTCTAAGCTAGTCTCCAACCTTTCTTTGCGGGCAATCTCAACACCAATTTTTAAGGCATTACGCATGCGTTTTTTGGCTTTTTTCCTCGTCAAGCCTTGCTCTGTGATAATCCACTCATTGATAAAATACCGCTTTACTTTCTCAAAGACGGTTTTTTCACTAAAGCTGAGTTTCTCTAATTTCAATCTGCCGTTAAGATCGCGGATCAACTCAGCTCGAGAAGTCAATGTTCCCTCCATCCAGCGATCATGAATGAGCTTTTTACGTGTTTTGTGGTGTTTTGCTATCGGTTGTGGGGGAGTCGAGAGGATTTCTAAGGCTTTCGCAAAATCTTTTGTTGTTCGGATGGGTTCAATATGTTCGGAATCCTGTTCAGCAAAGGGAATCCAGTAATCAATGTCCTTTGTTGAGACTTTATAATAGGTTTTTTTATTTCCATCCAATCCTTTTTTGACGATATCTTTTACTTTCCCCACACCATGATAATAATGAACGATCCAATCACCAATTTCAAATCTTGGTTTGTCTTTCGCAACCATAATCCTCCTCACGACTGGTCAGTTTATGTTGGTTTTTCTGTCGAATTCTTCACATTTTGATATAGAAAAATTAATTAGAATAATCTTCCAGCCAAAATTCCCCAAAGTTTCAGCTATCAATATCCAAACAAAAAATTTGTATAATGATTGTACCGTATTGAATAAATTAAGTTAAGTCGTAAAATCAGTATAAAGTAGAAATATTTTTATTACATAAAGAGGACCTATGTGAGAAATTGTTACGCTCATTGATAATGAAGTTTATACAACTCTTTCATTTTTCAAAAAATTTGTTTATAATATAAATAGTCAACATTCATCATTAATTAATAAGGAGAAATATTATGACAGCGAAAATAGAAAAGAGCCAGGAACAAAAATTTGCTGGCCTTCGCAGGTTCAATTTGATCATGGGATTTTTGCATCTCATCCAGGGTGTCTTGATGATAATCATCAGCAATGATACGACTTATCCAATCTACACGAATTTTTTGACTTTTGATATCGAAACTTTCTCATTGAACCCAGACCCCCAGCTGCTTTATGAACTACCCTTTGGCATATCTGTAGCGGTTTTTTTGTTGCTTTCGGCAGTAGCCCACTTTTCACTAGCTACTTTTGCGAATAAGTGGTATGTCAGAAATTTGAAGAAGGGGATGAATCCAGCGAGATTCTATGAGTATTCGCTTAGCTCATCGTTAATGATTGTCTTAATCGGCATGCTGGTCGGCATTTGGGACCTTGGTGCGATCATCTTGATCTTTACCGTCAATGCAACTATGAACTTGTTCGGGATTATGATGGAATATCACAACCAATACACCGAGAAAACGAATTGGACTTCCTTCATATATGGATGTATCGCAGGCATTGTGCCCTGGATTGTGATTATGATCTATTTCCTCAGTGCTGTGAATTCTGCCGGCGCAGAGCCCCCGGGATTTGTCTACGCCATCATCCCAACGATCTTTGTATTCTTCAACATTTTTGCAGTCAATATGTTTCTGCAATATAAGAAGGTTGGTCCCTGGAAGGACTACCTGTTTGGCGAAAGAGTGTACATCATCTTGAGTCTGCTGGCTAAGACTGTTCTTGCTTGGCAGATATTTGCTGGGACTTTGGCTCCCGTGTAAAATCATCAATAGAAATCACATTAAACCGCCGGTAATCTTCATTCCGGCGGTTTTTTAGTATTAGAGTTTGCCTCTTATTTAAATATTTTTAGAATCTTTACCCTGATCTCACAAAACAAAATCAAGAGGTATAGTTGCTTCATGAAAAAAACTCTTCACAAAGCGCTATTTCCCCTGGAAATATTTTTCTTTTTCGTTATTATAAGTTCTTGTACCCCGTTGATTGACGATGGTTTTCAGAATTCACGAGAATCAGCAGATAACCATTCACCACCGAACGGATCTACATCAACAGGACAGCCTGAAATATTTCCCCAACCAGCAACATTGACACCCTCACCGACATTAACATCAACTTTGATCCCATCGAAAACCATTACAAACACGCTTATCCCAACTGAAACGCAAACACCAACGAAATCTTTAACACCGACAATCACCCATACGTCCACAGACAGCGTTCCCAGTGTCGTTGTAAATATCCAGGCAGCACATTGTCGTTATGGACCATCCAAAGCATATTTACACGCTGCAGACCTTTACCAGGGAGATCGTGGTCGAATCCATGGTCGCTTCCAGTACAGCGATTGGCTCTATATTAAATGGGATAAATTAGCCTATCGTTGTTGGGTTTCACCTTATGTTGTGGATGTCTCTGGAGATATCTCCGGTATCCTGTTTCATTCCATTGGATTGGAACGAATTCCTTCTACATTATATCCACCGCCAAAGAATGTTAGGGCATCACGAGAGGGTGATATGGTCACAATCACCTGGGACCGTGTACCTATGACTGAGGACGACGATCGGGGTTACTTGATCGAGGCATTCATTTGCCAAAACGGTTCATATTTCTGGTGGACGGCTTCGACAGAATCCCAATTTATTACAAGCTACACCGTCAGGGATGAGGCAGGCTGCAGAACTGCCTCTTCAGGTAAAATATACACGGTTGAGAAACACGGCTATACGGACCCTGTTTCGATTCCCTGGCCCAAGCCCTAATCCACATCCAATTCCAATTCATTTTAATTCATAATCCTATGATCAAGAGCGTTCAATCGAGAACGAGTCAGTAAAAACCCCGTTTACAGTATACTGTAGGCATGTTAGACATTATCGGAATTGTTGAGCGAGTTACTTATTACAATCAAGAAAACGGCTATTCCGTATTAAGGTTAAAGCCCGAGAATCAAAAAAATGGTTTACCCGGTCTAGATCTTGAGGGATTGCTCACAGTCGTTGGTAATTTGCCAATGCTCTCACCGGGTGAGAAAATAACCATATCTGGTGACTATTCGACGCATCCTAAACATGGGCTGCAATTTAGGGCTTCATCCTGCAAGAAGCTTCTTCCTGTAACGATCACTGGGATTGAGCGGTATCTCGGTTCAGGATTGATTAAAGGCATTGGTCCGCAGCTATCTAAAAGGATTGTGAAGCATTTCAAAGGTAAAACGCTTGAAATTATTGAAAATGATCCCCAACAATTAGCATCTGTTCCTGGCATTGGCCCTGATCGCACTGAAAAAATAATTAAAGCCTGGGAAGAACAGCAACAAGTTAAAGAAATCATGCTATTCTTTCACGGGCATGAAATTAGTTCAACCCTGGCTGTAAAAATCTACAAACAGTATGGTGACAAAGCCATCGAGGTCGTTAAGGAAAATCCCTATCAACTAGAACAGGATATTTTTGGCATTGGTTTCAAAACCGCCGACCGCATTGCCCAGGATCTTGGTTTAGCTCATGATCATCCCTCCCGAATTGAAGCCGGGATTGTTTATACACTCAATTCAATGATCAACAATGGGCATGTCTTTGCGCCTTATCGAGATTTGATCAAAAAGGCTGCTGAATTGCTTGAAGTTGATACCACAGCCACATCCAATGGGATCAACAGGCTGTTAAATGTGAGGCGTGTCAAACGGGAATCAATCGTTCCAAATAAAAATGAAGCAAATATTAAAGATAAGTGTCTGAAAATAAGCGAAAATAAACCTGAATTCGGTGAGGATATGATTTATCTCACCCCCTTTTATCACAGCGAGAGGGGAGTAACCCAACAATTATTTGATCTGGCATCAACTACTTATACAATCCACCAAAAGGAATTACAGTTCAATCAACAGGATTTATCTCAAGAGCAGCAGCAGGCTATTCGAATGGCTGTTAGCAACCCCATCAGTGTGATAACTGGCGGACCAGGAACCGGAAAAACAACTTGTTTGAAGGCACTCATTCTAAATCTTGAGCTGCATCATTTCCGTTATGCACTCACTTCTCCCACAGGACGGGCAGCAAAACGATTATCTGAAGCTACCTCCAGGCCTGCCCAAACGATTCATCGATTACTGGGATATTCACCGGACAAAGGTTTTCAGTACAACGAGAAATTCCCTTTTAAAATTGATTATCTCGTTGTAGATGAGGCTTCGATGTTGGATTTATTATTGGCATATCATCTTCTCAAGGCATTGAAACCCGGCACACAGGTTCTCTTTGTTGGGGATGCTGATCAATTGCCTTCAGTGGGAGCAGGGGATGTATTACGGGATATTATATCCAGCCAGCAGGTTCCAGTCACGCGCCTTACCACTATTTTTCGACAGGAAGAAGACTCTTTGATCATTCAGAATGCCCATAGGATTAATCACGGGGAGATGCCATTCTTTTCGAAGTCAACTCAGGGTGATTTTTTTCTATTTCCTGCAGAGGATGCTGAAACCGCACGTGATTGGATCACTGAATTGGTCTCAGAGCGAATTCCTCAGAAATTTGGCTTTGATTCATTGAATGACATTCAAATCATTTCCCCAATCTATCGTGGGGAAGCCGGTGTGGATGCATTAAATCGGGTGTTGCAGGAAAAATTAAATCCCCCGAACAAGAAAAAAGCGGAGATTAAATTATTTGGACGTATCTACCGTGTTGGCGATAAAATTATGCAGATGCGAAATAATTACGATAAAGATGTTTTCAACGGTGATATCGGCCACATTCGAAAAATTGATCCCATTAATCAAATCATCGAGGTCCTTTTCGACCAGTCTCAGCGGGTTTTTTATGATTTTTCTGAGGCTGATGAAATGGCGCTTGCCTATGCGGTTTCGGTCCATAAATCTCAAGGTTCCGAGTTCCCGGTGATCGTCATGCCGGTACTCACCCAGCATTACATCATGCTGCAGCGCAACCTGCTCTACACTGGTGTCACCCGAGCTCAGAAGATGTGTGTTCTAATTGGAAATAACAAAGCTATTCGTATAGCAATAAACAATAATAAGGTTTCCCTACGACATTCCTACCTCGCAAATCGCATAAAAAATCAATTCGAAGGATCAAAAACAAGCAAAGAAATATACTATTAAGCTAAATAGTGCACCAGAAGAAAATATTTTAAGCAAACCTATTCATTCTATGGAACTTTTTTCTCAATCATTCAATGAAACCTAGTTTATCAAGTCAATTCGTGAGTAACTCGTAATTTACCAATGTCAATTAGAAACCATGTCATTCTCAGCCAAGTAAACCCTCCTGGACAACGCAGCAAAGTACTTGTGCGCGAGAGGCTCAACCGCTTAATTGGGCAAGCAAAAAACTTCCCGCTGACGATTTTAGAAGCGGGTACGGGGTATGGAAAAAGTACGGCTATTCTATCGTTTCTTAAGACAACCTCATTGCCTGCTTACTGGTACACAATTACAGGCACAGACCGTGATCCCCAGTTATTCCTGGCCAAGCTTTTTACTGCCTTTAATCAACATGGTAAAAAAATGGGAGAAGAAGCTTTACAAATCCTGGAGATGCCTGATGGTACTCAGAATGAAGCCTTGATTGCCCTGGTTAACGCATTAACAAAAACCTTAGAAAAAGACACGTTTCTCATCCTGGATGATTTTCATCGAGTGTTTGATGTGCCAGAAGTAGTTAATTACATGGACTGGATCATTGAAAATATCCCACATCATTTGCACGTGATTATTGCCAGTCGCTTTTCGCCTGATTTTCCAAGTATCAACAAGTGGCGTGTCAAAGGCGGTCTACTGGAAATCAAAAAGGAACAATTGGCGTTCACTAGCGAAGAAATTGTCCAATTATTTGAAAGGGAATACGGCATTAAACTGTCTGAGGTGGATACGGAGAGGCTATTTGACAAGACGGAAGGTTGGATCATTGGCTTGCAGTTGATCTGGCAGACATTACGAAACAATCCGGGCATGAAGATGGCATCAGTTTTGGAGGATGGGCGGCTGTCTCGGACAGCTTTATTTGATTATTTAGCAGAGGAGGTCCTGAACAATTTAGAGTCAGAGATTCAAGAGTTTTTGCTTAAGACATCCATTTTGTCCAAGCTTGACAGTAACACCTGTGATTTCCTATTAAATGCTGAGCATAGCGACGAAATATTAGCCTACATACACAATACAGGCTTATTCCTTGAAGAGCTTAGGCCGGGAGTCTATCGGTACCATCAAATGTTTCGAGAATTTTTATTGTCGCGTTTTCAACATGATGTTGGGCAAACAAAAGAATTTCATCGAAAAGCTGCCAGTTATTTCCAGGCGCATGAATATTGGGAAGAAACGATATATCACTTACTTTCCTCAGATGATTATGAGCAAGTCAACCGGATATTGGAAAATATTGGAACAAAACTAATCCAACAAGGTCGCCAAGAATCGATAAACTATTGGATTCATGAAATTCCTGACCAAATTCGGATGAATTACCCTTATCTTCAATTTCTTTTAGGTGAGGTCAACCGCTACCAGGATCGTTTTGATGAGGCTCTGGAGTATTATCACACTGCTGAGCGTCTTTTTCGTCAACAAAAATTAACTACAGGCATTTCAATAGCATTACAGGGACAGGCTCAGGTCTACTTGGACACAATCCGACCAAATAATGCAGATCAATTGTTGCAAGATGCCCTAAAATTGCTTGACCCGGCTGAGCATCAAGGCGAAGTGGCTGATCTTCTTGTCCTGACTGCTGAAAACCAGCTCAATCTTGGCTTTCCTGAGAGTGCAGAAGCGCTTCTCAATCAAGCAAAAAAATTGCGACCTGAGCTTGATATGGAAACAGATTATGTCCAGGCGCGTATTTTCTTACGGACAGGACGATTCAAGGAAGGAATACAGTTAATAAAAGAACGAGATATCGGTAATCCCAAATTAGCCCAATCTCGTCCACAACGCTTTCATCGAGAAAGCACTTTGCTACTGTCACTTTTTTATGCCTTTATTGGTGAAATCGATCTATCAGAAAAATATGCACGCCAAGGCATTGAAATGGGTGAACTCCTACAATCAACATTTGTTCAATCTGTAGGTTATATGCGGTTAGGACATGCACTTCTTCTTCAATCCCAGCATCCGTTTAGAAGTGACTATTTTCAAAAAGCAATGGATTATTTTGAAGAATCTATTGAAAAAGTAGATGTGACCCGGATACATGTGGAACCCCTCTGGGGTATGTGCCGGGCTTTGGGTTACTTTGGGAAGATAGACGAAGCTGAAGATTTGGCAAAGGAATCTCTAGAAATCGCCCAAAAAGCCGGGGATGAATGGATCGGTGTTCTAATTCAGCTATCAATTGGTGCAGGTGCAGTGTTAACTGGGAATTATGGTCTTGCCCAGCTGTCTTTAACATCAGCAGAGGCAGTCGCGCTCAGATTGGGAGACCCATTTATTCTCTGCGTTGCACGTTTGTGGTTGGCGATAAAAGTATGGCGTCAGGGATTTGTAAACACAGCCTTTGGTTACCTTGAGAAAATACTACCTGTGGTAGTGGAGAAGGGGTATGAATTCTTATTTACAGAAGAAAGCCTCATGGGGCTGAAAGATCCCGAAAGCGTTCTTCCGCTGCTTATTTCAGCTTATCAGAATAAAATCCAACCTGACAGTATTAAGAGGATTCTAAAACCAAGAAATATAGAAATCAGTGTGTATCACCCGGGATATTCACTCTGGGTAAAAACGTTGGGAAATTTCAGTGTGTGGCGAGGCGAAGAAACAATCAATCCACAAGATTGGAAACGAGAAAAAGCGCTGCAATTATTCCAAATATTGATTGCTAATCGCGATAGATGGCTCCATCGCGATACTGTCATTAATATGCTTTGGGCTGATTCTGATCTAGAGAAAGCTCAAAATTACTATAAAGTCGTTCTCAATACACTGAATTCGGTTTTAGAGCCAGATCGTTCAAGCGGACAAAATCCCTTTTTTATTGAACGTCTACAGGACAATTACCGGATTAATCCGAAAGCCCGAATCCTTGTGGACACTGATTTGTACTTAGAATATATCAAAAAAGGATCTCGGCAAACACTAGAAAATGCAATTAATCTTTATGAAGGACGTTATTTTGAGAATTGTTATGTTCAAGAGTGGTTGGTTGTTGAGCAAGAATATTTTCATCAAAAATTCTTACTGGCAGCTGACCAATTAATCTCAATTTACCTATCAAAATCTGAATACGAAAAAGCACTCAACATGACTTATGTGATCCTTAACAAAGACAATCTTTGGGAATCAGCTTATCGTTCTCAAATGATCATTTTTGATGCAATGAAACGACCTTCGATGATCAGAGAAGTTTTTCAACAATGTCAGGAAGTGTTGACAAGCCAAATAGACAGCCCATTATCACCAGAAACCATCGAGCTTTTTGAGCGATTAATGGCACATTGATATAATTCATCCCTGTTTGTAACCATTTTGTAACGCCCCTGTAATCACACATTGCTATACTAACCATGGATGTTGATCCAAAAAGGATTAACTCGCGGGAAAAATCAAATAATTATATTGAGGAGAGAAATAATGCGATTGATGGATAAAATATGCTTGATCACGGGCGGTGCTGCAGGAATTGGGAAAGCAACAGCAGTAAAATTTGTCTCAGAGGGTGCAAAAGTCATCATTTGTGACCTTGATGAACAGGCTGGTCAGGCTTTATCCAAAGAATTGGGTAATGGCACCTTATTTTATAAAGTTAATGTAACCGATCGAGAAGCTGTTCAGGCTTGGGTGGATGATGTGGTTGCAATATTCGGAGGTGTGGACGTATTAGTCAACAATGCTGGGATCACCCGCGATGGGCTTTTCATAAAATACAAAAATGGGGAGTTGGTCAGCCAGATGTCTGAAAAAGATTTTGATTTGGTGATCAATGTCAATCTCAAAGGGGTATTCAATTGTGCACAGGCAGTGGCACCCCAAATGATCAAACAGGGAGGTGGTGTGATCCTCAATGCATCATCGATTGTCGGTCTTTATGGAAACTTCGGTCAGACAAACTATGCTGCGACAAAATTTGGTGTGATTGGGATGACAAAAACCTGGTCCCGAGAGTTAGGAAAATATCAAATTCGTGTGAATGCAGTCTGCCCGGGTTTCATTTTGACAGAAATGGTTCAAAAAATGCCCGAAAAAATCCTCGATAGTTTGGCGGCAAAAACACCCCTGGGTCGAATGGGTACTCCGGAAGACGTGGCAAACTTATACTGCTGGTTAGCCAGCGATGAAGCCTCCTATGTGCATGGTGCTGCCATTAGCATTGATGGTGGCATGGTCTTAGGAACATAAAAATCAAAACCGGATCAACACAAACACCAATAAAGTGAGGTAGTTAATGGATTGTTATGGCACAATCATTGGGACAGGCCGATATGTTCCCAAAAACGAAATTACCAATGAGACATTTGCATCCTGGATGGAAGAAGTAAATCCTACATTGGCAGAGGTTGTTGGCAAATTTGAGGCGAGTTCAAATATTAAAACACGCTATTATGCCGATAAGGACATGACCACATCAGACTTAGCCGTCGAGGCAGCTAAAGACGCGATGAGGGATGCAGGCATCACTGCGGACGACATCGATCTGATCATTTTAGGGACTGATTCACCGGATTACATTACCCCAGCAACATCAGTGGTTGTCCAGGAAAAATTAGGCATCAAAGATGCTGGAACCTTTGATGTCGGTTGCGCCTGCGCAAGTTTTCCAACTGGTCTTGCCCTGGCATCAGGATTAATCACTACAAATCCCCACTTGCAACATATCCTGGTTATCGGTGCATATATGATGCATCGCTTCGCTGACTACAAACATGATGTCATCAGTTTCTTCTATGGTGATGGGGCTGGGGCAGCTATTGTTGCCCCGGATGATAAACCTGGATTCATCTCCTCATCAATATTTGCTGATGGGTCATATTACAAACATTGGGGTATCTATGCTGGAGGAGCTGCGGAACCCGCAACGGTTGAAAATGTACAGAGTGGGAAAACAAAAGTCAAATTGGTGACGCCCTTCCCACCTGAAGTAAATAATGAAGGATGGCCAAAACGTATCCGTGAAGTTGCTGCTAATGGTAATTTCGATATCCAGGATATCGATTTTGTAATATTTACCCAGGTTCGACTCAACAGCATCAAAATCGTTATGGAAGAAGTAGGATTGCCTCTTGAGAAAGCCCATTGGATCATGGACAAATGGGGATACACAGGTTCAGCCTGTTTGCCGATGGCTTTCGATGATGCAAGAAAACTTGGGAAAATAAAATCTGGCGATTTGGTTGTTTTTGTAGGGTCAGGTGTGGGATACAACCAGGCTGCTGTTGCCTTTAGAATGCCATAGGTAAAGAGAGGAATAATAAATGCCAACCAATCAGAAATTTAAAGAAAAAACGATCACGCTTTCTGAGGCAGTCAACCTTGTTTGTTCCAATAACAATATTGGCATAGGCATCGCTGGCTCTGAACCTATAGGGCTTCTAAAGGCAATGGCAGAGAAAGCTCCAGAGGTTGAGAATGTTCATTTTTGGACCTGCCTACCCATGCGACCTTATGATATTTTTACTAAACCTGAAATGGCAGGTCGGATTTTCAATGAAAACTGGTTTTACAGCTCGACTGACCGGCAGGTGCACTCAGAAGGTCGTGTTTCTTATATTCCTAACAACCTTAATCGTGCTGCTACAGACAAACTATACGCCTCAAAGGGACATTTGGATATTTTCTGGGGGACAGCAACACCGCCTAATAATGAAGGGTATATGTCTTTGTCGATAGGACTGATTGTCCAGAAAGATCTACTCGAAGCCGCAGACCTCAAGATCCTTGAGGTGAATGAGAATATGCCATGGACATACGGTGATACCCTCGTTCATGTCTCTGAAGTTGATTATCTGGTAGAAAATCACACACCCTTGGTTGAACTTCCATCGATACCGCCCAGCGACATTGAAAAACAAATCGGTGGGTACATTGCAGATCTCATTGAAGACGGAGCAACCATTCAGTTGGGTATCGGCGGCATTCCAAATGCCATAACAGCTTTTATCATGGAGCGTAAGGATCTGGGCATTCACACTGAAATGGTTGTGGATGGGATGGTTGATCTTGTTGAAGCGGGTGTTGTTACGAACCGAAATAAGACACTCCATCCCGGCAAGATGATCGGTGCCTTTGCATTGGGGACTAAAAAACTCTACGATTATCTTGATCATAACAAAGATGTTGAGATGTATCGTGGTCGGTATACCAACAATCCCTACGTTATTGCCCAGAATAACAAAATGATCAGCGTTAATACAGCCTTGCAGGTGGATGTACTTGGTCAGGTTTGCTCGCAAAGTATTGGTACGAGGCAATTTAGCGGCACTGGAGGGCAATTAGACACCCATCGTGGCGCTCAAATGTCTGAAGGTGGGCGAGGCATTATTGCATTACGATCTACTGCAAAGAATGGAAGTATATCCACGATTGTGCCCACACTTGCACCCGGAGCTGGTGTGACTGTGCCCAGCCAGGATGTCGATACCATTATCACCGAAAACGGCGTGGCTGAATTACGAGGACGTTGTGTCAAAGACCGTATGGAATCCCTGGCAAAAATTGCGCACCCGGATTTCCGGGATTGGATACGCGACGAAGCACATCGGTTAGGAATCGTTCCAAAAAATCAATTCTAGGAAGGTAGGTAATCATGGAAGAAGTCCTTGGTAAATGGGTGCAAGCTGAAGGGCAGCCTTATGAAGGTCTTTGGTTTGAATTTCGCCCTGAAGGCATATTTGAAGCTCAATATGAGCCAATGAGTATTATTTCGAGTGGGACGTATGAAATTGACGGCAATAAAATCACCATGAATCAAACAGAGCATACCCTCGGAATGGTTGGTGAATTTAAAGGCCTCTTTGAAATTGAGGCTGATACATTAAAGATGGCATTGGCTGGCGGTCCTGGACAGAGTCGTCCTGAAGATTTATCCGAAGCACGAATCTATCAAAAAGAATAGAAACCCATAGGTGAATTGAATGCAGAAGAGTAAATGGTCGAGAGGTGTGGCAGTTGTTGGTGCTGGAATGAGTAAATTTGGCGCTTTCCCCGAAAAGACATCGCGTGATCTTTTCGTTGACGCCTATTTGGAATTACAAAGCAGTATTGATAAGGGTTTTGACCCTAAAAGAATTCAGGCATTTTACCTTGGGAATTTCAGCAGTGACCAATTTGAAAAACAATCTCACCTGGCTCCGATTTTAGCTAGTTGGATTGGCATATCACCTGTTCCATCCATCAGGGTAGAAGATGCTTGCGCCAGTGGAGGAGTGGCAATTCGGCAGGCTGCTTTGGCAATCGCTTCGGGTGAATATGATGTCATTCTTGTGGGTGGGATTGAAAAAATGACAGACTTGCATATTTCCGCTGTCACAGAAGCATTAGCGACTGCTGCGGATACGCAATTTGAGATCCCGGCTGGTTTTACCTTTCCCGGCTTCTATGCGGCAATGGCAACAGCATATTTAAAAGAATACAAAGCCGATAGGGAAGCCTTTTATCATGTTGCTATCAAGAATCATAAAAATGGTGCATTGAATGATAAAGCGCAATTTGGTCAATCCATCACTGAAATTATGGAAAATAAAAAACAGCGTGCTGCTCAAAAAGGACGTTCGGTTCCTGAATGGCAGGATGAAATTGAGTTTTTGAGTGACCCCAAAGGAAATCCAAATATCGCCTGGCCGATGACCTTATTTGATTGCTCACCGGTATCCGACGGCGCTGCCGTTGCTTTAATGGTTGCCGAGGAAATCGCCAAAGATTTCACAGATTCCCCAATCTATTTGATTGGAAGCGGTCAGGCTAGTGATGGCGCGCTGCCTGATCGGGACACCCTTGCATCAATCCCCGCAGCACAAGAAGCCGGCCGCAGGGCATATGCCATGGCAGGCCTTAATCCAAACGATATTGACTTTGCCGAAGTCCATGATTGTTTCACTATTGCAGAGATAATGGCAATTGAAGACCTTGGCTTTTTCCCCTATGGAACAGGGTGGAAGGCTGCTATGAGCGGAAAAACAGCGCGAGATGGGGAACACCCCATCAACACTTCTGGAGGATTGAAGGCGAAGGGTCATCCAGTTGGAGCCTCCGGTGTTGGGCAATTGATTGAAATCTGGAAACAATTACGAGGTATCGCTGGTGAACGGCAATTGCCGGGGGGGCCGAAGATTGGACTGACCCATAATGTTGGTGGGTCCGGCCAAACCTGCGTCGTCAATATTTTTGAGCGGAGAGATTGACATGGCTGATTACACAATGAATAGCAAAGACTTCTTTACTGCACTCAGTAATGAAACATTAATCGGTTCACGCTGTATAGACTGTGCTAGTTTTACCATTCCACAACGGAAAATCTGCCCCAAATGTCACTCCTTGCATACGGAAATTATCAAATATTCGGGATCTGGCAAATTGGTAGCGTTCACGGTCATTTTTGTACCACCAGTGATGATGGCGCAGGCTGGTTATGATGGAAAAAACCCCTACTGCGTCGGGATTGTGGAGTTGGATGAAGGGCCAAGGATTTCCGCACAGATATTAGATGTGGATATTCAAAGACCAGAGAATATAAAGATCGGCACAAAGATGCAAATGACGACAATCACCCGCAATGAAGGTTATATAGAAAAATCATTTCTTGCCTTCAGGCCTACATAATCGAAAGAGCAAAGATGCCTCGAATTGCTGTAAATGATATTGAATTATTCTATGACATCTCAGGCCCTGAGGATTCGCCTGTTTTGGTGCTTTCCAACGGGATTTTGATGAGTACAGCAAGCTGGGCATTCCAAAAAGCAGGATTAAACCAATATTTGCGAGTGTTGTTATATGATTGTCGGGGAATGTGGCAGTCCGACCACCCAGAAGGACCTTATTCAATGGAAGGGCACGCGGATGACCTGGCTGGTTTGCTAGCTGCACTAGGTATCAAGCAGGCTCATATCGGGGGAATCTCCTATGGATCAGAGATCAGCATGGTGTTTGCCTTGAAATACCCGGATTTGACCCAATCCTTGATTGTTATTGACGGCGTCAGTGAAATTCATCCATTGCTGAGAGCACAAACCTACCCCTGGTTGATGGCAGCAGAACAAAAGAATCCGGAGTGGCTTCTACGCACTTCCTACCATATGAATTTTGCGGAGGGTTGGATAAAAACCAATCAGGAATTTATTGAATCCTCAGTGGATAAATATGCCCTGCTGGATATGGATGCATTATCGCGACTTATGAAAGCATTTTATCAATTAGACATCACAAATCAATTAAACATATTAGATAAACCAACGCTGGTCATTGCTGGTGAAGAGGATCTGATTAAAGGGCGAGAATATGCTAAGATTATTGCTGATCAAATTCCCAGCAGTGAATTTGTCCTAGTACCAGGATCAGGACATGCCCTTTGCCTGGAAAAACCGGATGTGCTTAATACACTATTGCTGGGTTTTGTTCTGAAAAACAGCGATCCCATATGAAAGGAGGTGTTGCTACTCGCAAAGTTTTTTTGACCTATTTTCTAACCTATTTTGAACCTTTGAAGGAGTAAAAAGATGAAAAAAGTACGTTTAACTATTTTGACCTTTCTGGTCATCATTCCGCTGCTCGTGACCTCGTGCGTTCAGCAGGTAACAGAAACGCCAGCACCTGAAGTGGAAGAACCCGCTGAAGAAGAACCTGTAGCGGAAGAAGAGTTGGCTGTCGGCATTGTGCTGCCCACCCGGGATGAACCCCGCTGGATCCAGGATCAAGCC
>Ga0207796_1000032_pt1 | contig 60155 bp, 53 predicted proteins | sample Pon1CUnioCityCA_6_FD_187274 | JGI IMG/M metagenome (GOLD analysis project Ga0207796, IMG submission 187274) | Marine sediment microbial community from Union City, CA, USA - Pond 1C Sediment 1 (SPAdes) | ecosystem: Environmental > Aquatic > Marine > Intertidal zone > Salt pond sediment ... | reverse complement strand
ATCCACACACGACATGTGGATTCTGCTGGGCTGGCGGGGGCGGGATCGGGGGGCGGCTGCCGGCGCGTCACGACGCGGGGAGGGTGAAGGTGACCCGGGTGCCACCGCCGCGGGCGTTCTCGAAATGGATCTCGCCCCCAAGCATCTCGATCCGCTCGCGCATGGTGGTCAGGCCCAGCTTCTCCGCCTCCTCCGACGACAGGGCATCGCCGAGGTCCAGGCCGTCGCCGTCGTCCTCAAAGGTCACCTGAAGATCGTCGCCCCGCATGTCCAACATGATGCGCGCGCTGCTGGCCCGGCCGACGTCCCTGGCGTTGTGGAGCAGCTCCTGGATGACGCGGAAGGTGGTGACTTCGCTGTGCGAGGCCAGGCGCCGCTCCTTGCCCATCACGGAGATGTCCGTGACCATGTCACTGCTATCGGAGAAGCTATCCAGATACCGCCGCAGGGTCGGCACCAGGCCCAGGTCATCAAGCATCATGGGCCGCAGATTGAGAATGAAGCCCTTCACTTTCTGAAAGGTGTCGGCCACGGAGCTCTTTAGATTTGCCAGCTCGACGCGGGCCTGTTCGGGGTTGACGTCCATGAGCCGCTCGCAGATCTCGGCCTGGAGGATTAGATTGGTGAGCGACTGAGCCGGACCGTCGTGCATCTGCCTGCTCAAGCGTCTCCGCTCTCGCTCCTGCGCCTCGATCACCCGGACGACGGCGGCCTGGGGCGCCAATTCCTCCTCCTCCGGTTCCGGGGGCCGGGGGCGATCGGGGTGATGGCCCTGCTCCAGGACGCTCCGCAGGATGTCCAGGTAGCGGGCCATGTTCCGCTGGTCGCTCTGCAGCTTCTCCAGCTGACCCTGCATGGTAAACAGCCGCTGTTGCGTGTCCAGCACGGCGCTGTAGGCCTCCTTCAGGTCCTGGCGGGGCACGGTCTCGATGGAGGACTCCGCGAGCCTGAGCTGGTTTGTGGCCTGGGTGTTCCGCCGGGCCATGCGCTCGACCTCTTTGCTCGTCTGCTGGATGAGAAGGTCGATCTCTTTGAGCTCGCTCAGGGTCTTCTTGTACTCCTGGCTGCACGTCTCCAGGAACTGCTCGAATGGCTGCGCACCCTCATTGCTCTTCGCGATCATCACACCTCACTCTCGCTGCCTACGTCTCACCGTCTCCGTCCTCCTCCCCTCGGAGGGGGATCCACCCTCGCCGCAAGGCAGAGACCGCGGCCTCCGTGCGCCCCGTCGCGCCCAGCTTCCTCAGAATAGCCGTCATGTGGTTCTTCACCGTCTGGTGGCTGATGCCCAGGACATAGGCGATCTTGCGATTGCTCATGCCCTGCGCCACCAGACCCAGGATCTCCATCTCGCGGGACGTCAGCGGAGAAAGAAAATCCTCATCCCCGTCGAAGACCTGCCCCCCGAATCGCTTCAGCTTCCGCAGCAACCAGTCCCGAATGCCGTCCTCGTCCAGCAGCTCATCATCGACGACGTACTGCCCCTCGTTCACCTCACGGATGACACCAATCAACCGTTCGGGCCTCACGTCCTTGGCGTAGTAGGCCGACGCACCCGCCCGAATCGCGTGGTAGATCTGCTCTTCGTCGTCGTAGGCAGTCAGCATGATCACCCGGATGTGCGGGAACCGCTCCTTGAGCTCCTGGGTGGCCTGGAGGCCGTTGAGCCCGGGCAGATTGATGTCCATGATGACGACGTCCGGCTGAATCGCCTCTGCTTTCTGTATGGCTGTCTCCCCGTCGGCGGCCTCGGCGACGACGCGCAGGCCCTCCTGCGCCCGCAGGACATCCCTGAGGCCCTGGCGGAAGACTGGATGGTCATCCACGATCATGACGTCAATTACATCCACCATCCTGGCCCCTTTCGGCGTGGGCTGGTGGCCCCTCCGCAGCAAGTGACTGTCCACCCGGAGGCGAAGGTTCCCAGCAGGCCCCGCATTCGGTCCGCTCTCGCGCCAGGCGCTTTGTCTTCCCCTGGCGTCCGGCTCCCGCGACCGACCGCCTCCGTTGGGCAGGGCGAATCTGCACCGGAACCAAGTATAGCACAGGTGGGACAGGATGTGCAACTCCAGCCCCGCCATGCTAAGGCCGAAGAGCGCACGGCGTGCCATCGCGGCCCACTGAGGGCCGCACAAGGGGGCACACAGAAAGGCTCCCCTGGCCGCACGATCAGACGGCTTTGATGCGCTGAAACCGTTCTCGTGGTATACTGCCGCCTACTCAGGACATCGAATCACCGGCAGGAGCCCGGAACCGGGGGCCCGGGACCGAGTGCGCGGCACCAGGGGCCCGGCACCGGGGCCTGTTGGCGTCATCAAGCACCCATCGGAGACCGGCAGTGCCTAAGTCGAAGCAGAGAGACTCAGAGGAGCAAATGCCCCGAGAGAAGTCGACACGCGGCTGTGGGCTCCCGGCCCTCGTCGGCCTGTTGCTGCTCCTGCTGGTGGGGGTGGGCGCGTTCTCCGTGTGGATGGTGGAGCGGACCCTGCTGGCCCCCTACGAGTCCCGCATCTACCCGAATGTGTTCGTGCTCGGCGAAAACCTGGGAGGATTCACGGTGGACGAAGCCTCGCAGCGCCTGGACGCGGTATTCGCCACGCGCGAGACGGGGGACCTGATCCTCAGCGACGGCGACGAGGCGTGGCGGGTGCCGTGGTCGGAGGCCGGCATGCAGCTCGACCCCGTCGCGACGGCAGAACAGGCGTTCGCTGCGGGCCGGGAGCAGGGCTGGCAGACGCTCCTCTCCCTGTGGGTGGGAGAGCAGGGCATGGGCACCAGCCAGGAGGTCTCGCCGGTGTTCACCATCGACGAGGATGCCGCACGGCAGGCGGTGGAGACGCTGGCGCCGGAGCTGTACGACCCGCCGATAGACGCAGAGCTGTGGCTGGACGGGGATGAGGTGATCACCACGCCGAGCAAGCCAGGACGGGCACTGGCGATAGACGCCACGACGGAGAATATCGTCAACACCGTCCGGCATCTGGGTCCCGACTACCCCTTTGCCCCCACGTACCACACCGTCCCGCCAACCCTCACGGACGTCGGGGACGTCAAGGCAGAGGTGGAGGAGATGCTGGGCCGCGAGATCCGCATCGCCGCTCAGGGAGAACATGAGGGCGAGGTATTCACCTGGCATTGGACGTTGGGTCGAGAGATCATCGCCGGGTGGCTGGCGGTGGACAGGATCGAGGAGAACCCCGGCTATGCGGTGCGGGTCGACGAGGCGGCGGTCGCAGCGACGGTCGAGCGCCTGGCGTCCGAGCCGCAGGGAGACGACTGGGGCTTCCCCACAGCGGAGGTCACGGAGGAGACGCTGCAAGTCTTCGAGGCCGGCGGCGGGGAGGTCGCCATCGCGCTGACGCCACCGCCCCGCATCTACGTGGTCCAGCCGGGGGACCACCTGACGACGATCGCGGCGCAGTTCGGCATGCCGCCGGGGCTGATCGCCGAGCTCAACACCGGCATCGACCTGAATCGGCTGCAGATCGGCCAGGAATTGATCGTCCCACGGCAGGAGGCCCTCACGCCGTACGAGACTGTCCCGGGGAAGCGGATTGAGATCAGCATCGCCGAGCAGCGACTGCGGGTCTTCGAGAACGAGCAACTGGTGCACGATTGGCCGTGTTCCACGGGGATGAAGGACTCACCGACGTACACAGGCCATTTCCAGGTCGTAAGCAAGGAGGAAATGGCGTACGCCAGTCAGTGGGAGCTGGAGATGCCGCACTTCATCGGCGTCTACCGGGCCGGGGGCGACACGTACAACGGTATCCACGCCCTGCCCCTCAACGCGGCTGGGCAGCGGCTGTGGTGGAGACTGGGCTCACCCGGATCTTACGGGTGCATTGTGCTGGGTATCGAGGAAGCCGAGACTCTCTTCAACTGGGCCGAGCTGGGCGTACGGGTCATCATTAAGTAGGCCGGGGAACGGCGTCCCGCTCAGCTGGCGCACTCGCAGCACAGTCCGGGGATCGACAGGTGCTCCAGGTCGATCTCGAACCCGTACCGCTCCCTCATGGCCGTGGCAAGTCCCTCGATGGCCTCCGGCTCGACGCCGATGATCTCCCCGCAGGAGAGACAGACCAGGTGGAAGTGCTGACCGTGAAGCCCGAGCAGCTCATAGCGCCGCTGTCCATCACCGGGATCGACAGAAGCGACCAGATGGAAGTCCTGGAGCAGCTCCAGGGTCCGGTAGACGGTGGAGATATCCACCGAGGCGGTGATGGCACTGACGCGCTCATAGATCTCCTCGGCCGTCGTGAAGCCCTCGACGTCGTGGAGGGCGGACAGCACCATCTCTCGCTGCGGGGTGAGGCGGAAGCCATGCTCCCGCAGTTGCTTGAAAAAAACCTCTTCACAGGACATCGTCTAATCCTCCATCTGCTACGGCTCAGGGCGGGTCTCCACATCTGCCGCCGCCTGCGTGGTGTCGGCTGTGGAAAGCCGACCGAGATCGAGCGCTTTACCCCGTCGTCCCATTCAACCGGGGGTTCGTCCAGCTCTCCAGCGAGAAACTAACCAGGGTGAGGCCCAGCACGACCAGCGTGATGCAGAGGCCCGGCGGCGCCGCCCACCGCACCCAGACATCCGAGATGAAGACCGTGGGATACTCGAAGGCGTAGCGCAACATCAACCCCCAGCTCTTCACCGTGGGATCGCCTAACCCGAGGAAACTGAGCCCCGACTCCGCCAGAATGACGTGCTGGAACTCGACGATGAAGCGGACGAGCGCCACGGAGAGGGTCCCGGGCAGCAGGTGCCGGACGAGAATGCGCACGTCGTCGGCCCCGACCGCGACGGCAGCCTCGACGTAGCCATTGTACCGCTGGCTCAGGATCTGGGACCGCACCAGGCGCGTGGTCTTGGTCCATCCAAACACCGTAAAGAAGAGCACGAGGGTCCAGAAACCAGGCCGCAAGAACGCGGCCAGGAACACGATGAGGGGAAATCGGGGGACGGCCAGGAAGATATCCACCAGACGCATGATGGCGAATCCGAGCCGGTCGTAGTAGCCGGCCAGGACGCCCAGCCCCACGCCGATGACGGTCGAGAGTCCAGCAGCCAGGCACCCGACCAGGAGCGAGAAGCGCGCGCCGTAGAGCAGCTCGCTGAGGACATCCTGGCCGATGTCATTGGTGCCGAGGAGATGGGAAAGCGATGGCCCCAGCATGGGTGTGTCCATTGCTCTGGGATCGTAGGGAGCAATCCACGGCGCAAGCGCCGCCCCCAGCGCGAAGAGGGCAAGCAACGCCCAGCCTGCGGCCCCCAGCCAGCGGTTCACCCTGTGCACGGCCCCTCCCAAGTTCCTGGTGCTCCAACCGCATTGAGCAGTCCGGCGATGAGGCCCCGAATGCGACGCCCGTCAGCCCGTGGCACGCGTCCTCCTCACCCGGGGATCGAGCCAGCCGTAGAGCAGGTCCGCCGCGAGATTTAGCATCAGCACAAAGACCATGGTCACCAGGAAGGCGCCCTGGAGGAGGGGATAGTCCCGGGCCGCACCGGCCTCGTAGATCAGCGTTCCCATGCCCGGGTAGGCGAAGACGACCTCGACAAACATGGTGCCCATGATCATGAAGCCGAAGCGCATCGCGATGGTGGTGACGATGGGGAGGAGCGCGTTGGGCAGCGCGTGACGGAGCAGGACGAGCGACTCCAGGATGCCCTTGGAGCGCGCCGTCCGGACGTAGTCCTCCCCCAGGACACTGAGCATCGAATTGCGCGTGATCAGGTAGATGCCCGGCAGGTAGCTTAGCACCAGGGCAAGCGCGGGCAGAAACCCATGGTGGAGGACATCCCACACCTGGAACAGCCCGCCAAGGCGGGCGGCCTCCGCACTCTGGGCGCCGCCGATGGGGAACAACCGCCACCGGTAGCTGAAGAAAACGATGAGAACCATCCCCAGGAAGAAGGGCGGCCAGGAGCCCAGGGAGAAGACGGTGAGAAGGATACCGATGTCGCCCCTGGAGCCGCGCCGCCAGGCGGAGAAGGCGCCCAGCGCAATGCCCAGGGCGATGTAGATGACGGCGGACGTGCCGCCCAGCAGGAGCGTCCACTTCAGCCGCCCCAGGATCACGGAGGCAACCGGCGCGTTGTAGTAGATCGACCATCCCAGATCGCCCTGGGCGAGACCGCTCAGATAGTCCCAGTACTGCGCCGGGAGCGGCCTATCGAGCCCGTAGTAGTCGAGCAGGTTCGCCCGCATCTCCTCCGTGAGCAACATGGGCGCATCAGCCCCGGGATCGCCAATCAGGTACGCCAGGGGATCCCCCGGCATCATGCGCGGCAGGAAGAAGTTGAGGGTGAGGAGCACCAGAATGGTGATCGCGTACTGGATGATCTTTGCGCCGCCGTCGTTCATGGGTTCTCTACTACGTTCCCGCCTGCGGTGCCCGGCAGTTCAACAGGGATGGCGGAACGCCGGAATCGGGACGTCTGATGCTCAGCCGGGCCTTCCAGGGGCAAACGCATAGCGTCGATCGCATGATTGGCTCTGCTGAAAGAAGCTCCTGAAAGGGGCGCTGGGCCCGCACATCCGCCCCCGAGGATCCCTCCGCTGCGGTCGGGACCGGCAGAGGGCTACGAGCACTTTCTTCAGGGGAGCCAATCATCTTCAAAATGCGTCCATGGAGACAGAGAATCAATCCGCTCCTCGATTTCGCCAAAGCTTTAGGGTCTACCCTTCGTTCTTTCAAGGGAACCATCATCTAGGGGAGGAAGATCAGCTTGTTCAGCGACAGGGGGATGCCGAAGCCGACGCCGCCCCGGGTGTAGAACCAGCTATCCAACAGTTTGGCATCGTAGACCGTCCACATCCTGGGATGGTAGAGCGTCAGCACCGGAAGATCCCGGGCGACAATCTCCTGGAGCTCCCAGACCAGCTCGCGCCGCTGCTCGTCGTCGACGGCCGCGGCCTGCCGCTGATAGCGCTCGGCATAGGCGGCGTTGTCGTAGGTTTGGGCGGGCCAGGTGGGCGTCTCCAGCATGGCCGGGTTGGCGATGCCTCCGTGCCCATTGATGGCCAGGTCGAAGTTGCCCTCGCGCAGCAGGCCGTCGATGGTGCTGTAGTCGCCGCTCTGCACCTCAACCTCAATGCCGACGGCCTCCAGATCGGCCTGCACCAGCTCGGCCTCCCGTGCGAATTCGGGGGTGGTGATCAAGCGAAGGCTCAGACCGGTGACACCGGCCTCCTCAAGCATCGCCTGCGCCCTGGCCGGATCGTGCGCATAGGCGGGCAGGTCCGGATTGTGCCAGTCGGTGAAGGGTGAGAGGATGCCCAGGTTGGCCACGATGGCGCCGCCGTGGGTGACTTGATCCACGATCTGCTGGCGGTCGACGGCGTGGGCCACGGCGCGCCGCAGCTCGACGTCGTCGAAGGGCGCCCTCTGGGCGTTGAAGATCATCTGGAGGACCCAGAAGCTGGGGCCGTCGATGATCCCGTAGCCCTCCTGCCCCTCGAAGGTCTCCACCGCCTCGACCTCCTTGCCCCAGAACGAGGCATAGTCGGTCGTACCCGTCTGGAGGGCCAGGGCTTCGTTTTCCACCTTGATGAAGGTCAACGCCTCGACGGTGGGAACACCCTGGAAGTAGTCCTCGTTGGCCTGATAGACGTAGCGAGCCTCCTCTTTGCTGTACTCGACCAGCTTGAAGGGGCCGCTGCCGATGACGGCCTCCGGCGAGGTCATCTTTCCCGGATCCTCAACCGACTCCCAGATGTGTCTGGGGATGATGGGCAGGGAGCCGATGAGGCCCTCGTGAGCGCCGGCGATGGGCTCCGTGAGGCGGAGGGTGACGGTCTCCTCGTCGACGGCCTCGGCGCCCTCAATCTTACCGACAGGCCAGGACCACTTGACGGCTCCCTGGTCGCTCAGCTTACGGAAGTACTCGAACGTGAAGGCCACGTCCCCGGTCGTCAGCGGTTGTCCGTCATGCCAGGTGACGCCGGGGGCGAGCTTGAAGGTCCACTCGGTGCCGTCCTCGGAGACCGTCCACGTGTCCGCCAGCCACGGAATCACGCCTTCCTCGTCCTTCCAGGTCAGGGTGTCGAACAGCAGGGACATGCGGATGTAGCCCGGCCCGCGTGAGTAGAAGGCGAAGGGAGAGGGGTAGCCCCAATCGTCGCCGGGCAGGGTTACCCGCCATCCATCCGTGGACATAGACGTGGAGGTGGGTGGAGAGGTGGATGTCCCAGGGTTTCCCGTCACGGCAGAGGCGGGATTACCGCACCCGGCGACAGTCACTGCGATCAACAGAACGGCAAGGGCAGCTCCTAGCTTCTTCATTGGCATTCTCCTCACTCTTCAAGACCCTGAGTCTGCTGAAAGAAAGGTCTTTCCTTGGTCAGTTCAGGGGGGCCTTGCTGTGGTTCCCAAATCAGCGGACGGCTATGCCGGATCCATCCAGTACGTACTTCTCGGCACCCGCGCAGGCGATGCAGACCGGCGCACCGTTGTGCAGGCGCGCCTTTGTCTCCATGACGCTCTCGCCGCAGAGGGCACAGATGGCTGAGTCATGGATGGGCGCGTAGGGCGGCAGGTCGATCTGCTTTCTCTCGACGCTGAAGATCTCCTCCTCCGGCAGATGGAGCTGTTTGTAGGACGTCTCGGCCCAGAGCCGTGACAATCGCGCTCGCTCCTGAGGCGTCGGCTCCTGGCGGTTGGTGACGATCTTGTTGAACAGCTCATGCGCCTCCGGATAGCGCTCATCGAAACTGGCGGTGTAGTCGGCCCGCACGGCGATGCGCACAGCATCGGCCACCGTCGCTTCCGAGCCGTCCCGCCTGGCGACTGTGACCGCCGTCTTGCCCAGATCGCGGTAGATCAGCGCGTTGTTGGCGAAGGAGCAGCCGGTGGTCATCTGAATACCGTCGCTGAAGCAGTTGTTCACCTCGACGATGGCAATGACTTCCTCCATGCCCAGATTCTCCTCGATGCCCAGCGTTCTCAGGGCCGTGTAGCCCGCGCGGACGCCGAGGGCGACGTAGGGGCAGAAATGACCGTGCAGCTCTCCCGCCTTCTTAAGCAGTGCCAGCAGGTCACCGTCGCGGATCATCGCCTCAATGCCTGCCCGGGGATTCTCCGGCAGTGGGATGTTCATCGTTCCTCCGGTTCTCTCCGTTCCGTTCTTTCAGGGGACGCATGGTTTCCGTCCGTTGTTGTATGCCAGACGTTACTGCAACTGATTGCAACAGCGTCTATTATAGAGTGAACCGCGCTTATCGTCAAGCGGCGGATCGGCAACATCACCGGAGGAGCCCCACGATCACGGGCCAGCCAGCCGCACCTCGCGCAATCACGCCAGGAATGAAAAAGCCCCAGGGGGCGAACCCCCCGGGGCCTGGTCACGCTATCCGCCGACGGTCAGCTAGTCGCCATCGCCCTCGGGCAGGGGCATCCCGGCGTGGCGCGCCCACGCCTCGCGCAGATCGGCGACCAGAAAGATGGAGCCGGTTGCCAGGAGCCCGTTATCGGGATCCATCATGGTGAGGGCGCGATCGAGGGCCTTTCTGACGTTCAGGCTCACTTCCGCCCCACCCCCCACCTCGGCCACCACGTCGGCCAGCTCGATGGGCGCCATAGCCCGGGGGTGGCCGGCGCGGGTGACGATGGTGTACTCACTGATCGGCACCAGTGCTTCGAGCATCCCAGTGATGTCCTTGTCGGCGGAGGCACCGAAGACCATCACCCAGCCTCGATCCGGAAACCATTCCTCCAGGGCACGTCGAAGGGTGCGGGCCGAGTAGGGATTGTGGGCGCAGTCCACGAGCACCAGGGGGTCCTGGCTGAGGATCTCCATTCGCCCAGGCCATTGGAGGTCCCGCATGCCCTGATCAACTGCCGCAACGGGGATATCGAGCCCTGCCCCGCGAAGGAGATCGAGGGTGATCACGGCCGTGGCCGCGTTCTCCAACTGGTGGCGCCCGATGAGGGGAATCCAGTACTCGCCGTCGAGGGGCGAACCACCGTTGGTGATCCGTCGAATGGTGAAAGACTGGCCCTCCCGGTCAGCGGGGCCCGGCTCGTAGTCCCAGTCTCGGCAGACCTCCACGAGACGCGTGTCGCGCTGATGGCTGATCGATTCAAGGGCCTGAATCGCCTCGGCGCGCTGGGGCGCACTGACCGTCGGAATGCCGGTCTTGATGATGCCGCCCTTCTCCCGGGCGATCTCCCCCAACGTGTCCCCGAGAATATAGGTATGGTCAAGGCTGATGGAGGTGATGACGGCCACGTCCGGCTTCAAGACATTCGTGGCGTCGAGTCGACCACCGAGTCCCACTTCGATGACACCCACCTGGACGTCGGAACGGGCAAAATAGAGGAATCCCATCGCGGTGATGACTTCGAACGTGGTCAGTCCCGGCATGCGCTCTACCAGGGGCTGCAACTCCTCGACCAGGGCCACCACCTCATCGCGATCGATCTTCTCGCCCGAAACTCGGATCCGTTCCCGAAAGGTATGCAGGTGCGGCGAGGTGTAAAGGGCAGTGCGATAGCCTGCCTCCCGGAGACAGGATTCGATCATTGCGGATGTGGAACCCTTTCCCTTCGTCCCGGCAATGTGGACGGAGCGGAAGTCCCGGTGGGGGTTCCCGACGGCCTCCAGCAGTCGCTCGATTCTGCCGAGATCGAACGCCTCCGGCGTGTACCGGTTTACGCGCGTCGTCTCATAGTCCGTGAGGCTGTGTAGGTAGGCGATCGCTTCTAAGTAGTTCATAGTCCTTCCGATCCTGATTCTCTCAAACCAAGGAGAGGTTCTAACCCAAAAGGTCCCTGCACCGCCGCCCACGGCAGAGGGCGCTTGAACGGAGAAGCGTGTCCTCCTGGATGCGCACCCTCAGCCCAGGATCTTCTCCAGGTGCCTCCCCGCCCTCCAAAGCATTGTTTCATCGCCTGAAGAGCGTGGTGGCAAGCCCCCGGGGGGTGGCGCCGCCCGCGGGCCCGCGGAGGCCTGCGGGGCCCTCTTCCTTTGGAGGCAGCCATTGTTCGCTTTCCTGAAAGGTAGTCCCAAAGGTGGGCCGATGCCGCGGGCCCGCCCCGGAGGATCCCTCCGCTACGGTCGGAACAGGCAGGGAGACTGCGAGCACTCTTTTCAGCGACACTATGTCTGGGCCTCGATTGTAGCTTGTCCGCCGGGGAGTGCAAGTTCTTGTGCGGAACCTGCGCTGACCTTCTGGCCCGGTAGGAGGATCAGGTCCCGGGCCCTCGTGTCCAGCGGTAGACGGCATCCGGGAGGCGCGGATCATGGCGCGAGCCTTCAGTCGCGCCACGCGAGCCTTCAGTCGCGCCACGCGAGCCTTCAGTCGCGCCACGCGAGCCGGCCATCACGCCACGCGAGCCGACCATCACGCCGCCGGCCTGCATTAAAATCGGTTTACCAATCCATCGATTCGTGGTACACTTCAAATAGCCTAGGGAGGTCGATCACGTTGCGACACTGGTACTACTTATTGGCACTGATGCTGGGGCTGATGCTGGCCGGCTGCGGCCAGGAACCCGTTCTGACGAGCGTCTCCTTTGATAGGGACCGTATCACGCCCAATGCGGACGGCAAAGCGGACGTCCTGAAGATCACGTATGGTCTGAACCGCACTGCCGACGTCTCCATCACGTTCGAGGATCAAGCGGGCACGGTGTACACGTTCCGGGACGAGGCCCGGCGCGGGCCGTCGGTTGAGGCGCCCTACCAAGTGCTCTTCTCGGGCGTGGTCGATGGTTACACGCTTCCGGGGGAGGCCTTCGACGCGTTCGAGGTAGAGAAGCGCGTGCTCCGGGATGGGGCGTACGTATGGGCAGTGCAGGCCAGGGACGGGGAAGGCCACACCGAGCGGGTGACGGGCACCCTGGTGATAGAGGATGCCGATGTGGCGCTGCCAGAGCTGAGAAATTTCACCGTCTCCCCGCCTGTCTTCACACCGAATCGGGACGGAATCAGCGACCGGGCGAAGATAAATGTCGCTCTTTCCAAGGACGACACCTCCCTGGCGGTCTACCTGCTGGATGAGGACGGAACCCGGTATCCGGTGGAGCAGGATGAGCAGACGCTGGCGCGAGAAGGGCAGGCTGGCCTGTACGCCTTCGACTACGACGCCGGGGTCGACGACGGCGCCCAACCGCCCCCTGATGGGACGTACGTGGTCTACGCCGAAGCCGAGGATGCCGTGGGGCAGCGCACGGTTGCCACCGCCACGCTCACTGTTCAGCAGGGTGGCGTCCCGATGGCCTACATCTTCAACGCCGAGGTGGCGTGGTCCAGAAGCAGTGTCCCCCTGGGCGAGACACTCACCTTCACCCTGACGGTGGAGAACGACAGTCCCGCGCCGATCCGCACCAGCGGTCCAGCGCCGGGCACGGTGTACGAGAATGACCAGAACTACGCGACCCTGGGGGAGTACATTGAGTCCGGAGCCTTCCGCGTCGGTATCCACTGCGAGAACGCGACGATAAACTATCCGTGGCGTTGGGCGGTGGGCGACGAAAGCGTGCTGGAGGAGCGGGACGGCCACGTCTACTTGCCCGCGTTCACCCGAGCAGTGGTCACGGGAGGGATCCGCTTTGTGGACGTCGTCGGGGCCCGAAACCCGCAGTACTGTTGGGCCGGGTTGATCCATGAGGACGTGGAGATCTCGGCCGTGAATGATCGCGTCGACCCGATATCGTTGTTCATTGAAGTACCGTAGGGTGAAGAAGGCCGGCGCTGCGACTTGCGCTCATTCTCCATCGGAGATATGATAGGCGGGGTCCGTCAGAGCAAGGGCAGCCTCGCTGCAAGGCACGACCCACGGACTCTTGTGACAATGAGCGGCGTACCTGGTCGGTAGGACGCGAAGCTGAGGGCCCAACTCACTGCGGTCCTGCAAACGCAGCGCGCATGCTGCAGGTCAGAAAGGAGGGAGAGTCACAGAATCACCTCAGCGTCATCACCCAAGGGAAGCGTCACGCACCCACTCATTAGCAGCTCTGTATAGGCAGCTTTGTACTTGGAGATAAACCACACAAAGGAGGTAGCAGATAGATGTCTAGGAAGATGGTTGTAGCAGCACTCACGCTGGTGCTGGTCGGCACGATGGTCGCGCTCACCGGATGCGGTGGGGGCGGGAAGCTGGGTTCGTCAGAGGAAAACCCCATCATCTGGTCGTTCGTGCCGTCAGGCGAGATGGAAGAGGTAGCCGCCGGGGCCCAGTCGGTGGCGGACCTGCTGCACGACGAGACCGGCCTGTATTTCGACACCAACGTCGCCACGGAGTACGCAGGCGTGATCGAGGCCATGTGTGCCGATACGCCTGAGGCCCACATGGGCTCGCTGGCCACGTTCGCCTACGTGCTGGCGAACGAGCGCTGCGGCGTTGAAGCCGAGCTGGTCGCCCTCCGCTACGGCAGCCCCACGTACAACGGCCAGATCATTGCCGGTGCCGACACGGGCATCAACAGCCTTGCCGACCTGGCGGGGAAGACCTTCTGCCGGCCTGACCCCCTGTCCACCAGCGGCTGGATCATCCCGCAGCTGACCATGCGCGCCGCCGGGATCAACCCCGACACGGATCTGGCGGAGGTCGTGGACGCGGGCAGCCACGACGCGGTAGTCGCCGCAGTCTACAACGGCGACTGCGACGCCGGGGCCACCTTCGTCGACGCCCGTTCGACGATTGAAGAGGACAATCCCGATGTGATGGAGAAGGTCGTCGTGATTGAGGTCACGGAGGATATCCCCAATGACGGCGTCCAATTCATCCCCGACTTCGATGAGGAGCTGAAGACACAGATCGTCGACGGGCTCCTAGCCATCGCCGAGACGGAGGAAGGCCAGGAAGCCCTCGATATCGCCTACGAGTGGGCCGGGTTGGAGAAGCACGGTGACGAGTTCTACGACCCATTCCGTCAGGTGCTGCAGGCCTCAGGGATGAGCATCGAGCAGTTGCAGGAGTAGCGACTTCGCCAGGCATAGACACACACGAAGGGGGGACGTTGTCCCCCCTTCACAATGTGTGTCCCAGCAATCGGCAGCATCTGAGTCTGTCGAAGCGTACGGCCTCGCCAGCACGCACGCTTCGACAGGTTTGGAATGTGGCTCGTCGGAGAAGAGTAGGAGGAAGCATGCTTGAGGTCAAGAACTTGACCAAGATTTACGACGATGGGACGGTGGCCCTCCGGAACGTCAGTTTCACGGTGCATGACGGCGAGTTCCTGATCATCATTGGTCTGAGCGGATCCGGCAAGTCGACGCTGCTGCGCTGCATCAACCGCCTCATCCAGCCGACAGAGGGTCAGATCGTCTGGGACGGCATGGACGTCACGGCGGCCGACGCGTCTGAATTGCGGAAGATTCGGCGCCAGATCGGCATGATCTTCCAGCACTTCAATCTGGTGAGGCGCTCGAAGGTGATCACGAACGTCATCGCCGGGCGGCTGGGATACGTCAGCCAGTGGTCCAGCCTGCTGCACCGATTTCCGAAAGAGGACCGACAGAAAGCCCTGGCGGCGCTGGAGCGACTGGGCATCGCCGACCAGGCCCAGAAGCGAGCAGATGAGCTGAGCGGCGGGCAGCAGCAGCGGGTGGGCATCGCGCGCGCCCTGATGCAGGATCCGAAGATCATCCTGGCCGACGAACCGGTGGCCAGCCTAGACCCCGTGCTGGCGCACTCCATTCTAGGCCACCTGGAGATGCTCAACAAGGAGGAGGGCATCAGCATCCTCTGTAGCCTGCACTACCTCGATCTGGTCCAGCAGTATGCGAGTCGCGTGATCGGCCTGCGGGCAGGCGAAATCGTCTACCGCGGCACGCAGCAAGAGATCCGAGCCATGACGGATGAGGAGTTCAAGGACATCTACGGCCAGGAGGCGGTACGGGTGGGCGCCGGACTGGGAACCTCGGTGGGAGGTGGGGCATGAGGAGTAACAGTGAGGTGCGACGTCGGAGCAGAGAGCGGCCCCCTAGCCTGACACCGGCCCCGGTCAACGGGATCGCGTCGCTGGTCCTGCCGGGCCTGGGACAGATCCTGGCCCGTCGGATTGGGCGTGGCCTGCTGATACTGGCCTCATTGGCCAGCATCATAGGCCTGCTGGCCTGGCGGATCGTGGCGCTGGCGCATCGTCAGCCCACGGCGGTGGCGATGCTCATACGGGCCCTGAACCGGCGGCCGTTCTTCATCGGTGCTATGCTGGTCGGCACGGTCCTCCTATGGCTCTGGTCAGCCTGGGACGCCTATCGCGAGGCTCAGCCCGGGCAGCGGGGTGGCGCTTTCATCTTTGTGCTCATCCTTGCCTTGTTCTTCGGATTGGGTTGGCAGATCAGCGAGATCGACCTCTACAAGGCCGTGACGGAGCTTTCGGATACGTGGCCCCTGCTCTCCAAGGTGCTGTGGCCTTGGGGTGCCGCGACGGTGCAGGTGACGGAGACGATGGAGGCCAAGGCGCCCATTCAGGTGCCCTGCAGTGATGATCCCCCCGCTCCACCGGAAGAGACGCCCGGTGAGCCGCATCTGAAGGCCGAGCCGATGTGTGGCAATCTCTCCGATCTGGACGAGGACAACAACGTCGTCCCAGGGACCACGCTCACGCTCAACGGCAAGAACTTCGATCCCGAAAAGGAGACACAGATCTGGTGGCGCCCCCCGACCGGCGGGGAGTTCCGCATTCGGCAGGAGAGGGAGTACGTCGCCGTTCAGACCGACGACCAGGGGGCATTCCAGATAGACGTGGTGATGCCCTATCGGCTGGTCCCGCCCAGCGCTAAGGGACCCCAGATCCACTTCGTGATCGCCAGGCAGATTTCGGATACGGGGGCAGTCAGGCTCAGCGAACCGCTACTGCTGAGCATTGAGCGCATGGTGGAGACGATCTTCCTGGGTATGATGGCGACGGCGTTTGGCATCGTTTTGGCCGTGCCGACCAGCTTCCTGGCTGCGCGCAATCTGATGTCCGGCTCGTGGTTGTCCATCGGTGTTTACTATGTGACGCGCGGCATCATGAATATCGTGCGCTCGATTGAGCCGCTCATCTGGGTGATCATCGCCGCGCAATGGGTGGGCCTGGGACCCTTCGCCGGCATTATCGCCCTGACCATCCACACCATCGCCGCCCTGGGAAAGCTATACTCGGAGGCGATAGAGAGCATCGACGCCGGCCCCATCGAAGCGATCCAGGCCACGGGGGCGACCGGGCTGCAGACGATCATGTACGCCGTGGTGCCGCAGATGATCCCGCCCTTTGTCTCCTTCTCGATCTACCGCTGGGACATCAACGTGCGTATGTCCACGGTCGTCGGTCTGGTCGGCGGCGGAGGGATCGGCTTCCTCCTGGTCCAATACATCCGCCTGCTGAACTTCCGCGCCGCCGGCATCGCGGTCTGGTTCATCGCGATCACGGTGGCAATCCTGGACTACGTCAGCGCCGAGATTCGGGAACGGTTTGTATAGGCCCGTTACAACGGATATGCCGCGCCTGACGGTCGTCATCGTCAGCTGGAACGTGAGGGAGCTACTGGCCTCGTGCCTGAGCTCCCTCTTTTGTGACCTGGAAGGGGCAGATGTAGAGGCTTCGGTCCAGGTGGTGGACAACGCCTCCGTCGACGGCACGCCAGAGATGGTGAGCCGCGCCTTCCCGCAGGTCCACTTGATGGCGAGCGACGAGAACCTCGGCTTCGCAGCCGGCAACAACCTCGCGCTGGAGACTATCCTTCGTACCCGGGATGCCGCACCCTCAGGATCCTTCGTCTGGCTGCTCAATCCCGATACAGCGGTGCGAACCGGGGCAACGACCGCGCTGCTGACCGCGCTGGAGAGGACCCCCACGGCGGGAGTAGCGGGCGCAAAGCTCCTCTACGCCGATGGGTCCCTGCAGCAGAGCGCCTTTCGCTTCCCGGGGTTGCTGCAGCTGGCTTTTGAACTCTTCCCGATGCCCCAGCGATTGTACGACACATGGCTCAACGGACGGTACCCGCGACGTCTGTACGCCGGCGAGCGGCCGTTCCGCGTCGATCATCCTCTGGGGGCCTCCATGATGGTTCGTCGGCAGGCCATCAAGGAGGTTGGCGTGCTCGACGAGGGATACCGAATGTATTGTGAGGAGATCGACTGGTGCTGGCGCATGCAGGAAGCCGGCTGGGATGCTCTGTGCGTACCGACGGCGGAGACCATCCATCACGCCGGGCAGTCGACGTCTCAGGTGCCCATTCAGTCCTTCGTCGACCTGTGGAAGAGCCGCGCGCGACTCTATGCCCGGCACCACGCGAGACTAACCTGGCGTCTGGCCCGGGCGATGGTGGGTATTGGCATGCGTCGGCGCATGGCGGACGCCACGCCGGAGATGGTTGAGGCCTGTCAGGAGGTCGTCCGCGCGTGGGGACGCACGGGATGACCCTGACCGCCATCGTGCCCACGCTGAACGAGGAAGAAAACATCCTCGACTGTCTGGATAGTCTGGCCTGGGTCGAGCGACGCGTCGTGTTCGACTGTTACAGCACAGACAGGACCGTCGAACTCGCTGAAGGTGCCGGCGCCGAGGTGCTCCAGCATCCATTTGAGGATTTCGCACAATTCCACAACGCGGCGATGGAGCAGGTCGGTGGAGATTGGATTTTCTTCGTGGACGCCGACGAGCGAGCGACACCCGCCGTGGCTGAGGAGATCCGGACCGTGGTCGCCCAGGATGGCAAGGAGGTTCTGTGGTGGATCCCGCGCCACAACTACATCTTCGGCCGGCTCACCAAAGGCGCCGGCTGGTATCCGGACTACCAGGCGCGGCTGCTGCGGCAGGGCCACGTGCACTGGGAGCGTCCCGTACACGAGATAGCGGTGGCGGACGGCCCGGAAGGGACCCTCGAGAACCCCCTCATCCATTATAACTATGACGACGTGGAGGACTTCCGGGCACGGCAGGAGCGGTACAACCGGTATGACGCCCAGATTCTGTTCGAAGAGGGCGTTCGCCCCCACGCGTACACGCCGTACACCCAGTTCGCGCGACATTTCTGGTGGCGTTTCGTCGTATTGGGCGGTCTGCGCGAGGGGCTTCATGGACTTCGCCTCAGCCTTCTCACGGCGATATACGAGATGAAGAAGTACCGCCGAGTGGCGCAGATGTGGCGCGAGTTGGAGCGTTGACGGCACGGGCCAAGTATGTTATACTCATTGCCGAATCGGAAGTGCGTGTCCAGGCCTCACCGACCCCACAACCATCACAACCTCGCCAGGACACGGCATCACCTAGCAACGAGGAGGTGCGCGTTCGGGACTAAGGCGAAGCTGGGCGAACCCGTTCTAGTGCTCAACGGGAACTACGAACCTCTCAACGTGTGCAACACAAAGCGGGCGATGGGAATGGTCCTGGCCGGCAAGGCGAAGGTTCTGGAGAACGGTCGGGGGGTGATCCGAACCGTGTCCCGCACGTATGAGCGCCCCTCCGTGATTCGCCTCGTCTACATGGTGCGTCGGCCCCGTCCGCGCGTCCGACTCTGCAAGCGAGAGATTCTCCGCCGAGATAACTATCGCTGCCAGTACTGCGGCCGAAAGACGAGACGTCTAACCATCGACCACGTCGTGCCACGCCACCGAGGCGGCGAGTATCGCTGGGACAATCTGGTGGCCGCGTGCCCGGAGTGTAACCGACGCAAGGGAGGACGGACGCCGTCCGAGACGAGCCTGATGCTGCGCCGCCAGCCTTTCGAGCCAAGACCCACCGCCGAGTACGTCTTTGGTCGCTACAGCAACACGGTCGACGAGTGGACGAATTACCTGGAAGGCTGGTAGCACATAAGCCGGTTCAGATAATGATATATCGACGGAGAGAGGCCGGGCCAGGCAGCCTGGCCTTTTTTGGTGAACGGGCTTCATCCACACATTGCAGCCGTCGAGAGGCCGGGCCCGAGAGCGTGGCGTGGCGAGCGCCACAGGCTGCGGCCACTTCCCAGCGCCACTGGCTGCGGCCACAGGATTGACACCCCGGCCCGCCCACTGTAGAATCCCGCCCATGGATCACGAAACGAGCACTGCAGAAGAATCGTTCAACTACGGCGGGCAGGCCGTCATCGAAGGCGTGATGATGCGCGGGTCGCGAACAATGGCTGTGGCGATGCGGCGCCCGGAGGGCGACATCGTCGTGGAGACAGAACCGCTGAATGAGATGCTCTACCGCGGCCCCATCAGCCGCATCCCTTTTGCGCGGGGCCTGGTGATGCTCTGGGACGCTCTGGGATTAGGGATGAAGGCGCTGATGACATCGGCCGACGTCGCCGTGGGCGAGGAGGCATCGCTCTCCGGTCCAGCCAGCTGGGGCACCGCCATTCTGGGTATGGGCCTGGGTGTGGGGCTGTTTATGCTGCTGCCCTCGTTCCTGGCAAGCCTGCTGGCGCCCGTATTTCCCTCAGAGTGGCTGGTTAGCCTGCTGGAGGGCGTCTTCAGGCTGATGCTCGTCGTGGGCTACATCTGGGCGATCGGCCACATGCCGGATATCGAGCGGGTCTTCGCCTATCACGGGGCGGAGCACAAGACGATTAACGCCTACGAGGCCGGCCAGGATCTGACGGTCGAGGCGATACGCGGGTTCCCCAAAGCCCACACGCGCTGCGGCACGTCCTTCATGTTGATGCTGGTTGTGCTCTCCGTCCTCCTCTTCGCGCCACTGGATCCGCCATCGCTGCTGTGGCGGCTGGTCAGCCGGCTCGCTCTGCTACCGGTCCTGACCGGCATCTCCTATGAGCTCCTACGCCTGACGGCACGCTTCGCAGACCGTCCATGGATGCAGTGGTTGATCGGCCCGAATCTGGCACTCCAGCGTCTGACCACGCGGGAGCCTGAAGATGGCATGATCGAAGTGGCCATCTCGGCGCTGAAGGCCGTCCTCGCGGATGAAGGGGATACGGCGGAGGCCGCGGCCTAGGAGATTACCATGGACAAGTTAGCGGCGATCCATCAGCGCTTCAGCGTCCGCAGCTACACCGACACCCCCGTCGACCTGGCCCTTCGGGAGCGGCTCCTGGCGTTTTCGGAAAGCGCCGACCCCATAGGTGACACCCCGCCGCGGGTCTCCCTGATTGAGGGAAACGAATCAGTCAGACAGGTCCTGACGTTCATGGTCGGCTCATACGGGCTGGTGCAGAACGCGCCCTACCTGCTGGCCGGCATCCTCCCCGAAGAGAGCGAGCGCGCACGGGTGGAGCTGGGATACGTCCTGGAGCAGGTGGTGCTGGAGGCTACGCGACTGGGCCTGGGAACCTGCTGGATCACGGGCAGCTATGACCCGGAGCAAGCAGGGGAAGCGGTTGCGCTGGCGCCCGGGGAGGTTGTCGCGGCGGTCTGCGCCCTCGGGTATCCCACGGAGGAGGGATTCGGCCGTCTCCACACGAAATTGGTCCGGCGGCTGGCCGGGGGACACAAGCGAAAGCCACTCACAGAGATCGTCTTCTCAGAACGCTGGGGGGAACCCTGGTCAGCGGGCGAGGCAGATCGGACGCTGGTCACCGTGCTCAGGCACGCCCGCCTCGCGCCCTCGGCGCACAATGGGCAGCCCTGGCGCTTCATCGTGCGGCCCGATGGACTGGCGCTCGGCCTGGTCCGGCCCAGCTTCATCGACGCGGGAATCGTGATGTCACACGTCACACTGGCCGCCGCGGCGGCGAAATGGCAGGGTGAATGGGCGCTTCGGCTGGGGGACGACGCCTGGGCTGAAGCCTGCAACTTCCCAGAGAGGGCGGTCCCCGTGGGGTTGTTCCGTTTCGCCAGCAGCTAGCAACGGTTGAGCAGTCCTTCTGTTGCCCATGACGAGCCGACCGGGAGGACGAACGGCTGACTCGCTTGTCCGCATCAGCGGGCTGAGAGACTGCCCACAACCGGGAGGCCCAAAAGCCCCCTACTTCACGACCTCGACGCCGTCTCCCTCGAGCACCTCGCCGATGACCCAGCAGGGATGTCCGGCCTGCTCGAAGGATTTGACCAGCGGGTCGACCTTCTCGGGAGAAACAGCCACCAGCAGGCCTCCTGAGGTCTCGGGGGTGTAAAGCAGCTGCTGCATCTCCTCCTCAATTCCAGGGGCAAAGGCAACGGCGTGCTCGTAAGCTCGTTCATTGTCGCACGTGCCACCGGGGAAGAGCCACATGTCGGCGTACTCGCGCGCCCCATCCAGGAATGGGATCCGCTCTAGGTGGAAACGGAGTCTGACGCCGCTCTTCTCCGCGATCTCATAGCCATGGCCCAGCAGCGCGAATCCCGTCACGTCGGTCACGGCCCTCACCCCCACCTGCTGAATGAGGTGCATGGCCTCGCGGTTGAGCTTCTTCATACTCTCCACCGCTGCGGCGATGTGATCCGGGGCAGCAAGGTCCGCCTTGAGTACGGTGGTGATGATTCCCACGCCCAGTGGCTTGGTCAATACCAGCACGTCATCGGGACGCGCGGCAGCCTTGGTCCACACCCGGTCCGGGTGAACCAGACCCATCACAGATAGGCCGTACTTGGGCTCCTCGTCGTCGACGGTGTGCCCGCCACCCACCACCCCACCCGCTTCGGCCACCTTTTCCGCGCCGCCCCGCAGAATCTCGCCGATGATCTCCGGCGGCAAATCCGACGGGAAGCCGCAGATGTTCAGCGCCAGCACGACTTCCCCGCCCATGGCGTAGACGTCACTCATGGCATTGGCAGCGGCGACCGCCCCGTAGTCGTAGGGGTCGTCGACGACAGGGGGGAAGAAGTCGAGCGTCTGGATGACGGCGGTCTCGTCATTGAGCCGGTATACGGCCGCGTCGTCGCTGATAGACAGCCCGACCAGGAGCTGGGGATGGTCCTCAGCCGGAAATAGGTTTTGCAGAGGGCGCAGAACCTGCGCCAGGGTCTCAGGACCCATTTTCGCCGCTCAGCCGGCGGCGGTGGTCAGCGCGGTGAGTCGAATCTCCTCGCGTGTCACGCTCCTCACATCCTTTCTTTGAACAATCTTCCGGTCACTTGCCGATCCCTTCAACAACGGTGAGGGACTATTTCAGACGCGTTATGCGACGGGCGCTCGATCAGCCCTGCACCAGTCGTCGAATGGCGGGAGTTCCGCACGCCAGTCTCTCGATCAAGGCACAGGCTATGCCTGTCTCTATGCCCAGCTCCAGGGGCATCTCACCAGCCACAAGAATCCACTGGTCATCAAAGCAGAGCATCAGTTCGCAAGGCACGCAATAGGTGTCGTCCTCCAGGTGTTTTCTCCAGAAGGCTGATACATCGACGCCTTGCTCATCCCTGCCGAGAAACCAAGATTCTTGATCAGCATCGTACAGCAGGACATAATTGTCTTTCTCCGTCCCAAGAGCCACCAGGCAGTAGTGGTCATCCTCGAAACGTGTCCTAGCCCGCACGGCGCGGTTGCTCAATGACGCACTTTGTGGGCTGTAGGGCTCCTGGTTAGATATCGTGAACACCCTCGATCTCCACGCCAGCCTGGTGCAGCGCTTCGGTAGCCGTCTTCCGGTCGGCTCGCGCGATGCGCACGCAGACCCCGCAGTCTGAACTGAGGTGACGCGGCACGGGGATCAGCTTGCAGTCAGTCCCTGCGTTGCCCAGCACTTTTTCGGCGCGCAGCGCGTAGCTGGTGGAATAGACGAGAATGACGGCGTCTCCTTCGCCCATCAGTACGCCTCTCCAGCTAGCTGTCGGACGGCCCCCACGGCCTCCGTCACCTCCGCCAGCGTGTTGAAGGGACTCAATCCGAACCGCACCGTGCCGTCCGGGAACGTCCCGATGGTCTTGTGGGCCGCGGGCGCGCAGTGAAGCCCCACTCGACACATGATACCGTGTTCCTCGTCCAGACGCAGCCCTGCCTCGGAAGGCGGCATGCCGGCGATATTGAACGACACCGTCGCTGTCTGACGTGTCGCGTCGAGCCCGCCGTAAACCGTCACGCCACCGATTCCGCGCAACCCATCGATGAGCCGCTGCGTGATCTCTATCTCGTGGGCGCGGATCTGCTCCACGCCGCGCTCCAGTACCCAGCGCACGCCTGCCCCCAGTCCAGCCAGGCCTACGGCGTTGGGCGTACCGCTCTCGCACATATCGGGCAGGAATCCGGGCTGTTCCTCCAACTCCGAGTTGCTGCCAGTGCCGCCACGGATCAGAGGCTGGAGCCTTTCCACGTCAACCCGTTCGCCAATGAAGAGCCCTCCGGTCCCCATGGGCCCGTGGAGCGATTTGTGACCGGTGAAGCCCAGGAGATCGATGGGATCTGCCTGCACGTCGATGGGATACGCGCCCCCCGTCTGTGCTCCGTCCACCAACAAGAGGAGACCGTGCTCCCGAGCGATATGCCCCACATCGGCCACCGGGAGAAGCGTGCCCACCACGTTCGAGGCGTGATTGAGTACCACCATGACCGTGTTCGGCCGGATGGCCGCCTCTACGTCGGCTGGATCAAGAAACCCTTCCGGCGAGCAAGGCACCACCGAGAGCTCGACACCGTCTGAACCGTGTGCAGGTGGGCACTCCATGCCCCGTAACGGGCGCATCACCGCGTTGTGCTCCATCCCGCTGGTGATGACATGGTCGCCCGGCCGCAGATAGCCGCGCAGGGCCAGGTTCAGTGCCTCAGTCACGTTTGCGCCGAAGACGATGCGCAGCGGGTCGGGCACGTTGAACAGCTCACCCACCGCTTCCCGGGTGTTATAGACGATGCGCCCGGACATTACCGCACGCCGATGGGCGGCCCGCCCAGGGTTGGCGCCGACACCCTCCAGGAAATGGACCATCGCCTCACTCACCGCCGGCGGCTTGGGCCACGTCGTCGCGGCGTTGTCGAAATAGATCATCTGAATCTCCAACCTCTGGGACGAGGGACGAAGGACGAACGACCAACGATGAACGGAGCGGCCTGCGTCCCTCGTCCTTCGTCAGTCGTCACTTGTTCAGTGTCAGCTTGTACTCGTTGCCCAGCTCCTCGACCACGACGGTGCAGCCTAACTTCTCCGACGCGCGCCGCACGTTCTCCCGCGACGTCACCGTCTCCACGAGCACCTCAACCGGGAACTCGCCTTGTTTGATCGCGTTCCGCGCCATGATCACCGGCTGCGGACAAGAAAATCCGCGGGCGTCTACTTGCTTGGTCATGTGTGCACTCTCCTCATCATTGCTCAACTCGATATCGCGAGACACAGGACGTAACACGTGAAATTGAACACGGGCCCCTTTGCATTCGGCCTTACGTTTTGCGCCTTCTTTTTCACGTCTCACTACTCAGTCCCGCATCGTGAACCCAAACACAAGGCAGACCGCGAGACCCAGCACAACCGCCCCCATCCCGTAGGGGCCGATGCCACCGACCAGGCCATCAGCCATGTTGTCGGGCACACCGGCCAGCGCGAAGTTGTGGGCCAATCCAGCGCCGGTGATCATGCCCAGCACGAACACACCGGCGTCCGCATCCCCCTCGCCCGACAGGAACAACTGGCGCCCGGGACATCCACCCGCCAGCGCGAACGCCAGGCCGGCCAGTGCCATCCCCAGGAAGTTCCAGAGATGCTGGGAATGAGCGACGGGCTGGCCAAAGAGCCCGAAGGACACCTGGCCCAGAATCAGGTTCATCACGAATGCCGTCACGACGAGTGCGCCAAGACCGCTGATGAGGTGGGTGTCGCCCATCAGGATCACGTCACGGATGGCGCCCATGGTGCAGAAGCGCGTGCGCTGAGCGAAGAAGCCGATGATGACCCCGGCTCCCAGCGCGATCGCCACCGGGGCAAACATGGCGCCAGGGCCAGATTGGCTGAAGAATACGGCGCCGCTGTCGCTGACCTTCGGGGCAAAGACGCGCAGCAGGAGCAGGCCGATCATCAAAGCCGGCAGGACCCAGCCGACGGCGGTGTGCGTCGTGTGCGACCGACCGAGGTTGTAGCCAGCCCTGAGGAACTGCACGCCGACGGCGATGCCAACGGCAAGGCCGGCCAGCCCGACGACCGCATTGAGATCACCACCGCTCAGTCTCAGGAGGGCCCGCCAGGGGCAGCCCAGGAATGCCAGGGCGCCGATCATGGCGAATATGCCGAGGACGAAGCGGACGATGGGCGCGGAGCCGGCGCGCGCCTTGAACTCGCTGAAGAGGTAGGCCGCCACAAGCGCCCCCAGCACGAAGCCAATGATCTCCGGGCGGATGTATTGAACGACAGCGGCGCGGTGGAGTCCCAGCGCTCCAGCAATATCCCGCTCGAAGCAGGCCACGCAAATGCCCATATTGGGCGGGTTGCCGGCTGCTTGAAGGAGCGGGGCCAGGATGCCGATGGCGGTCCCGGCGAGGATGATGCCCCAGCGCGAGGCGAAGAAGCGTGTGAGACGTTCGGACATAGTGTGTACCTCCTATGAAGGCTACTCTCAGCGCGGCCCCCGATGGACCGCGTTGTGGGCAACGAAAAGGCCGCCGCCAGCACACGCCAGCGACGGCCGTTGCCCCAGAGGGACACACCACGCCTGGTATCAGGACACGGTCACGTCACCGCCTCCTGGCGCGTGCAAAGTTGCCTGTGGACGCCAAACTGGCATCCCAGGCTCGACCGCTCAGGTGCAGCAGTAACGCAACACAGCCTCACTCCTTACTGTAGATGCTCGAAGTATGGATGGATTTTACTATAGAAGTCTGATGCGGACAAGTTCGGTTGCACGGATCATACGCAACCGGGCTGTCTTGCTCTAACGGCGCGGCACAGGACATGAAAAGGGCCCTGGCCACCGGAGCCAGGGTTGACATGGAGATGCAGGAGGCCTACCGATCACTGAAGACGAACGGCCCGCTGGCCCAGACCTTCAGAAGCAACCTGGAGGGCATGGGGTGGACGTTTGACGATGTGGATCCTACAAAGGGGATCGGCTCGACCGACATGGGGAACGTCAGCCACGTCGCCCCCTCCATCCATCCCTATCTGAGCATCGGGTCCCAGGATCTGGTGGGACATTCAAACGCGTTCGTCGAGGCATCGGCTTCTGACGAAGCCTTCAACACGATGATAGCCGCGGCGCAGGCACTGGCTGCCACAGCAGTGGACGTGCTGGTGAAGCCCGATCTGTACGAGGCGATCAGGGCGGATTTTGGGGCCGAATCGTCCTGACCGCCGGCTTGCGCCCCGCCGGACGCCGATAGGGCGTCACCGGGCACCGTGCCATTTAGAACAGAAAGTGAATCCCTCTCGCCGCGAGGCGCGCGGAAAGCGTGCCCCGGCCCACCGCCGCCTGTGAGCCGAGATTGGCCGCGAAGTCGACGGAATACTTTCGCGTCGAATCGGCTGGCGATCTAGTTCCTCAACGCTCCGAGCCTTCTGCGAGAGCGATTCGGGGACGGAAAGGGTGCTCGCGCCGCCGGATTCACTCGCACTCGTAGGCCATCAGAACGACGCCCAGCTCCTCCTCGGCCGATTGAAGCTTCTCCAACGCCTCCTCGGAGAGATCCCGCAAGCTGATTCTCTGCTGCAATGCGAGGACACATCCTCCAATATCCTCCTCCAGCTCCCGGACCCTGCGCACGCCCTTATCGTCGAGATCTGCGAATTCCATTCGCGGCGCCTCAGCCATCGCTCACCTCCCATCATTAGACAAGATCCAGCCGCCTGCCCGACCCGGCGTTCCCTCGTCATCGCCCCCGTCCGTCAGGACGTTCGAGTCCCACCTACTCCATTCTACTAGAGAAAGACTGGTTCTTCAAGGCTCCGGGGTGCATGCACCCAAGCTGTTTGACTCTTCCCGGAGATTGTGCTATACTCTTCCCACAATCGAATAGTTGCCACGGTCAAGGTGCCCCGACGCTCGGAAGCCAAGGGCCCAAGAGGGAAAGCCGGTGAGAGTCCGGCGCTGTCCCGCAACTGTAGTCCCCACCGCTGATGCCGTGATGTCGTAGGTGCCGCAAATCAGCAAGGGGAAAGCCAGAGTACCTGCCTGGACCGGCGCACATCGGCCTTCGCGGAAAGGGGGTGGTGCACCGGGTGCTCGAACAAGATCGGCCCTTCTCCACACAAGCGTGAGGGAAGGGCTTTTTTGATGCCTCGGCTTTACCCTTCTCCCGTCACCCGTGATGGGGAAGGGTTTTCTATTTCAATGGACCAGGATCCGACCGTACACACAGGAGAGATCATGAACAGACATAGGGTTGCTTTGAGCATCGGGGCCGGGCTGTTGCTGGCCCTGGCATTATTGTTTACACTGAACGGCGAAACCACTCCAGTTCAAGCCGCGCGCGTGGTCCCCGCGGTCACCACAGCCGACCCGGACGAGGCCATCAGCGAAGCACTGGCTTACCTTCAGACACGACAACTGCCGAACGGGAGCATCGAGAGCGACTGGGCTCCTGGCACCTCCGACGACTTCACCTCCATCAAGACCGTCTTGGCATTGGCCGCGGTGGGCCGCCCGGTCAGTCATATGACCTCGATCAGCGGCAACACGACGCTCGACTACCTCGAAAGCAGGGCATACACCTATACGCGCGACGTGACCGGCACCATCTTTCCCGGGCGCGTCGGCATGATGATTGGAGCGGCCGTGGCAGGCAACGGCGACCCCCACGCCTTTGGCCATTATCCCAGCGGTCACAGCGCTGCAGGCAGCCCAATCAATCTGGTCGAGGAGCTAGGAGGCGCATACAACCCGGTGACCGGGGCCTACAGCACGACGGCACAAGGCGCCTTCACCAGTGGTGATGCCAATGCGACCAATCAGCTCTGGGCCATCGTGGGCCTCGCGTCGGCACAGGAGACCATCCCGGTCAATGCCACAGACTTCTTCATCGATCTCCAGGAGTCCGACGGAGGGTGGGCCTGGGTGACCGGCTCAGGAAGCGATGTGGACATGACTGGACTGGCTATCCAAGCCCTGCTGGCTAGTGGCAATCTAGATCCAACCCACGTCAAAATCCAGGAAGGCCTGCAGTTACTGCGGGAGACACAGGTCGCGTCCGGCGGCTGGGCCGGCTACTTTGGTGGCCTAAGCGCCGATTCGACCGCTGCCGCTATCCAGGCCATTGCCGCAGCAGGATACACGCCGGCAACGGTGAGCTGGGCCACGGAGAGCGGGGGCACGCCTCGGGACGATCTGCTCACCCTTCAGGACACCGACGGCAGCTTCGGCGGAAATGCGCTGGCGACGGCACACGCCATCGCTGGCCTGGCCGAGGCTCCGGTGCCTGTGCTGGGACGAACACAGCGGGCCAATCGCGCCCTCGCATGGATGAACGAACAGCAAAACGCCGACGGCTCCTGGTCGGGCTTCGCTGGCCCAGACCCCGGCGCGACCTGTGACGCGGTCCTGGCCTACGCTGCAGCCGGGTTCGATCCTGACTCCGTGATGGCCGCGGGCTCCTCCATGTCCGCGATGGACTACCTCTCCGCGTCCGCCTCATCCTTCGTGACAAAGAGCGCAGACTCGGCCGGGAAGCTGATCTTAGCGGTGCATGCCGCGGGAGGCAACGTCAAGGATTTTGGTGACCTAGACCTCGTCTCTGTGCTGACGAACACGTGGTACAGCCCCACACTGGGTGCCTTTGGTGATGCCAGCAACTCCTGGCACCAGGCATTCGGCATCCTGGGAATGGCGGCAGCGGCCGAACCGATCCCGGTCAGCGCTACCCAGACCCTGATAGACCTCCAAGGCGCGGATGGGAGCTGGACGGATGCCTGGGGATTTGACAAACCGGGCAGCACGGGGCTGGCTCTGCAGGCGTTGGCTGCAGGGGACGTGCCGGTCACTGACACGGCAATCGTGAGCGGCACCGCTTTTCTGGACACCGGCCAAGGCGACCAAGGCGGATGGGAGAACGCCAACGCTACGGCCTACGCAGTGCAGGGCCTGCTCGCAGTCGGCGAGGATCTTGTGGCAGACTGGTCAACTGACAAGGGTCACAGCCCATACGGCGCACTGACCGCCTATCAGAAGCCTGACGGCCCGTTTGTCTACATGTGGGACTCACCGTCCGACAACGGAGTGGCGACCTGGCAAGCGGTGCCTGCGCTGCTGGGTGAACATTACCCGTTTACCAAGTCTCTGCAACCGTTCACGGCCGTCTACCGGGGACCCGATCCGGACCGCACAGTCGCTGCAGTTCCTCAAGCGAGCTGGGGCCACAGCGTACACATCGTCATTCCCTTCGGCAGCGATCTTGACGCCGACGGAAGTGCAACGTTGACGTGGCGAGAAACTGGTTCTCCGTCGTGGGAGACGGCGACGGTACATCGCGCTGATGGCTTCTACACGACCACACTGGACCTGACGCTGCCGGGTGAGTACGAGTTTCAGGCCACCTTCTCGGATCCGGACGGCGTCCAGCATCTATCGACCGTCAGCGAGACGGTCTCGCTGACCACCACACTTCCCAGCTACGATATCTTCCTGCCCTTCGTCCTCGGGCAGTGAGGGTCTCCTTAGCGGGGGTTCCGGCGAGGCCACCGGTCTCGCCGGAACCCTCGGACTCGGTGTGATAATGAAGTATTTGAGGGGAATAGGCATCGCATTAGGTTTGATCGGGCTGGTGACGCTTGTGGCTCACGCCCGGTCACCCCAGACCCGTGCCCAGCAATCGAACCGTGTCGGCCTGGTCGTCGGCTTCGGCGACGGCACCTACGCCACTGAATGCGTCAGGTTTACGGAGCCCGGGATCAGTGGATTCGAGACGTTGATGCGCTCAGATCTAGATGTCGTCTCCAACGGAGGGGCAGTGTGCAGAATTGAAGGAATGGGATGTCCGGCAGACGACTGCTTCTGCGCGGCGCCCGACTACTGGTCCTATTGGCACCTAATCGATGGGACGTGGCAGTACTCCGGGTCCGGTGCGCAGGGGTACCTGGTCCACGACGGCGGCGTTGAAGGATGGCACTGGGGAAGCCAGCCGCCACCCACACTGGTCTTTGATCAGATCTGCCCCTCGTTCACTGTGCATATTCCGATCGTCCTCGCGGGAGGGAGCTAGCTTGAGGAAGAGAGAAGGGACAGTTCAGCTCTTATTCGCCGTGCTGTTGGCTTTCGCGCTTGCTGGAGCCAGACTACCAAGAGCGAACGCGCAGCAGCCGAACCGGGTAGGTCTAGTCGTTCAGTTCGGGAACGGCAACCTGGTCACCCGCTGTATAGAGTTCAATGAAGGAGAAATCAGCGGATACGACGTGCTGAGGCGAACGGGCTTAAGCCTCGTGACCGCATTCGATTCGGGCATGGGCGCGGGGATCTGCAAGATAGAGGATCAGGGCTGCCCAAAACAGAGCTGTCTGACATGTGATGCTCCAAACTACTGGTCCTACTGGCATCTGAATGGTGGAAGCTGGACCTATTCGCAACGGGGAGCCAGCAGCTACACCGTCCAGGACAGAGACGTCGAAGGATGGCAATGGGGAACCGGCGACCCACCGTCCGTGTTTACCTTCGAGCAGATCTGCGCGCCGCCGGCCACCGACACGCCCGTTCCTACGGACACGCCGATTCCGCCCACAGCCACGCCTGTTCCGCCGACCGACACACCGGCTCCCACAGACACACCGGCCCCCACGGAGGTGCCAGAACCGGAAGCCTGGTTCCGGCTCGACGACAACCCCATCGCGGCCGGGTCGTGCACGATGCTTCGCTGGGATACGTCGAACGCCCAGGCGGTCTATCTGGACGGCAAGGAGGTGAGCATCGTCGGGAGTCGCGAGGTCTGCCCGGGGGCGACGACTGACTATGATCTGAGAGTGGTGGGTCTGGAAGAGGAAGAGAGCTATCATCTGACGCTGGGGGTGACCGGCTCAGCAGCAACAGCCACGTCGCAGCCCGGAACGACCGCTCCTTCGCCCTCCCCCGCCGTCGACGTGGAAGGAACGACACCGCCAGCGGCATCTCCGACGCCTCAAACAGAGTCACGCGAGTCCCAGTCTCCGACCCCAACAGCGCCCTCGGACGCCTCATCGTCGCCGACGCCAGAGGGTGAGGCGCCACGTTCGGCATCTCAGTCTGCTTCGCCATCGGCCACGCCGGCACGGATCGCCCAGCGGCAGCCAACAGTCACCCCCGTGCAAGCGGCCGAGGCGAACAGATCAACGGATTCATCCGCTGACGAACCCCGAACAACCACCAGGTCTGAGGATGATTCCTCCTCGATCCTGGTGCCCATCGGCTACATCTCCTTCAGCCTCATTGTGGGTGGGCTACTGGGCTGGTTGATCTACATCGCGAAGTTCCGGGGGCCACGTGCGTAGGTTAGTCGCTGGCACCATCTACGTCCTCAGTGGCGCACTCGGCATTCTGGCCTTCGTCTACCCGTTTTTCGTCCCTGCGTCGGAGTCTCTCCGTCACGGGTTGGCACACAGCCAGGACGCGCCCCTCATGACCGCGGCACTGGTGGGCCTGTCCGTAATCGCACTTCTGGTCGAGCTCCAAGGCCGCTCCCTCAGCGCCAAGACAGTGGCAATGCTGGGCGTGCTGGTGGCCGTCACCAGCGTCCTACGCTTCCTTGAGGTGGCCTTCCCGATTCCAGGCGGCTTCTCGCCCATCTTCGCACCCATCATCATCGCCGGCTACGTGTTTGGGGCTCGGTTCGGCTTCTTGATGGGCACTTTCACGCTGCTCGCCTCCGGGCTGATCACGGGCGGCGTCGGCCCCTGGCTACCTTACCAGATGTTCACGGCAGGCTGGGCAGGCCTGACCGCTGGCTGGCTCCGGCAAATAGCCGAATGGATGCGCAGGGAAGTGGGGAAGTCACGCCTTGCGTCTTACGTCTCACGTCTCACCCCTGGCGATTCCCGTTCCGATGTCGCTGTGCTCTGTGTCTTCGGCTTCATCTGGGGTCTACTGTACGGCGCGATCATGAACATCTACTTCTGGCCCTTCGCGGTCGGATCGGCCGAGCAAACCTGGTCACCAGGCATAGGACTCGGGGAGACGCTGATCCGCTACGGCATTTTCTACAGCGTCACCTCACTGGCCTGGGACCTAGCCAGGGGCGCGGGCAACGTGGCGCTCTTGCTGGTGCTGGGAACACCTATGATCAAGGCACTGGAACGGTTCCGACGCCGATTCCAGTTCCAAGTAAACAAACAGACCACCGGCATCGCCGAGGTGAAGACAGATGTTTGACGCCCGCGTCTGGCTCCTCTGGGCGTTGACCACGCTGGTGGCAGCGTCATCGACGCGCAACCCCCTCTACGTTGTCGTCCTCCTGCTGACGACGACGGTGGTGGGCGGCACGTGCGCGACAGCGGGAAGCCGCAGGGCCCCGCTCTCACCCATCCGGTTCGCTATGATCGCGGTGCCCCTGTCCGCCATCTTCAACGGCCTGACCGTCCACTTCGGCGACACGGTGCTCTTCCACCTTCCGGATTGGATCCCCCTGCTCGGCGGCGCCATCACGCTGGAGGCTCTGACCTTCGGTGCGCTCAATGGGCTCACGCTGACCGTCATCTTCGACGCCTTCTCTGTCTTCAACCAGGCGACACCGGTCCGCGATATCATCAAACTCACGCCGAGGGCCTTCCACGAGGGAGGTGTGGTGCTCTCCATTGCCCTCACCTTCATTCCCCAAACAACGCGCAGCCTGCGCCGGATCCGGGAGGCGCAGGCGGTGCGAGGTCACCGCGTGCGGGGCATACGCGACTGGCTGCCGATCGTCGTGCCGCTACTGGTCAGCGGACTGGAGCGCGCGATGGGTCTCGCAGAGGCGATGGTTGCCCGCGGATACGGCGCCGTCGTCGACGAGGGGCAGTCGCTGCGAACCCAGGGGCTGCTCATCGCCGGATTGCTGGCCCTGCTCGCCGGGTGGCTGACCTATCTCTTCAGTGCCGTCTGGCGCGTGGCAGCTCTGGCACTGATCATTGGGGGAGCGGCAACGATCGGTCTCGCCATCTGGCTGACGGGGCGGGCCGTCAAGCACACCGTCTATCGAGCGCGGCGCTGGACGTATGGGGACAGCCTCGCCCTGCTCGGCTGCGCTCTGACGCTGGCTGTGGCCCTGACACAGCGAGGACCTCTCTACTACTCACCGTATCCCCAGCTGACCTTACCCCCATTCAATCCTCTCATCGGACTGGGGCTGCTGGGGCTGCTTGTGCCTGCAGTCGTGGGAGTGGCCCGTGAAGACCTTGAACCCCTCGACCAGAAGATGGAGAAACGGAATGAGGCGGAGGCCGAACCAACAGATGGATAGAGTCTTCGACTCCTATGAAGCAAGATCCAGAAGGCAGGCTCCTGCCGGACAACCGTCCCCGGGGACTGCGAGGACCTTCTTTGAGGAAACCCAGTCTTTGAAACCTAGAGAGAGATCATGGAACGTCAGGTAGTCAACCCTAGAGCGATGAGCGAGCCCTACACGGTCCGAGATTCATCGGTCCACCTCAGTCAGTTAACCTACACCTATCCGGGATCGGCCAATCCCGCACTTTCTGACGTAACACTGGAGGTTTCTGACGGCGAGTTCGTCCTGGTCGCCGGCGCATCGGGCGCGGGCAAGTCCACGCTTCTGCGTTGTCTCAACGGCCTCGTGCCGCATTTTACCGGGGGAAGCGTCAGCGGCGCCCTGACGGTCGGCGGGCACGACCCGATCAAAGAAGGTCCTCAGACGCTGAGCCGGGTGGTGGGGTTCGTCTTCCAGGATCCCGAGGCCCAGTTCGTCGTTGATCGGGTCGAGGACGAGATCGCCTTCGCCCTAGAGAACGCCGCCGTGCCGCCCGCCGAGATGCGCCTGCGGGTTGAAGAGGTGCTGCACTTGATGGACCTGGCCCCGCTGCGCGATCGTCCCGTAGATACGCTCTCTGGCGGTGAGAAGCAGAAAGTGGCGATTGCCGCTGCTCTAGCGCTTCGACCGCGCATTCTCGCCCTCGACGAACCGACATCGCAACTCGATCCACAGTCAGCTGAGGACGTGCTGCAGGCGCTGGTGCGGCTCAACCACGATATGGGTCTCACCATCGTGCTGGTCGAGCATCGGTTGGAGCGAGTTCTGCCCTACGTCGATCGGCTGATCTACCTGTCGAATCCCGACCAGGATGTACTGAGCGGCCCACCGCGGCAGATCCTGGACCAGGTGGACCTGAACCCTCCGCTGATCGCGCTGGGGAAAGCCCTGGACTGGGACCCGCTGCCCCTCACCATCAAGGACGGACGCCGCTTCGCGCGAGAGATTCACCGCTCCAGCAGGAAGATGCCGATAGAGAGAAGGCAGCGAGAGCGCGCCGGCTCGGCGGGAAGCCACAATGGCGGTGGAAAAGACCAGGGCAGCGATCTGCAATTCGCCATCCGTGACCTTCAGTTTGCCTACAACGGAAAGTCTGTCTTGAAGGGAGTAAACCTCCAGATCGCACGGGGTGAGCTCGTTGCGGTCATGGGACGAAATGGCTCGGGAAAGACCACACTCCTCAAGTGCGTGGTTGGACTGTTGAAACCGGATCACGGCAGAATCAACGTGAACGACGAATCGCTCATTGGGCGGGAGACTGCGGACATCTCCCAGCAAGTTGGTTATCTGCCCCAGGACCCAAGTGACCTCTTGTTCGCCGATACGGTCATGGACGAACTGGTCATCACGCTGCGCAACCACGACCTGCTGCGTCAGCCGCCGATCGTCCCCGGAGATCTGCTAACGCGCCTTGACCTGGAGCAACTCAAGGCAGCCTATCCACGGGATCTCAGTGCCGGTCAGCGACAGCGGGTGGCCCTAGGCGCCATCACGGTCACCAAACCCCGGCTTCTGCTTCTCGACGAGCCGACCCGGGGCCTCGACTACAAGGCGAAACGCGAGTTGGTCAAGTTGTTGCAGGAATGGCAAGCAGAGGGGATGAGCATTCTGCTCGTGACTCACGATGTGGAGCTGGTCGCTCAGGCTGCCGACCGCGTCGCGTTGTTGAGCCAGGGCGAGATTATCGCCGACGCGCCGCCAGAGGTCCTCACAACCTCACCGCTCTTTGCGCCCCAGGTAGCGCGGCTTTTTCCGGGCACCGGCTGGCTCACCGTGGACGACGCATTGGAGGGATTGGGCTCTCAGGAAGCTACCGCTCCGGCACATCAGGCAGCGTAAGTCGTTCCGTGTGCAACCAGAACCAGGCGCGGCGAATCAAGCCTCCTTTGGTCGCCGCTGCAGCTGTATCGATGGTCGAAGTCGCCAGTCAGCAGGGAGATGGTACGTGACCAGAAGAAGACTCTCCAAGGGCTATGTGCAGGTCTACACCGGAGACGGCAAAGGAAAGACCACTGCCGCTCTGGGTCTCGCACTCCGTGCGTCGGGCCACGGACTCCACACCTACATCGGTCAATTCATGAAAGGCCAGCGCTACGGCGAACTGGAGGCACTGCGCGATCACCCGTTCATCACGCTGGAACAGTATGGAGACCCACGCTGCATTCGCCGCGAGGAGGTCACGCCGCAACACATGGAAGAAGCACACAAAGGGCTTCAGCGCGCCAGAGAAGTGATGCTCTCCGGGGACTACGACCTGGTGGTGCTGGACGAGGTCAACGTAGCCATCTGGTTTGGCTTACTGACCGCAGAAGAGGTTCTTGACCTGCTGGATGACAAGCCGGAGCAGGTGGAAGTGGTACTCACGGGCCGCCGCGCGCCGCAGATCCTCATCGACCGGGCTGACCTGGTGACCGAGATGCGCGAGGTGAAACACTACTATCAGCAAGGTGTCATTGCCCGGCTGGGCATCGAACGATAATGGCGTTCCGCCCGGTGCAGTGCGGGGGGCAGTGCACCACGCGCCCACTGTGTCTGCGTCCCCCGTGCTCAGGGACGCAGGTGGAACTCTCCGGAAAGAAAGTGCTGAAGGCGGGCTCAGCCTGCGCATCCGTCCCCCAGGATCCATCCGCCGCGGTCCGGACAGGCGCGGGGGGCAAGGGCACGTATTTCGGGGACTCGAAGATGCCATCACCCCGCTTCGCGGACGGGCTGTGCCGTAGGAGCAGACGCCGGCAGCGACACCCGGTACAGGCAGCCCAAGGCAATTCGATGACGGTCGGCGGGAGCGCAGGCACGGGGCAGCGCGGCGCGTCTGGCGGATCGCTTGCTCGATTGTCCACGGGGCCCGTGCACTAAGCTCATGGAGCAGGCGCTGTTGGAGAAAACCTTCTTTCCTTACGGGCTGTCGGACGTCCCCTGGCAACTGGAGACAACCTTCCGTAAGACCCTCTGACAAAAGCTGGTGGACGGCTCCATGCGCGGCCGGTCATCGCCATCGATTCGGTGGCGGAAAGAAGGTGTGGTGGTATCATGCGGGGCTGAGACATCCACGCCATAGTCAGTATCGCAAGAGCTGGCCTATCACTCCGCCAGCACCGATGACTCGAGGCTAGAACGTGTCTGAATAGACTCCCGGCGCGCTGAAGTCGGGATGTCTGGTCTAGGTTGGCCCTCGTGGGCAGGAACAGGCTTGAGGCCTGCTCACTATGACAGTTGGACAATCTGGAGGCGGCGAGCCCTACCACCCTCCGACCGACAAGGTCACGCTGCCCGTCGCCGCGCCCCTGGAGGGATGAAGGGCAAGGGTCGGTACAAGAGGCGGGACAACAATGCCCGGTGACGTGGTGGCGTGCACCGAAGAGGTCTTATGGGCTTAGAGAACAAGCTTATGCGGGTCCGCGAATCGGCGGGCGCAGAAAACAACCGTGGCGTGCCCCGAGTGACAGAGGTAGCCCGCATGTCGTCAGTCAGGCGGCGGGGGCGCCTGACGACTGCACGATCAATGAAGGAGCGATCATGATCCTGGTCACCGGTGCCACGAACTTCGTGGGCCGAGAGGTCGTGCGACAGCTGACGGCGAAGCAACACGAGGTCCGCTGTCTGATCCAGAGCTCCCAGTTTCAGCAAGATCTGCCCACAGACGTCACTTTCTCCATCCAATCAGCGAACCTGGGTGATATCGAGGCCCTGCACCAAGGCATGCGCGGGGTAACGACCGTCATCCATCTGACTCGCGAGGAGGAGCATCCGCGGGAACGGACACTCGTAGATCACGTCGAGGGAACCAGAAACCTGGTGAAGGCGGCGCGGGAGGCAGGTGCCTCGCGCTTCATCTATCTGAGCCGACTTGGTGCTACTCGCGCCTCGGCGTATCCCCTCTTCCACATCAAGGGAGAATCGGAGATCACGGTTGCCGAGAGCGGCCTGGACCACACCACGCTGCGCTCGGCCCTCATCTACGGCGCGGAGGATGCCTTCACGACTCGACTTGTTATGATTGCCAAGATGTGCCCCGTGGTCCTCCCAATCCCTGACGTGGGGATGGCGCGATTCCAGCCGCTCTGGGTCCAGGACCTGGCACGCTGCATTGTCTCGAGTGTTGAGCGAGATGACCTGATCGGCCGTATGATTCCCCTCGGGGGGCCCGAGCACTTCACCCTGGAACAGCTGACGAAGCGGGTGCTGGAGGGGGCTGGGATGCGGAGGAAGTTGCTACACGTCAGCATGCCGTTGATGCGGACAGGTGCCGACACCCTGTCAGCGCTGATGGCCCGCAGCGTGACCCCGGCCTGGTGGCTAGATCTGGCGGCTGTGGGGAGTGCGACTGACCTTGGGACGATCCCAAAGCACTTCAACTTCGAACCCTGCCGGTTCGCCCAGTGTCTCAACTACCTACGCCGAGGAAGGCCCTGGCGCCGGATGTTCATTCAGCACGTTCTGGGTGATTGATCGCGCCTTCCACATCCCGCGTGAAGCGGTATTTCACCAATGTCCAGATAGCCGCCAGCCCATCTCGCCACCCAATCTTCTTACCTTCATCCAATCCTCGAGGCTCGTATGAAATGGGCACCTCGTGGATCTCGATGTTCCGCCTCAGTAGCTTGCTTGTGACCTCCGGGCAGAACTCGAAGCCCTCAGACTGAAGATCCAGACTGCGCAGCAGGTCCGCACGCATCAACTTGTACCCCGTCGCCTCGTCCGTCAATTTGGAACCATAGAGCAGATTCGCGACCCAACTGACCAACCGCCCACCCCAATAGAACGTCCAGGATGATCGCGGATTCTTCCGGAGATTCCGTGAGCCATACACCACCTGCACAGAGGCATCTTCGAAGCGGGCAAGCAATTGGGGGTACTCCTCCGGGCGATACTCCAGATCTGCGTCCTGGGTGATCACGATGTCCCCGGTGACGTGCTCCAATGCTGTGCGGATCGCTGCACCCTTCCCTCGGTTCTCCTGATGAGTGACAACTGTGACCAACCCTGGCCACTCTCCACTTATCCGCTCTAGCACCTCGGCAGTTTGATCAGTCGAGCCGTCGTTCACCACGATGATCTCCCGATCCGCATTCTCGAGCTTAACCGCGACCACGCGCTTGAGCAGCCGTGCTATCGTGTCGGCCTCATTGTAGACAGGAACGATGATCGATATCTTCATTGTGTCATCACAGGACAGCCTCACCGAGACCGACCAGTCAAGCTTCAGCCTCAAACTCCTCCACCAACATTCCCTTCAAGCGCGCCGCGACCATCTCGACCGCGACCTCGTTGAACCCGCCCTCGGGGATGATCACATCCGCGTAACGCTTGCTCGGCTCCACAAACTCCAGGTGCATGGGGCGGACTGTGGAGAGATACTGCTCGCAAACTGACTCCACGCTGCGCCCTCGTTCCTCGATATCTCGCCGGAGGCGCCGAATGAAGCGAACGTCGGCGTCGGTATCGATGTAGATCTTGACATCAAAGAGCTCCCTCAGTTCGGGCTCGACGAAGACAAGAATTCCCTCGACGATGACGACGGGCGCCACCTCGACCAGCTGCGTCCGATCCGTGCGGGTGTGCGACGTGAAGTCGTAGATCGGCATCTCCACCGGATGACCGTCGCGAAGCTGCTTCAAGTGCTCGACCAGCAGCTCGGTCTCCAGTGAGTCCGGATGATCGAAGTTGACCTGGGCTCGGAGCCTCTCAGGGAGATGACTGAGATCACGGTAATACGCATCTTGGGCGATGTATGTGATATGCTCCGTTCCCACGCGATCCAGGATGCGACTTGCGACGGTTGTCTTTCCGGACCCGGTCCCGCCAGCTACTCCGATGACAATGGGCTGCATGCTTGCCCCTCGTTCCTCAAACTGTCCTGACTGCAGCCAGGACCAGGAGTAGTGCAGCCAGCATCGTCAAGGCTGCGCCTATCCTCCAATGGCGTCGCGGCATCACCCAATCAGCCGTCCACGCGAGCCAGGCACCTGTCATCCCGCCTCGCAGCACGGGATCGGCGACAACCCACAGCCCTCCCCTCTGCCATAGGTTCACCAAGCCAAAGACACCCCACACCAGGGTCAACATGCCATAGGCGAGCCTTCCGGGCCACTCCACTCCGGGATTGCCGGCGGCGATGGCCTGCAGGGATTGCCCTGCTGCTCTTGCCCCGACGCCGCCGCAAACTGCCAAGGAAAAGCGAAGCGGCGTCACCCAGTCCGCGGCGGCAGCGGCCCTGGCAGGACTGGCGACATGAAACAGAGCCGTCGAACTCAGCAACCACGCCGGCACGTAGAGCAGCGAACTGCTCCACGGCGCCTTCCCAGGGCCGTCCACCCGCAAGGGAATGGCCAGGGCGGCCATCAACATCAGGGACAGGACAGGCCCCTCCAATGCGCGCCTATCAACCATGCCGGTGACCGACTCCAGGGTAGGAAGGCCACTCCCCCACCCCAACAACGCACCAATCACCAGGATGGCCGCAGCCCCGCGGGCAGCAACATGGGCGCCGCGAGTGAGAGCAGGCGACTGTATCAGTCCCCCCAGAAGACCAAGACTGACGGCACCCAGCAGAATTCCACTAGCCACGCCAACGAGGATGGTCACAAAAGGCAAGCTACAGATCCTCCCCTCTGGCTCGGATCCAAGGCGGAAACAGACCGGCTACTTCGATAGAGGATCCATTCTCGCGCAGCCAGAACCGGCGCTCAGACCACAGCAGGCTGCCTATGATCCCAATCATCAAGAAGATGAGACATAACGCCGCCGGCAGTCGCCCAGGATTATGCGTCGCGCTCACACGCGCATAAGGCGCCGACACAAGCGTCAGTGTGACGTCGGCGACATCGAAGATGCCATCACCCCCTTTGTCGGTGACCCGCTCAGCAATGACTTCGCCGGTGGGGCTGCTGTAGATCTGGATGTCGGCACGCGCGTATGGCTCCATCGATTGGGCCGTCATCCGCCCGATCAATTCCGCCCTGGGTATCGCGAAGTAGGTGTCCCCCGTGAGCGGCATGCTCAGCCGTGTGCTTGGATCAGCATCGGGGCTCACGAGGAGCTCGAGCGGTTCCCCGTCGGCATTCAGGGCAGACACTTCCACACCGGGGCCGCTCTCCTCGACGAACACCACCACCCCAGAGCTGTGCCGCACGCCACTGCCGTCCTCTGTGAGCGTCGCCCAGTTGTCGTTCCCGGGCAGCGAACGTCGCTCCCCCTTCTGGAGAATCAGGCCTTCGGTCTGCCACCCAAGTTGGTGCGTCACCAGCAGACTGACCAGTAGGAGCAAGCCAGCCGCTTGAGCAACCAGAGGAAGCAGAACGGACCATGGATGCCGGTCGACCTGGTACAGGGAGGAGGCATTAAGTATGCGGTATCGCTGCCGCCGCAGGGTGTCCAGCAATTCCCCAAGGTCCCAACCCACGGCTTGCTCCCAGGCCCCCTCGGGTTCGCCCGCGGGTCGCCCCGCACCGAGTCGACCGAGGCCCTGTATGAGGCGAAGGAGGAGACATCCAAACAACAGCGCCAGTAAGAGATTGAAGCCAATGGAGGGAATAACGCTGAAAAGACCAAGTGCCCGCATCAACGTGGTAGCCCCGCCGAAGCGTGCCTGCATTTTTGAGAACCAGGGGGCATACTCCGCGTTGGATGCCGGCTGCTGGGGGATCCAGGCCGTGAGCGTCACAGCGACGGCGATAGCTAGCAAGAGAGCGACCAGCACGCCATCGCTGGTCGCAAATCGCCATATGAGACGCCAAGGATCTGGTGATTGCTCAGCCATTCAGCCTCTGATGAGGTTGGGCATCCGATAACAAGAAGGCCCCAGGATGGGGCCCAATCGGAGAGCCACCCTTGGGAATCGAACCCAAAACCTACCACTTACGAAGCGGTTGCTCTACCGATTGAGCTAGGGTGGCTCGCAGGGAATTATTATACCAACAAACGAGCCCTTGGCAAATACACGGCCGCTTGAGCCCCTCCTGCTGATGCCCACCCGTCGGTTCTGCTCAGCAATCTTCTGAACCAGGCTGACAATCCCCATCCCTCGTGACAGGCGCCGCCACACCAATTCGGCTGCCCCAAGATAGCCCTGGCACGGTAGAGAGGCCTGTGCAGACGCCTGAACTGCAGCACCGAGTCCAGCCTGATGCACCGATCTGTCACGTAGCCTTCGCGGACCAAACGACGGACGGGTGGAGGGTTGCCGTCCCTTGCCAGAACATGTTGCCATGCTATCATGCCGTGGATGCCTGCGAGAACTGACAACCCACCATCTTGGCAGCGGAACCTGCGCGCCCTCTGGTTTGCTGAACTGGTGGCCATCATTGGCTTCGCGTTTGTCATGCCCATTCTTCCTCTCTACGTCAGGGAACTGGGTGTGGAGGGCGAGAGAGAAGTCAGGATCTGGTCCGGCGTGATCTTCTCCGCCCAGGCTGTGACGATGGCCATCTTTGGCCCCATATGGGGCGCGCTAAGCGATCGTTACGGCCGGAAACTGATGGTGGAGCGGGCGATGTTCGCGGGGTCGGTCATAATGACCCTCATGGGCGTGGTACAGACCCCGCAGCAGCTGGTACTCCTGCGTGCACTACAGGGCTGCCTCACAGGTACAGTGACCGCCGCGACGGCGCTGGTGGCCAGCTCGGCCCCTACCAGTCAGTTGGGATACGCCCTCGGCACACTCCAGATGGCGGTCTATGTTGGTGCTTCCGCGGGTCCGCTGGTTGGCGGCGTCGTGGCCGACACCCTCGGTTATCGAGCTGCGTTCTTCATTACGGGCGCGCTGCTTCTAAGCGCTGCTGTGGCGGTGCTTGTCTTTGTCAAGGAGCCGCCTCAGGCAGATGCGTCCCAAGCCGATTCGGCTACCGGGGCAAGAGGCACGACGACCCTGTACCAGCGTATGTTGAACCACCTGGCTCCGGTTCTTTCTTCCGCGCCCCTGCTGGCTGTACTTGCTGTACGTCTGGTGGTGAGACTGGCATCACGTGTCCCGCGGCCCACCATGCCCCTCTTCGTTGAAGCCATTTCGCCGCCCCACACCCGAGTCGCCACATTGACCGGCCTGATCAGTGGAGCCAACGCGCTCGGCGCAGCAGTGGGCGGGCGCCAGCTAGGACAGCTTGGAGACCGCGTAGGCCACCGCGCCGTCCTGGTGGTGTGCGCACTTGGATCTGCAGTCTTCTACGCCCCTCAGTCCGTTGTGCAGCGGTCCGTTTGGTTGATCCCCCTCCAGGCTGCGGCTGGTCTGGCGATGGGAGGCGTTCTAGCCTCCGTCAGTGCCTCGCTCGCCTCCCTATCACCGGCTGGACGCGAGGGTATCGTCTACGGCGTCGACGCCAGCGTCGTCTCGATCGCCAATGCTATCGGCCCGCTTACAGGGAGCTTTCTGGCAGCCTCCCTCGGCCTCCGGGTGCCGTTTCTCGCCGCCGCGGTCGTTTTTGGGCTGGGGGGAGTCCTTGCGATGCGGCTCCTGCCCAAGCCTCAGCATCTAAGCTCTTGACCAGACCGGGTGCAAGGGTATAATCACCCTACACGTCGCGAAGCAGGTCACATCAGCAGACGACCCCAAGATGAAAACATTCAGCGGCTTCCCTTCAGGCAAAGTGCGCATTGTCGGCGTTCCCAGGTTGGTATTCACTGAACTCGTACCACTCATTGATGACCTGGCGGAGCTTAAGCTGACGTTGCACGTCCTGTGGCGTTTGAGAGAGCAACGGGGAAGGATACGCTATCTGCGCTTCGACGATCTTGCATCCGATGAGATACTCCTGTCCAGCCTCGATTGCCCAAAAGACGAGAGCACCCCAATCGAGACACTGAGGGCGGCGCTGGATCAAGCGGTCAGAAGAGGGACCTTGCTTCGGGCTGAAGCACCGAGACGAGCCGAGACAGAGACGCTCTATTTCGTCAACACCGCAAAGGGCAGGGCAGCTGCGGAGGCCGTATCTCGGGGAGAGTCGCCGAACGAGGTCGTGGCCCAGGAACGACCTAACATCTTCACACTCTACGAACAGAACATCGGTGCCCTCAGCCCCTTGATCTCCGAGGAGCTGCAGGAAGCCGAGCAGGCCTATCCGGCGTCCTGGATCGAAGAGGCATTCCGCGAGGCTGTCAAGCTGAACAAGCGAAGCTGGAAGTATATCCACGCCATCCTGCAACGCTGGAGCACCGAGGGCAAAGGAAAGAGACAAGACCCGGGGAAGAGACGGCGGGATATTGACGGAGACTACAGTGAATACATCAAGTACTGACCCAGTGGAAGCCCAGGAGGCGCGCAAGCAGGATACCGGGAACTCAAGCGGTGAAGAGACATGCCCGATCTGCGGCGGCCTTGGATACGTACGGGCAGACGTGCCCCTGGGTCATGCCGATTTCGGGAAGCTGGTGCCCTGTACTTGCCGTCTGGAAGAGCTGGCCGAACGCCGCGTGACGGCCCTCCGCACGTTGAGCGAACTTCAGGTTCTGGGCCGAAAGACGTTCGAAGCCTTCGAGCCCCAGGGTCACGGGCTTCCGCCAAACAAGTCGGCAAATCTCCGCTGGGCCTACAACGAGGCAAAGGCCTTTGCCGAGAACCCACAGGGATGGCTGGTCCTGAGAGGGGGTTACGGATGTGGAAAGACGCATCTGGCAGCCGCCATCGCCAACGCCTGCGTCGAACGTGGACAGCCCGTCCTTTTCATTACCGTTCCCGACTTGCTCGATCATCTTCGTGCCACATTCTCGCCGACCGCTCTTGACGACCATACACCCCCCTACCAAGCCCGTTTCCACGAGATACGGACGGCACCAGTCCTGATTCTCGACGATCTGGGGACGGAATCCGCCACACCGTGGGCACAGGAGAAACTGTATCAGATCTTCAACCATCGGTACAATGCTCGCCTGCCAACCGTCATCACGACTAATCACGAGCTGGAGGAGATTCCAATGCGCCTCCGCTCTCGCCTGGTGGACCCCGATCTCTCGCAAATCGTCTCCATCACGGCCCCGGACTACCGAGGAACAGGCGAGATGCAGGAGGACGAACCGGATCTGAGCAGTCTTGACCTGCACGCAAACCAGACGTTCGAGACTTTCGACCTTCGCCAACATACACTGGTCCGAGCCGAGAAGGAGAATCTGAGGCGCGCATTTGACACAGCCCGAGACTTCGCGGAGACACCGCGAGATGAGTGGCTCGTCTTCACCGGAACCTACGGCTGCGGCAAGACCCACCTGGCGGCAGCCATCGCCAATTATCGAGTCGAGAAAGACCAACCGGCCCTGTTCATCGTGGTTCCTGACCTCCTGGATCACCTGCGCGCTACGTTCAACCCCAAGAGCTCGGTCCCTTTCGACAAGCGGTTCGAGGATGTGCGCCGCGCTTCTTTCCTGGTGCTAGACGATCTTGGCACCGAGTCAGCCACACCCTGGTCCAGAGAGAAGCTTTATCAGCTGTTCGACTATCGCTATAATGCCCGCCTGCCAACCGTCATCACCACGACGGTTAACATTGACCAGTGGGATCCACGCCTCAGAAGCCGCGCTCTCGACATCAAGCTCTGCACCATCTTCGAGATCCTAGCCCCGAGCTATCTATAGGCGACTGCTTGAGTTCCGCATTCAGGCTTTGATGACGCGCATCAGCAGCGAGGCTAAGACGCGGGGGCGCGCAAGGCCCCCGGTGCCCACGGGCGAACGGCAGGGGCAGGATGGCTGGAAATGGGAACGGAGCCCCCAAGGCAGGTAATCACAACCCCAGTGAGAGAACGTTCAGCCAGTATCAACCGCGCATGGCACATAGCCTGCGACGAACAGGGAGAAGAAGGTCAATGAACTCAAGTGCACCGAGTGATCCACGACCGTCGGAGCGTACGCCATGAGCTTTGAGCTTGTAGCCACCACCGGGAATGCTCGTGCCGGACTGTTGCGCACGCCTCATGGAGACGTTCCCACGCCCGTGTTCTGCCCTGTGGGTACCCACGCGACCGTGAAGGCTGTCTCGCCGCGTGATTTGCGCGACATGGGTGCGACCCAGATCCTGGCGAACGCCTACCACCTCCACCTACGTCCGGGCGACGAACTGATCGCTCAGCTGGGAGGGCTTCACGCCTTCATGGGCTGGGAGCGCCCCATACTGACGGACTCGGGCGGTTATCAGATCTTCAGCCTGGCCGAGCGCCGGGAGGTCGATTCCGACGGCGTGACATTCCGCTCCCACATAGATGGTTCCGAGCAACGGTTCACGCCGGAGTCCGTCATCGCCATTCAGGAGAACCTGGGTGCGGATTTCATCACGTGCCTCGATGAATGCGCTGAGCCCTTCGAGCGGGAATACAACCTGGAGGCGATGGATCGAACTCATGCCTGGGCGGAGCGGTGCAAGGCGGCCAAGAGTCGACCCGACCAAGAACTCTTTGGCATCGTCCAGGGCGGCATTTTTCCGGAGTTGCGCGAACGCTCCGCGCGCTTCCTGACGGGGCTCGGATTCGATCACTACGCCATCGGCGGTTTGAGCGTCGGCGAGACCAAGGAGCAGATGCACTTCATCCTGGCGCTCCTGGACAGCCTTCTCCCTCGCGATAAGGTGCGTTACTTGATGGGCGTGGGGACACCACAGGATCTGGTGGAATGCACGGCCCGAGGCGTGGATATGTTCGACTGCGTGCTGCCCACCCGCATGGCCCGGAATGGCGGTGTGCTGACGCGCACCAGGAGGCTGAACATCAGCAACGCGCAGTTCGCGGACGACCCGCGCCCGCTAGAGCCAGGATGTACGTGTTACGCCTGTGCGCACTTCAGTCGGGCCTATCTACGACATCTGAACTGGGCTAACGAGATACTGGGCCACCAACTGATCACCATCCACAATCTTCACCTCATGCTCACCATGGCGCGCGAGATCCGAGAGGCCATCCTGCACGGGAGGTTCGAGAAGTACCGAGAGGCGTTCTGGCAAGCAAGGGAGACAACCGAGTGAATCCCGAAGCGGGACGGGTCACCACGGCGAGCGGTTGCCTCAAGGCGTCCATCGGAGCGTCAGTGAGACTTGCGGCAACCGAACAACAGCGGGCCGCCAGGTGCGCCCAGGAGGGGACCAAAGCGCCCTGATCCCCAGGGTCCGAAGATGCTGGGGCAGAGCGATGACGCCTATCGCCTCCATGCGAAGCAAAGCGATCGGGGCCACCTCAGAGACGGTCTGCGCTAGACGAGCAGAAAAGGCAACGACTTCCGCACACCAGTCAGAATCGCGATCATCTCCGCCGCGGGTCTGAGGGAGAACGTTCCCTCAAAGTTCTCCTTGAGGGTCATAGCGGTCATGGTCGCGTCCGGACCCAGGCGCAGGAGAAGCCGAGGATTCTCGAACGTCATCCCGCCCCCATCGAGGGCCAGCGTCAAGCGAGATTCCTCTCCTCCCTCGCGGCGGCGGATCGTCCAGCCGTTCTCAGCCCTCTCGATGCGGAACGCGTTCTCCTCTGCCTGCACGAAGTCTTCGTCGTTGAGGAACAGACGCGGCTTGTCCGCGAAGGGCTGACCGTCGTGCACACAGAAGGTCGTACAGTTCCCACATTCGTTGCAGTAATCCTCGACGTGCAGGATCTGCCGCCTCTGGGCAACCTGGAACGTCTCGTCACCCACCACTCTTAGCTGGCCGTCCTCACAGGCAAGGTGAGGCACCCGCATGCTCACGGGCGACATGAGATACGTGTAGTTGGCCCGGTTAGGGCAGACCTCAACGCACTTATCGCAGAAATGCGAACACTGCACACACCGTCGCGCCTCCGCCCGGGCTTCGTCTTCCGGCAGGGTCTGCTGTACGAGGTCAAACCCCTCCCGGGCGTCTGGTGGGAGCATCGGGGCGCGATGCTGCGAGATTCTTCTCGCTCTAGTGCGTTTCAGCTCCAAGATCTCGGCTTCGGAAAGCCCCGGCAGATCGACGCTCGGACGCCTGAAGGGCACCCCGAGGCGCTGGCAGATTGCCTCAGCAGCGCGCTGTCCGTCGGCGCAGGCCTTGATGATCGTGGCCGGACCGCGGACCACATCCCCACCCGCGTAGATGGGTTCTTCGGCAGCGCGCCCAGTCTCGGAATCAGCGTCCACAGTGCCCTTTCGACCCAGGAAGACTTCGCTCCTTTCCAAGAAAGAGATGTCGGGTCGCTGGCCAATGGCCACGATCACGGTGTCCGCCGGCATGTCGAACTCTGAGCTCTCGATGGCAACCGGTCGTCGACGGCCGTCCGGGCCGGGTTCGCCAAGCTCATTTCGCAGGCAGGCCAGCGCCTTGACCACGGCGTCCTCCAGCACAATGGCTTTGGGCGAGGTCAACTCCTGGAGGCCGATGCCCTCCTCGAAGATCGCCTCGATCTCCTCCGTGTCGGCTGGCATCTGCTGCTTAGTCCGCCGATAGACGACGGTGACGGACCCATCGGTGAGGCGCCTGGCCGTCCGCGCCGCGTCCATAGCCGTGTTTCCGCCGCCGATGACGAGAACCCGATGACCAATGGGAACATCGTCGCCGCGGCTGACACGCTCAAGAAAACCGAGAGCATGATAGACGCCATCACCGTGCTCCCCCTCAATGCCCAGACGCGCATCCTTCTGGTGCCCACACGCCACGTAGACCGCGTCGAACCCATCGTCAAGGAATGTCTCTGGTGCTTCAGAGATAGGGCGCGAGAGGTGAATCTCCGCTCCCAGGCGCGTGATCCGTTCGATATCCGTTCGCACAACAGGATCAGGCAATCGGAAGTCAGCCGCGATGGCTAGCATTCCCCCGGCTCTGTCCCGAGCCTCGTAGATGACGGGCTTAATGCCACTGAGGGCCAGGAAGTAGGCCGCCGCAAGCCCGGAAGGACCACCTCCGACGATCGCCACACTGTTGCCCGAGGGCTCGGCCGCCTCCAGGCTGACCGATCCCGTCTCGGCCGCGAAACGCTTGAGAGCACGAATGGCAACAGGTTCATCGTAGTTGTTGCGCGTGCAGCGGGTCTGGCAGAGATGATCGCAGACGTACCCCGTCACGTTGGGCAGGGGGTTTCGATAGAGGATTACGTCCAGAGCACGATCATAGTCGCCTTGTGCAATTAACCAGGCGTACTCCGGTACATCCTGGAGCACAGCACACTGCTCCCGACAGGGCGCAGTGACACAGTCAAAGAGACCCAGCCCTGACTCTACCTTAGGGAGAGCAAAGCGGTGGTAGCTTTTCCTGTAACGTTCATGCTCTAGAGCGGAAAATGCCTCCCGGTCCAGATTCGCCAGACGATCCTCTGCTAGCTCCTTCAGGCTAGCGGCGCCCATCGCCTGCATATCTCTGGTCAGGTTGTCCAGGTATTGGAGGAACCGGGAGTAGCCACCGGGTTTCAGCAGATCCGAAACCGCGGTCACAGGAAGGGCGCCGCAGGACAGAATGGCGGTCACATTGAGGGCATCGGCTCCAGCGGAGTATGAGACATCAAGGCCGTGTCCCGAGCCATCTGCATCACCATTCTCAAACTCCTCCACCAGCGTGTGGAAGAGCGCCATGGTGACCGGATAGAGCGCACGCCCCGACATATACATCTCGTCGCCCGGCAGGACGTCCCGGTGATTCGCCATAGCCAAGGTGTTGCTCAACTTGACGCCAAAGATCAGGCCTTGCTCCTCCGCCAGCTTCTGCAGCGAGCGAACCAATGTCACTGCCCGTTCGTACTGGAGATCATGCTCGAAGATCTCGTCAGGGATTCGGATCTCTGTGAAGCCGAGGTGATCGCGGAGAATCTCCATCACGCGCTCTCTGCCCAGCAAGGTCGGATTTAGCTTCACAAATGTATGGAGGTTGCGCTCCTCCACGAGATAGCGGCTGATCTGCTCTATCTCGTCGGGTGGGCACCCGTGCATCGTTGAGAGAGTGACGCTGTTGACCATCTTTGCGGGAATGTCTATGTCGACAAATTGAGGGTAGTGCTGCTCCAAGATGGCCTTGAGCTGAGCGATCTCATCCGAGGCATCCTCCATGGTGTCCATGAAACGCGTCATTGGAGCACTCGTAATGCCCTCCAGATTGTAGCCCACGCTCATGTTGAAGACCGTCCCGAACGGGGCATCCTCAGCGAAACCAAGGAGGCGGCGCAAGATGTGAATCAGCACCCAGGCCTTGACGTATTCCCGGGCCGATTGCTCCAGCTTCAGCTCCTGAGACCACTCCACATTGTACCCCTCATCGGCCATGTCGATACAGGGACGCGGAATTTCCAGCTCATCCATGATCTGAACGGTCTTCAGCTCGATGAACCGACCGCCAGAGAGCCACGCTGACAGGATGTTCTGGGTCAACTGCGTGTGGGGACCGGCGCCGGGCCCGATGGGTGTCGCGAGATGATGTCCAAACATCTCTGTGGCGTAGGGAGCACCCTCGTCGGGCGTGTAGAAGAGTGAGCGGTGGATCCCGAATAGCGATTCATTCGCCTTGAGTTCCACCAGGATTCGATCAAGCAGAACACCGAACGGCTGTGGTCGCATCAAGTCAGACATGACTCCCCCTTCATGTTGCGCGCCTTCCAAGCGCGTGGCTCCCGATTCAACGTCGGAGCTCAGCACAGCTACGACTAGGCCGGCATCTGTGGTCTTCCCAGGATACCTGCGAGGCCCAGTCCTTGCGCGGTTGTTCCACCAAGACCATCAAGACGAAACGGCGCCGCGCTTCATCTCTCACACCCTGCGCGTCATGCCCAACGCGCCCCACGCTGCGCTAGCCCTTTTCCTCGCGCGCATAGGGCAAGCCCAACGCTCCGGGCGCGCCGATCCGCTTGCGCAGCGTCTCCCACCACGTGATGACAACAAGAACCACGATGGTGGCGATATAGGGAAGCATGTTGAGCAAGGCCGCCGGGATTGTGGTGCCAGCAGCCTGCATGCGGAACTGCACGGCATTGATGCCCCCGAACAGCGCCGCTCCGATCACGGCCCGCAAAGGATCCCACATCGCAAAGATGACCAGCGCCACGGCGATCCAGCCGCGCCCTCCAGTGATGTTCTCCGTCCAGCCCTTGGTATAGGCCAGCGACAGGTGTGCGCCGCCCAGCCCGGCCAAGGCGCCGCCCACCGCCGTGTAGAGATAGCGTACCGCGCCCACTCGAATGCCCATTGCATCGGCCGTCTGAGGATTTTCACCGACCGATCGCATGTATAGACCGGGGCGCGTCTTGTAGAGATACCACCACGCCAGCGGCACGATGGCATAAACCCCGTAAGACAAGAGGTCCTGATTGAAGAGAGCAGATCCGACAATCGGTAGATCCGAGAGCAGTGGGATGGGAAACCGCCCCAAGCTCGGTCCCACCAGTCCAACCAGGCGCGTCCCGCCAGGTCCCAGCCGCTGACCCAGGAAGCTGGCCAGGCCCGTGCCGAACAATGTGAGAGTCAGCCCGCTGACTACCTGATTGGCCCGCAGTGAAATCGAGAGAAAGGCGTGGACGGAGGCGAGAAGCGCACCCGCCAGCAGAGCTACAATGACGGCAAGCACAAGACTATCGGTGTGATACGCCACGGCAAAGGCCGAGACCGCCCCCACCATCATCATGCCCTCGACGCCAAGGTTGAGAATGCCCGCTCGCTCCGTGTAGATCTCGCCAATGGTGGCATACAGCAGCGATGTACCAGCCCGAATGGTGATGGAGAGAATGGAAGTGAAAAGAGATAGATTCAAGATTCGGACTCCTTCGCAATCGGCTGCGGTGGCGAGCCTGCTGTCTGGGGCTCGGGGCGTACAATGCGCAGCCTGTACTCCGCGAATAGTGATCCGCCCAGCATGGGAAAGAGCAGAGCCCCTTGCAGAACCAGTCCCATCGCCGCCGGCAAGCCCATGGCCATCTGGATTTGATCGCCTCCGACCAAGAGCCCCGCCAGCAGAAAGGCCACGAGAAGGACGCCCCAGGGGTTCAACTGACTCATCCAGGCGACGATGATGGCCGTGTACCCATACCCAACAGTGAGTCCCTGCTGAAGGCGCCGCATGACTCCAGTTACCTCGCAGACGCCAGCTAACCCGCAAAGCGCCCCGGACAAGAGCATGGCTGTAACAATCAGACGTGGTATGTTGATCCCGATGTAGCGCGCCGCCTTGGGGTTCTGCCCCGTGATGCGAAGCTCGAACCCCCACTTGGTGCGTTGAAGGACAAACCACAGAATCGCCGCGGCGATGACGGCAAAGAACAGGCCAGCATGCGCACGCCCGTATATGCGCGGCAACCACGCCATCTCTGGGAATTTCGCGGTCCCCGGAAACCCATAGCCCCCCGGGTCGCGCCACGGCCCGTGATACATATGAGAAACCAAGAGGATGGCAATGTAGTTCATCATGAGTGTGGTGATCGTCTCGTTGACCTGAAGATAGGCCCGCAAGAGCGCGGGAATGGCGGCCCAGACCGCCCCCGCCACCATGCCCAGCACGATGGCGGCTGGAAGTACCGACCAGGAAGGGAGTAGATCCGATGCGTAGAGCGAGACACCTGTGGCGACGAGCCCGCCCATCGCCAACTGTCCCTCAGCACCGATATTCCAGAAAACCATGCGAAAGGCGATCGCGACACCGAGGCCGGTGAGCATCAGTGGGATCGCCTTCACCATGGTCTCGGATACAGAATGAATATCCCCAAAAGCCCCATCCATCATGGCGGCGTAGGCAACGAAAGGGTCCACACCAGACATGAGAAGAAGGACTGCGCCGAAGACCAATGCAAACACAAGCGACAGGACGGGAACCATCACCCGGACGGCGCGAGAGACGTGTTTACGCTTCTCGAAGACAATCCTCACGGTGCCGCTCCCTCCTCGTCAAGTCGCTGACCGGCCATCATCAATCCGATCCTATCGCGATCGGCGTCTTCCGCCGGCACAACTCCTACGATCTCACCCTCAAACATCACGGCGATGCGGTCAGAGATTTCCAATAGCTCATCCAGATCCTCTGATATGAGCAATACCGCTGTCCCCTGATCGCGCTGCTCCAACAGAAGCTCGCGCACTGACTCCGTCGCCCCGACATCCAGGCCACGTGTTGGGTGGACGGCGACAAGCAACCCCTCACAGGCCATAAGCTCCCGGGCCAGAATGGCCTTCTGCAGATTGCCGCCGGAAAGGAACTTCACCTGCGTATGGGGCCCTGGTGTAGCGATATCGAATCCGTCGATGAGTTGCTGGGCAAAGCGATTCATCCCGTCGGGGAAGAGAACCGGCCCCCGGGAGAGCTCCGACGTGCGGTAGGCCTTCAGAGCCAGGTTCTCCGCAACTGTCATGTCCCCGACCAAGCCCATCTCCACGCGATCCTCCGGAACGTGGCTCACGCCTTCTCGAATCGCCCGGAGGGGCGAACAGTTTGTGATACACGTCCCTTTGACACGGACATCGCCCCCAACGGCGTCGCGAAGGCCAGTGATACATTCGGCCAGTTCACGCTGACCATTCCCTGCCACGCCTGCAATCCCAACGATCTCACCGGCCCGAACGGTAAGCGAGACGCCGCGCAAAGCAGGCAACCCCTTGTTGTTCAGAGCTTTCAGGCCCTCGATCTCCAGCACTGTCGGACCCAGCTCGCACGTGGTCCTTTCTAGCTGAAAAAGAACTTCTCGCCCTACCATCAACCGGGCCAGTTCCTCCGGCGAGGTCTCGGACGTCGAGCGAGTGGCTACGTTTCGCCCCCCGCGAAGCACCGTCACCCGGTCCGAGAACATCATGACCTCTCTCAGTTTGTGGGTGATGAAGATAGCGGCCTTGCCCTCCTTGACGACCCGGCGTAACACCTCGACGAGGTCATCCACCTCCTGCGGCGTCAGCACGGCTGTCGGCTCATCCAGGATCAGAATGTCGACATCTCGATAGAGGAGCTTGAGGATTTCCACCCGCTGCTGCTCCCCCACCGACAACTGCCAGATATAAGCATCTGGATCGACCTGCAATCCATACCGGCTCCCCAATTCCTGCAGGCGGCGCTTGACGCGACGGAACTCTGGCTGGAACGAGAGTCCCTCCAGTCCGAGGACCACGTTCTCCGCCACCGTCATTGTCTCCACCAGCATAAAGTTCTGGTGCACCATCCCGATGCCCAGCTCATAAGCGTCTCGGGGAGATTGTATGTCCACCCGCTCACCCCGCACAGTGATGGTTCCCTCATCAGGTCGATAGAGGCCGCAGAGCACATTCATCAGCGTGGACTTGCCCGCACCGTTTTCGCCGAGCAAGGCCAACACCTCTCCCTCATACAGCTCCAGATCGACGTGGTCGTTGGCCAGTACCCCGGGAAAGTGCTTGGTGATGCCTGCCATGCGGAGGACAGGTACTGCCAGTCTCTCTCCAGTCATCCTATGCCGTCCCACTCCTTGTTCACCCACGGATAAGGAAAGGGCAGAGCCTCGGCGCTCTGCCCGCTCTGCCCATTCTCCTTAGTCATGCGTTGCGCTATTCGGATATCTCCCCGACAACCCCTTCGACGAACCAATCCATGTTCAGCATCGCCTCGTCGGACAGGCAGTCGCCATCGGCGACGGCCTCGTTGCCTTCCTGGTCATTGACGGGCCCGCAGAAGACATCCCAATCTGTGCCCGTGATCCGCTCGCTCTCCGCGTCAACCTGTTGGAGCACGTCATCGGGAACCAGCGGGCTCATCTCAGCCAGCTTCACCACGCCCGTCTCCAAACCACCCCAGAACTGGTGCGGTTCCCACGTGCCATCGACGATCTTCTGCACCGTGTCGATGTAGTAGGTGCCCCAGTTCCACTGAGGGCTCGTCAGGACCGTGTCACCCACAAAATCGCGCATGTCGGAGTCGTAACCAATGCTGAGTGCATCGCGTTCCTTGGCGGCCTTCTGTGGCTCGGTGGTGTCCTGATGCTGGGCAATGATGTCCGCCCCCTCGTCGAGGAGCGCTTCAGCAGCCTCGCGCTCCACCACCGGATCGTACCAGGTGTTCGTCCAGACCACGCGGACCTCAGCGTCGGAGTTCACCGAACGCACACCCAGTGTGAAGGCATTGATCCCACGGATCACCTCGGGGATCGGGAACGCCGCGACGTACCCGATGATGTTGCTGTCCGTCATCTCGCCAGCCACGATGCCCGAAAGATAGCGTGGCTGATAGATCCGACCAAAGTAGGTGGCCATGTTCTCCCGCGTCATGTATCCCGAGCAGTGCTCGAAGATAACGTTGGGGAACTCCTCGGCCACCTCATGGGTTGGTTCCATGTAGCCAAAAGAGGTCGTAAATATGACGTCCCACCCCTCCTGGGCATACTGACGGATAACACGGGTCGCGTCAGGCCCCTCAGGTACGTCCTCAATATAGGTGGTCTCGACGTCGTCACCAAACTCCTGCTCCAGTTCCTTGCGACCACGATCGTGCTCATAGGTCCAGCCAAGGTCACCGGGGGGGCCAATGTAGACAAACGCTGCCTTGACAGGCAACTCGGTCGCTGCGGCTGGCTCTTCCGTCGGCTCTGGCGGTTCCTCAGTGGGCTCTGGTGTGGCGGCTTGACCGCAGGCAGTCACGACAGTAGCCGCGACAACGAGAAGGCCCAGTACGTGCCAAAAACGCTTACGCATTCTTCACCTCCTGTTAGGATATTGGTTGGAAAGACTACAACGCATCGGCACAACGCTTCGGCGAAAGATCAGTTAGCACCACCTCCTCGCCTCCAATGCGGATCTGCGGCTATGATAGCATGACCCAGCGGCTTTAGCAATTGCCTACATGCCCGTGGGAATGTCAAGGAATACGGTCTGAAGGTCAAATTGCTCCTGTAAATGACGCGCAAGAGCCTTCACACCCAGCGTTTCCGTGGCGTAATGGCCCGCGAAAAGCACATTGAGCTTCCGCTCGACAGCCTGATGGAAAAAGGTGTGGCTCGTCTCGCCGGTTAGGTACGCGTCGAGCCCGGCGTCCGCCGCTTGATCCACCATGGAGGCAGCTCCCCCGGACACACAGCCGACGCGTTCGATCTCCTTTGGACCGTAGTCCAACACACGAATAGGCGGCCTCCCCAGCGCCTCAACAAGGCGTCCGATCAAGGCTGACATCTCCAGAGGGCGATCCAGCCGTCCGGCAAACCCAATCTCAGTCCCGTGATACTCGCCGAAGGGCTGTATGTCGTGCAACTTCAGTAGACGCACCATCTCGGCATTGTTGCCCACATCCGGGTGCAGGTCCAGAGGCAAGTGCGCAGCATACAGACCACAGCGCCCCTCGATCAACGTCCGCACGCGCTCAAAATGAGGCCCGACCACGCACAGCGCATCGCTCCAGAAAAGGCCGTGGTGAACGATCAGCAGCTGCGCCCCCTTGTTGACAGCCTCCTCAAAAGAAGCCTGGCAGCCGTCTACGGCAAATGCCACCAGGGTGACCTCGTCAGGCCCTTCCACCTGCAGGCCGTTCTGGGACTTGTCCTCAATCTCCTCCACGCGCAAGTACTCGTCGAGATACTTGATCAAAGTGTTCCGCTTCATTTGCACTCCTCGCTATCGCTCAGCTATGCGGTTGTTGGTGCCCCAGGTAGGCGGAGAGTGCCGCGTGCCCGCGAATGAGCGCCTGCGACGGACCACGCCCGCGCATCCTACTCCACCCACCGTTCAACAAGCACGAGCAACCCCCACAGCAAGGTTAGAAAACCCACACCGGTGAGCAGACAGATCGTGCCCAGCACAACGGCCCGGGACCCGTACACCAAGGCGATGATGGCCCCACCCACCACGAGGAGGAAACCGGCGACCAGGAAGAGGAGTCGACGCTGCTCGCGGCGACGCCTGGCCCGGGGATTCGTAGTCTTGGTCTGCTCGCTCATTGTTTGCGGTGGCACCCACGGCGCCCTGGCTCAGCAATGTCAGGTCGGCGTCGGCTCGGGGCCAGAATCCGGGCCCCGACCCCCAGCACTGCGAAAAGCAATTCTCAGAGGCAGCTCCACGACCACGGTTCCCGCCGGACCAAACAAGCGCACCATGCCTTCCGTGCCCGACTCCGTCCACCAGGCCTCTCCGTTGGGCAAGGATCCAAAGCCTCCACTCGCTTCCCAACGGTAGCCCTCCGGCAGCGGCATGGCTTCGATCCCATCATCTGGCTCCCTCTCAGGCCCGTACCAGCCGCCACCCATCTGCACGAGAAGATCGAGCCAGGGGGAAGTGCCAGGCTCATAGGTACCCACAGTTCCCTCGGAGAATCCGTCGTGGAACACGACCCGCACGTCTGTCACTTCGAGGGACGCAGGGGCCGGCTCCTCCGTCGCACGGACAGCCGTGGGCGGAACGAGTGTGGGCGTCGGGAGATCAACTTGACCGTCAGGCGTTGGCTGGGTTGGCGAGGTCGGTGTGGCGGTCCTCACGTCACGGGACTTTCGAGGCGTAGCCCCTGTCGGCGAGGTGGGCGTCGCAGAGGTGGCCACGGTCGTGCTGTCAGATCCACTGCTGCCGTGACGGATGGGCGTCGATTCGACGGTGAGACTGGACGGGATGGTCTCCGTTGGCGGTTCCTCGGTGATCAGTGCAGCCAGCGTAGCCGCAGCGAGTCCAGGGGACACCGAGGACGGCAGCGTTCCAGCGGGCTCGCGCGTCGGCGCCGCTTGCCGCCGGCATCCTGCGGTGACCATCAGCACGACAACTATCAAGAGAGTAGGACCATCCAGCGGCCAGCGTCGACCACCGGTGAGGCGTTCATAGACAGACATGCAGTGATCAGCTCCGACTCATTCTTGTGCCAGTCAAGGAAATAGCGAAACAAAATCGAACTTCTCGACGTCAACCAGACCCTGGTCTGTCAGCTTCAATGATGGAATAACCTCAAGGGCCAGGAAGCCCAGGGTCATTAACGGATCGTGCAGTGTTGACCCCAGCTGTTGCGCCGCCTTCACCAGTCCGTCCATCTGATCGCGGACTGTTTCCAACGGCTGATCAGACATCAGGCCAGCGATTGGTAGCGGCACTTCGGCCAGCACCTCATTGTCGACCGCGGCGACCAGCCCTCCGCCCAGACCACCAACTGCCCGAGCCGCGGTCATCATCGAGACGTCGTCGCAGCCAGCGATCGTCAAATTGTGGGCGTCGTGACCCACGCTGCCTGCCAGGGCGCCCCTCTTCAGTCCGAGCCCGTGTACGAACCCAAGGCCCACATTGCCGCTGGAGTGGTGTCGCTCCACCACGGCGAGTTTCAGGATATCGCGTTCCACGTCGGCGACCGCGCCTCCATCCTTCACCGGGACTGCCTTCACCAGATGCCGCGTGATGATCTGGTCGGGCACCAGACCAATTACGCGCGCTTCAACACTGTCCATAACGGAGCCATCCACCGGGATGGTGAAACTCAAGTCATCCCAATCGACGTTGACGGTTCCGCGCACGGCGGATGCATCCGCGTCAGGCTCGGGCCACTCCCCGACCGGCGCACCCTGACGAGCAGCGAGTCGACCACCGGCAAACACCATCCGTGCCTGGAAGTCATCCAGATCGGAGAAGACGACGATATCAGCCCGGCGGCCCGGCGCGATGGCCCCCCGGTCGCGCAACTGGAACCACTCCGCCACGTTCAGGGTCGCCATCCGGATTGCTGTGACCGGGTCGAGCCCCTCGGAGATAGCCAGTCTAAGCAGGTAATCGATATGCCCCTCATCTAGCAGATCGGCCGGATGGCGGTCGTCGGTGCAGAATCCGCAGCGCCGGCTGTTTCTGGGCGTGACAGCGGGCAGGAGCGCGCGCAGGTTCTTGGCACCCGTGGCCTCTCGGAGAAAGACTCTCATCCCCAGGCGGAGCTTCTCCACCATCTCTTTCGCGGTGGTGCATTCGTGATCCGACCCGGGGCCAGCGCCGATGTATGCCTGTAGCCACTTCCCGCTCAAGCCGGGCGAGTGACCATCGATGAGATGATGCTGGAATGCCTCAATCTTGGCCAATGCCGCCGGATCTCCCAGGACCAGCCCGGGCACATTCATGAACTCGGCCAGCCCGATCACGCGAGGCAAATCTACAAGGCTCGCCAGATCGTGCGCCGCCAGTTCCGCCCCGGCTGTGGCCATGTGGGTGGCCGGGACGCTCGATGGGAGATTGACAAGAACTGTCAGCGGCAACCCTTCGGATACGTCGAGCATATAGCGAATGCCGTCAGCACCGGCAACGTTCGCGATTTCGTGGGGATCGCTGACCACTGTCGTCGTGCCGCGCGGCAGAACACCCCGGGCAAACTCAGGTGGTGTGACCATGGAGGATTCGATGTGAACGTGGGCATCGATGAGCCCGGGACAGACGTAGGACCCCCGAAGGTCAACGACCTGCTCAGCCTCGTAGCCTGATCCAACGCCCACGATGGTATCCTCAGAAATAGCCACGTCAGCCTCGTTGATCTCACCGGTAAACACATTGACAACGCGCCCATCACGCAGCAAGAGATCAGCGGGCTCATCGCCCCGCGCCACTGGAAGAAACCGCGTCAGCTCCATCCGAGTTCCTCCTTTCAGCATACGGCTGTTGTCAGCCCAAGAAGCACTGCCCCTTGCCGAGCCCAGCCCGCTCCGCCGTCCCAGCTGGACCAGGCGTCGCTGGACAGAGGGCCTCGATGCGCGAAGGGGTTAGCTAGATCGCTACCGCGATGCGCGGACGACCATGGGCAAGTATAGAGTCGTGCGCTCATCGTTGACCACCAGAATGCTCCGAGAGTCCGATATGGGGCCGGCTATCTCATCAGCTACGATCGTCGCCGTGTTGGCGATCGTTGTCGGGGTGGCCAGCGATGCAACCACCGTCACCGGGAAGGTCACGGTGATCTGCTTTCCAGCCAGGATCGTCAGCCCAGAGGCGAGGGTCGGCAACGTTTCGACAGTACCCGCGGTCGGCGGCTCGAGCTCCACCGGCCCGGCCAGGCTCAAGCTGATCGGCAGCGTGTCCGATATCGTTCCACCGGTGGCGTCTCCATCGCCCGTGTTCTCCACGGCGATGGTGTACGTGATTCGCTCTCCTGCCGAAGGCAGCCCCGTGTTGACATCCTTGGTCAGCGAAAGATGAGGCCCAGGGAACTCGTAGGCACCGATGTCGCAGGAGAGACCCTGCGGGCGAACCCGGCCCCGTTGATCGACAGAGACCATACCACCCAGGGCGTCCTCGCAGCTCCCGGCGTCAATGGCGGGGCTTCCCATTTGGAGAGCGTGAGTCGGAGTGCGACCGCCGTTGTCTTTCAAGTCCCCGAGAGCGGGATCCTGGCCAGGAGGGATGTGATGATCCTGAATGCCGGTCACTGTGGCCCCACTTAGATCTTTGATGAGATTGTAGTCAGCTGACTGGACGGTCCCATAGATGTCCGGCCCCTCCAAGTCGTAGGAGCCCGAGTTGTCCGAGAAGATACTGCTCTTGATCATAGGCTGACCGGTGCCATCGACGGGAGAGAAGAGGCCTCCGCCGAGAGGGTGGGAGTACGCCTGGTTCTTCGTCACCGTACAATTCACCAGTGTCAAGTCTGCGCCTCCGAAGATGCCGCCACCACGGGCGGCCCCAGGATAAGACCCTCACCCACCACACCCTGCGCCACCCTGCGCCGTGTTCCCACTAACGGTGCTGTTAGCCAGACGCACAGTCCCTCCGGCCGCTTTGAGACCCCCGCCCTCGCCGTCGCCCCCATCGTCGTTCCCGATGTCACCCTTCCCACCCTGTGACAGATTGGCGCTGATGGTGCTCGCGACGATCTGAAGATCGCCCTGGGTGTAGATCCCGCCGCCCTCAGCCAGCCCGCCCGGGTCTCCCGGCAAGCCTACTGCCCGATTAGCCTCTACCGTCACGTGCTTCAACGTGAGGCTGCCATAATTGAGGATGCCCCCACCGCGGGCGGGACTGGCCTCGACATTCCCGTGCCGGACGGTCACATCCTCAAGGATGACCTCAGCATCGGACGAGATTTCGAGCACCCGGTCCGTCGCTTCCCCCTCAGCCTCTGCCGCCTGAATGATCGTGCCCGCGGTGTTCCCGCCCACGATGATCACGTTCTTGTCAACCAGAATACCAGACTCGGTAAACACCGCGTCAAGCAGACTGATTGTGTCCCCACTGAAGGCAGCACCCACCGCGTCCTGAATGGTCGGGTAG
>Ga0207796_1000031_pt1 | contig 61498 bp, 55 predicted proteins | sample Pon1CUnioCityCA_6_FD_187274 | JGI IMG/M metagenome (GOLD analysis project Ga0207796, IMG submission 187274) | Marine sediment microbial community from Union City, CA, USA - Pond 1C Sediment 1 (SPAdes) | ecosystem: Environmental > Aquatic > Marine > Intertidal zone > Salt pond sediment ... | reverse complement strand
CTGGGGGCTAGCCTCAAGTAGAGATTATCTTCAATCAGGAATCCACAAAGATGATGTTCTCTTTGTTGTCGAAGTTGATCAAGACATCGGCACAGGTCAAGTTTATCCAGAGGGAACCGAAGGATCCGGCCCTGCCAGCCCAGACGATTTCAATCGGGCTGAAACGATTTCCAGACTGAAGTCTTCTCACTGGCTTCGCCGGGCACCCCTCTCCAGGGGTGCCTGGGTTTTCGTGCAAAGCAGGGACCCTAAAGTCTCGATCAGTTACCCAAGCTGCTGATGCGCTCTTTGGGATCGAAGATGGTCAAGACGTCGGCGCAGGCCGACGTCCGGCTTTGCCCGCAGGGACGATTTCAATCGGGCTGAAATGATTTCCAGGCTGAAGTCTTCTCACTGGCTGCGCCGGGCACCCCTCTCCAGGGTGCCTGGGGTTTAGCATCAAGCAGGGACCCTAAGGTCTTGATCAGTTACCCACGCTGCTGATGTTCTCTTTGATATCGAAGTTGATCAAGACGTCGACGCAGGTCGACGTCCGGCTTTCCCAGCCCAGACGATTTCAATCGGGCTCATGTAAGTGAACGGGAAATCTGCCATGATGCGGGCTTCCGCGCAGACAAGTTTTGCCAGACTGAAGTCTTCTCACTGGCTGCGCCGGGCACCCCTCTCCAGGGGTGCCTGGGGTTTAGGGCCAAATAGAGATTCTAAATCTTCGATCAGGGTTCCGCTCTGATGGTGTTCTTTTTGGCGCCTAATATAATTCACAATCCTATCAGTATCCCACCGACTGACTGAGAATGCTCCATAACCTGAGGCCCACTGAAAATGATCATCAATGAGAGCGTATTGGTTGATTAATCGTGAAGAAGTCCCTTTAGCTCTCTTGACAATTTCAGCAATAGTTATAGTCGTATTCAGTTTGATCAATAAATGAACGTGGTCAGGCATACCATTTATTGCTAGTACTGTGCAACCAAGCTTCCTGGTAGCACTGACGATCATTCTATGAATTCGCCGTTCAATGGCTGGCTCGATCCACATTGTCCTGTCCCATGTCGCCCAAACCAGGTGGAGATACACAGAAATCCGCTTCATGCTCATCATAACCCCCAAACTTGATATTAACCAAATAACAACAAGAATCAAGACGTCGGCGCAGGCCGACGTCCGGCCCTGCCAGCCCAGACGATTTCAATCGGGCCAGACTGGCCCCTCGCGTAGCCTGTCCAGAATGGAGTGAAGGGCTCAGGATGCTTCCCAAGCCTTCTCACTAGCTGCGCCGGGGGTCGAAACAGCTGACACTACCTGTCAGAGGGTTTGCGATTTCCCAAATCTGCCAGACTGAAGTCTTCTCACCGGCTGCGCCGGGCATCCCTCTCCAGGGGTGCCTGGGGGCTAGCCTCAAGTAGAGATTATCTTCAATCAGGAATCCACAAAGATGATGTTCTCTTTGTTGTCGAAGTTGATCAAGACGTCGACGCAGGTCAAGTTTATCCAGAGGGAACCGAAGGATCCGGCCCTGCCAGCCCAGACGATTTCAATCGGGCTCATGAAAGCATCTGCTCAGCCTTTTAATTCTCCTGCAGGTGCTGGTGCCTGTTCCTCTTGCTCCTCCGGCACTTTGAATTTGAACCAGATGGGGATGATGGTCAGCAGGGAAACAGCCGCAGCCACCATAAAAGGGGATTTAGGGCTGATCTGCTTCCACATCAGGGTCCCCAGATAGGGCGCTGGCAGAGCGATCAAGCCCATGCTGCCGTAGAACAAGCCGTGGAAAGCCCCCAGCCGATCATGGGGAATGACCTTGGAGATCAAAGACGAATAAGCCGGGGACAACAGTCCCACACCCAGGCCGAAGATCACCCACACCAGGGCGAAGGTGTAGAATCCGGTCGCAGTCAAAAAGACACAGAAGGCCACAAAAATCAGAAAAAATCCAGCAGAGATCGGGACCCGCTCGCCATATTTATCAGTTAACCGACCTGAGACCAGGGGAGTAGCGAGCATCGAGATCGAGAAGATCGAGAAGATCAACCCGATCTGCTGGGTGTCCAATCCCCCGATCTGTTCCAGATAAAGCGGCTCGATCTCCCTTGACAGCGAAAAGGCCGCATCCCGCACCCCATCGGTGAGGAAGATCCAGGTCACCACCCCACCCCCGGCGATCATAGTCACCAGGGTTTTTAGACTATTGCCAAATGAACCCCAGGATAATTCCCTGGCCTCAGCTGCTTCTTGCGGGGTGACCATGGTGGCAGCCATCCAGACCCGCAGGCCAGCCGCCATCGAGTATAGGATAGCCGAGACCAGGAACATCAAGCGGTAATTGTACTGGGCGACGAGAAATCCCCCCAGGGGCGGCCCGATGATCCCGGTGATCTGGTAGATCATGTCGGTGATCCCATACACTCGCCCCCTGTTTTCTTCGGTTGAGTTCTCAGCGATGAAGGCCCCAAAGCTGGGACCGACCAGGGCATAGGGAATACGGTTGATGGCCAGAGCCAGGATCAACCACTGCCAGCTTGGGGCAGCAACGATCAAGAAAAAACTGACCACGCCTCCCACGCTGCCGATGGCCACCGCCTTCAAGCGGCCGATCGAATCCGAGACCCAACCTCCAAAGACTTGCAGCACCAAGGTGATCAACGAAAGGATCGTGAACACAAATCCGATCTCGGTGATGCTTGCTCCCAGCTGATCCAAATACAGCGGGATCAAAGCCACACCCAGATTGCTGGCGATGTTGGCCAGTACCATGGCCGACATGAACCAGCGCAATACCGGACTGATCAAGGAGGTTCCTACCTGTTTGTCGTTCAAGCGCAACTTTCTCCCTAATTTCTTAATTTTAGCAGACCTCACCCCTGTCAGCAGGGCTGAACCAGACGGCGGGATTAAGGCTTTATTTTACCAGTTTCCCCTCAATCCAGGTCGAAAAATGAGCGATCAGACACCGTTATTGATCCACACCCCTATCCTTAGCTGGTAAAATCTGAACATCATTTTGATCCACTCATCAAGGACTCCCTATGAGCCGGCCACTGTTCCTGATCTTGCTCTTTGTTTTTATTGACGTATTGGGTTTCGGGCTGATCCTGCCCCTGCTGCCTTACTACGCGGTTGAATTTGACGCCACCTCATTCATGGTCGGGCTGCTGCTCTCCGCCAACGCCCTGACCCAGATGATCGGAGCCCCTATTCTGGGCCGGCTCTCCGACCGTTACGGCCGCAAGCCGCTGCTGATCCTCAGCATTAGCGGCACTGTGCTCAGCTTCCTGGTCCTGGGCTTCGCGAATTCGCTGGCGATCCTTTTCTTGAGCCGAATCCTGGATGGCTTCTTGGGCGGGAATGTCTCTCTGGCCCAGGCTTACATCACCGATTCCACCACCAATGAAAATCGGGCCGCCGGGCTGGGGTTGATCGGGGCCTCTTTTGGGCTGGGGTTCATCTTTGGGCCGGCGCTGGGAGGCTTGCTCAGTGTGGGCGGTAATTATGCCCGTCCCGCTTTCCTGGCTGCCGGCCTGGCGGCATTCAACCTGATCGGGGCCTTGATCTGGCTTCCGGAATCCCTCCCACCAGAAAAAAGAGCCGCCCCGGACACCAAAACCCAACCCAAGTTCTCCATCGGCGCTCTCCTGGAGGCCCTGCAGCGACCCTGCGTTGGACCCTTGCTAAGTGTGATCTTGATCTACGGTTTGGCTTTTACCATCTTCCAAACCATGTTCTCCCTCTTCACGCAACAAAAATTAGGTTTTTCTGCCCAGGCGACCAGCTACGTCCTAACCTATGTCGGGGTGCTGGTGGTGTTGGTCCAGGGGGGAGGCATCCGCTGGCTGAGCGCAAAATTCAGCGACAAGCAATTGACCTTTGGGGGAGCGGTCCTGCTCACCGGCGGCTTGCTGGGCTGGGCTTTTTCCAATTCGCTGACCACTTTATTGATCGCCCTCGCGCCTCTGGCCCTGGCCTCCGGCATGCTGCGGGTCTCCACCAACAGCGCCTTGACCAAGAGCGTTCAACCCACTGAAGTGGGCGGGGTCCTGGGGCTGTCCGCTTCCATGACCAGCTTTACAGCCGTGATCGCCCCCGTGATCGGGTCTTTCCTGTTGGCCGAGGTCAGCCCAGCCGCCCCGGGGGTGGCTGGCGCGGTTCTGATGGTGGCAGCAGCCCTGATCATCTGGCGCCAAATCCTCTTCGTGCCGGACCTGGACTGCGAAGTTGAAGCGGCCTGAGCCCAGCGGGGATAACTTTGACGCATACACCCAATCCACTGGAGTGAAAATGAATCTCAAAAAATGGTTCCGGATAATCCTGATCAGCATTGCCTCCCTGCTGGTAATTGCCGCCCTAGGTTTGTTGATCTGGTCCAAAACCAGCACCTACCCGGCCCGGGAGATCGCTCAGGCTGCCATGCGCTCCACGGATCAGGTGACTGTGTCCCAGGAGGATTGGATCGAATTCAACCCGTCTCAAGAAACGGACACCGGCCTGATCTTTTATCCGGGAGGACTGGTGGATCCGGCTGCTTATGCGCCGGTGCTGAAAGGGCTGGCATCAGAAGGTATCTTGGTGGTCATCACTCCCATGCCGCTCAACCTGGCGATCCTCGATACCGGGGCAGCCAGCGCGGCGCTGGAGGCTTACCCCCGGATCAAGACCTGGATCCTGGCCGGTCACTCGCTGGGAGGTGCCGCGGCGGGAATCTATGCCAACAATCACCCCCAGCGAATCCATGCCCTGGTCTTGTGGGACTCCTTCCCGCCCGACAGCGCTGACCTATCTACGTACGATCTGGCGGTGTTATCGGTTTATGGAACCACCAATGGCTTCCCAAATACAGACAACTTTGATGACAAACGGGGACTGCTCCCGCCTACGACCGAGTTTATCGCTATCGAGGGAGCCAGCCACGCCCAGTTCGGCGATTACGGACCCCAAAAAGGCGATGTCGTGCCCACCCTGAGCCTGGCAGACCAGCACCAGCGGGTCCTTGAGATCATGCTGGCATTCATCCAGGAACTTGAATGACCTCGTGTATCCAGCGCTCATCACCCCTTGCGGAGAGTCAAAATTCACCTATATTTAATGTAAATATAATTTTGTATCGAGGTTCCCATGACATCATTCAAAATTCGTAAACCTGGTAATCAGGGCAGCCTGAATGTTTTTTTCTGCCTGGGACTGACGCTGATCCTGGGACTGGTGAGCACAGGATGCGGTGCTCCCAATACCCTTCCACCCAGCTCTACAGAGGATGAAGTCCCCCCTGCGCCAACCCAAACAGAAGTCCTGCCAACGCCAACACAAACAGAAATAGGCATTGATGAACTGATCCAGAAGGCCATTGATCACCTGGCCCAGACTGAAAACATCCAGCCTGCCGGGATCGAACTGGTCTCGGTTAAGGCCAACCAGTTCCCTGATGCCAGCCTTGGCGTCCCCGAGCCGGATCAAGTTTATGCCCAGGTGCTCACTCCCGGCTATATCATTCAGCTTCGGATAGGAGAGGACAAGTATATCTATCATGCTTCTACAGAACGGGTTGTTCTGGCAGAGACCCAATTGAGTGCGGAAGCCTACCAGGTGGTTGAGATCCCAGAATTGAACCTGTCCTTTGAGGTCCCTGGGGGTTGGCAGCAGTTGGGTGAGGATGTGAAATGGGTGCCTGAATCGGGTTCCGACCTGGCACTTGGATTTAACTCTGTGGTCTTACAACCTCCCCAGGAGCCAGAAGCGGCCCTGCTCCCCTCGCCCGGCCAGACGCTATCCTCCAGCGAAATTGAATCCGGATTGGGAAACGGCCGTTCCTTCACCCTGGAGGTGTTCGGGGCCTCCCCAGGAGTTGGCACTCAAGCGCCGGTGGTGTCGGTTGAAACCCACCTGATCATCCTCCTCAACCAGGGCGCAGATCGAATCGGTCTCAGCCTGTACAGCAGCGCTCCTACGCTGGAAGAGCTGGCGGAATTGGAAACCCATCTGGATCACATGCTGGAAAGTCTGCAGCTTATCGATGACGCATCAGGCTAGGAAAGGAAATATCATCAGGGAAAAGAAACTGGCTGATTTCCTTCTCCGAGTTAACTCTCTTCCAGCAATTCAAGCACGAGCTGCAGGGCTTCCACTTCAAAGACCTGCAGGTTCATGGTCGAAACCGGGGAGTCAACCCAGCGCGACAAACGCTCTTTGATACGTTCTTTGGGACCGATCAGAGCGATCTCGTCGATCAATCCTTCCGGCACGGCCATCATCGCCTGACCTTTTTCACCGGATAGATACAGATCCTGGATCTGGTCCGCCTGTGCTTGATACCCAAAGCGGCAGGCCAGGTCATGGTAAAAATTTTTTCCCTTAGCCCCCATCCCACCAATGTAGATGGCCAGAAAGGGCCGCAGCTGGTTGTAGGCGGCCTCAAGATTGTCATCGACAACCACAGGAACCAACGGTGCGATATCGAACTCCTCACTGGATTTCTCATCAGCTGCCCTGGAAAGTCCCAGTTCCACATGCGGCTGATAGATCTCAGCGTATTTCTCTGGCGAGAAGAAGATCGGCAGCCAACCATCCGCGATCTCAGCTGCCAGTTGGACATTTTTGGGACCGATAGCCGCCAAATATATGGGAATGTCAGGCGCGGGTTCCAGGGTGCTTTTAAGCGGTTTTCCCAGGCCGGTACTGTCTGCCGCCTGATAGGGAATCTGGTAGACCTCTCCCGCATGGACAAGGGGTTGTTCCCGCTGGAATATTTTTTGCAGGATTTGGATATATTCACGGGTCCTGGTCAACGGCTTTTGATAAGAGACCCCATGCCAGCCTTCTATAACCTGCGGTCCAGACAGCCCCAACCCCAAGAGAAATCGTCCCCCTGAGAGCTGGTCCAGGGTCATGGCTGTCATGGCCGTATTGGCAGGGGTCCGGCCCGGCATTTGCATGATGGCAGTGCCCAGTTTGATATGCTTGGTTTGAGCTCCGATCCAGGCCAGCGGAGTGACCGCGTCCGACCCGTAAGCTTCTGAGGCCCAGACCGCATAAACCCCCAGCTCATCAGCCGCATAAATGAGATCCATTGGCAGTGAAATCTTTCGGGCCGCATAGCCGAGCATTATTCCTACACGCATAAGAACCTCCTGTGATAAATCGCGATCAGCGGCTGATCCTGGAGAGCAGGAACAGGTCGGATTCACAATCCCAAGATATCAGCGAACATAAAGCGCCAAATTGATCCGCGGTCACCACCTGACCCTCCCGGGTCAGGCCTCCCAGGTAAGGGGCTTGGCCAGCAAATGCCTGCCAGCCATCCAGCTCAAAAGGGGCCGCGCCATCGGCAGCCATCCACACCCCGTTATATTTCCGGGCCAGGTGCAGGTGGGTGCCAAAAGCCTGGCCGCCCTCACAGGAGGGATGACCGATTTTGTCCCCCGCCTTTAAGAAGGTCCCTGCTGGAACCCGGTCCGCCTCGCCAACATGCAGGTAGAGCACCGTCCACCCGGTTTGCTCCCGGCCGTCACCATCCAGATCCTGGACCACCTGTCCCTGCCCGGATCGGACCACCAGGCCGTCAGCCACAGCTGTGACCCATTCCCCGGTCGGATAGCAGCCCGCCCTGGCCATCGGCGGGACAAAATCCAGGGCTGCCAGGGGACCATTGCCCTCAAAAGCGGGATGGGGGCCGCCTGTCAAAGCCCAGGTGACTTCCATTTCAAACGGCAATTGGAAGACCGGTTGATTCAGCTCGTCAGGGATCAAAGGAACTAAGGCTGCCGGATGTTCCCAGGGGTCCCCGAACATGGCCTGATACAGCACAGGAAATCCGGAGGCAGGATCCAGGTCACCCTCCCAATCCTCTCTCTCATGGAACCCGGCGAAGAAATACGCCAGGGCGAAGCTGCCGGGATTGATCTCAGCGGGCGGGATGTACACCTGGCCATCCGGGAACTCGATCTCCTGGATGTCCCCATTCAACCAGCCATAAAATCCTTCAGACAGCCTGTGCACCGCCCAGTCCAGCTGCCCGTACAGGTCCTGGCGGTAATACCCTGTGTTGCCCAAGGCTGGGAAATCAGGATCGGCATCATCCGGACTGCTGAAGATATACCCGCTCTGGTATTCGATCAACGCCAGCAGCAATTTGGGATTGATCGAGTTATCGATCGCGACCATCTCTATGATCTCAGCTCCGCTATTCCATCCTGTGCTCATCAACAACTGCTGATATTCAGCCAGGTACCCTGTTGTTTTCTGTAAATAGCTGGCAACGGAAAAACCCACAGCCGTGGGTGAATAGACAATCTCTGTATCCGGGAAGATCCAGGAATCTGGCCTTGATCTCCCGCCGTTTTCAGGCCTGGGCACAGTTGGGGGGGGAAATTTGCTTTCAGCGGTTGGGACCCCATCCGGGGTGGTAGTGCTGGCAGGAGGGGAAAGGGTGGCAGTGAGCCCTGCTGGTGTGTTCTCTGATTGCAGGGGCTGACGGCAGCTGCTCAAGGATAAGCTCAGCACCAGTAAAATCAACCCCTTCTTTATTCCCTCTGATCGCATGGGAAAATTGTAAACCAAATCCCCTGATCTCACCATCCATTCCCGGGTTAGACCAGCTGGCTGTGCAAATAGCAGCTCAGATCACCCATGCGGTTGACATAACTGCCAAACTCATTATCGTACCAGCCAAAGATCTTGGCATGGGTGACCGGGATGCTGAACTCCTCTCCCGGCAGGTCCTGCAGCAGCTTGCGGTCCAGGTGGATCATCCCGGTGCGGGTATGCGTGGCCTGGCCTTCGATGACCACAGCCGCATCCACTCCCACCTGGTCCGAAGACACATTTTGCTCCATGCTTAATCGCAGCAGACCCTCTCCATTCATCCGGGAAGCCGTGCGGTAAATCTCCAGCAGATGCCCGCGGTTGATCAAGCTGCGGCCCATTGCATCCAGCTTGGAGGAGAAGGTACAGTTCAAAATGATCAGCGACCCGGTTTGAATCGGGACCCGGACCGAGTCAGCCAGGAATCCCACCTGCTTGATCTCGGGAATGGCTTGCTCCAGGGCCTGGGCGGCCCCGGTGGATGTGAGAATGATATTATTCAAAGCTGAGCGGTTTTTCCGCAGGTCGCCAGACCCGCTTTTCGGCACGGTATCCAGCGTGCTCTGCGTATTGGTGGTCGCGTGCACAGTGGACATTGAGGCCGTGATGATTCGCTGGGTCAGTTCATCCTCCAGTAGGGGTTTCACCATGTGCGCCAGGGCGGTGGTTGTGCAGGAAGCAGCGGAGATCATCCGGTGGGATCCCGGTTGAAATGAGCTGTGATTGATCCCGTAGATCAGCATGGCCGCATCATCCGGCAGGGTGGGACCGCTGTCTTTGAAGGGTGCGCTGACGATCACCAACCGCGCGCCGGCTTCAAGGTGTCCCCGCAGTGCACCGCCCGGGGTATCAGCCAATGAACTTGGATCCCGGAACTTGCCTGTGGTATCGATCACGACCTGGGCCTCGTGTGCTCCCCAATCGAGATCGATCGGGTTCCGCTCTTGGAATGTGAAGCGCACCGGCAGGCCGTCGATCTCCAATTCTCCGCTGGCCTCATCGCTGATCTTGATCACATCTTGACCCTGGAAGCCATATAAAAAACGCCCCAGGCTGCCGTAGGTCGAATCTTTGGCGATGGTCTGGACCAGGTCGCTCAACCCCCGGGCAGCGGGTCGGCCCAGGTTGACCACGATCCTGTTAAAATATTTCCGCGCCACATGGTGCCAGAGGGTAAGCTTACCGATCCGTCCCATGCCGTTGATCCCCAAAACCTTATCAGCTGTCATAATCCACTTCAACCCCTTTCAATCTGCAGCTTAATAAACGATGTCCTCATATTGCACCGGGAATTCCCCCCGATATATGGTTCCCTGCCGACCATCAATACTCAAGTCATCCCCGAATTGGAATTTCATTCCGTTCAGCTCTGCCTGCTGCCGGCCCTCTTCCACCCGCAAAGCTCGACAGTTGACCACACAGGTCTTCCCCAGGCGCTGAGCAGCGACAGCCGCGTGTGATGTCACTCCCCCGCGGGCAGTCAATAAGCCATCTGCCTGGGCGACCAAAGAGAAATCCTCAGGAACTGTGTCAGGCCGGACCAGGATCACCATGCACTCAGGATCCTGGGATCGGAGCTGCTGGATCTCCGCGCTGGTGAAGGCCACTTTACCGGACAGGGCACCTCCCCCTGCGCCAATCCCTCGCCCTAAGAGAGAATCTTTAAGGGCGTCTGATGTGACGAAGACCTGGATCCTTTCATTCTCAGTGAAAACCATATTCCTGGTTTGCAGGATGTACAAATCCTCAATCCGCTCGGATTCAAAGGTGAACTCGATCTCCTGCGGAGCATAACCCTGTTCCTCAATTAAAAATGATGCTGCCTTTTCCAGCTTACGATAGATATCCGGAAAACTGACCTGGAGAGCAGACTCTGCAATGTTCGAGCTTTCATGCTGTTGTTGGGAAACAGTGATCGGCAGAGGGTTCACCAGGCCGGAAACCACGTCTTCCCCTTGGCTGCAGATATTGTAGTCCCCATAGAGCTCAAAACTGCCTTCACTATCGATCGGGCTGCGAGTCATGATCACACCACTTCCAGACTGCTCGTTCAGATTCCCAAACACCATCCGCTGGATAATTGCCGAGGTCCCCCACTGGTCAGCGATCCCCAGGTGCTGGCGGTAATCCTCCGCTCGCTCAGCGTACCAGGACTCCAGAACTATTTGGATGGCCCGGACCAGCTGTTCAAAAGGCTCCTGGATCAGGGTGATGCCGTGATCGTCCATGATCTCCTGGTATTGGTAAGCAATTTCTCGCATGTGGCCCGGGCTGAACTCCATTTTCTTCTCCACACCGTAGCGCTGCTTGGCATCCTGGATGGCTTTATCAAAGATATCCCGGTCCACACCGTGCGACATGGCCCAGGATTGGATCAACCGCCGGTAACAATCCCAGGCCCCCCAGCTGTATTTTTCATTCTTTCCCAGCGTTTCAGCGATCTGGTCATTCAGCCCGACATTCAGGAACGTGCTCATCATACCTGGCATGGACATCACCGAACTGCTGCGAACAGAAAGCAGGAGTGGGTTTTGGGCCTGGCCAAAACCTCTACCGCTGGCCTTTTCCAGGGCCAGCAGATATTCTTCAATCCGATTCCTGGTATCTTCCTGGAAAGGCTGGTAATCCATAGCCCGCTGGCAGCGGAACAATTCCGTGGTGACGATGAATCCCTCCGGAACAGGCATGCCGAACAAACCCAGGCGCTTCAAGAAATAGCCCTTGCTGCCCAGGTGCAGCGGATCATCATAAGGGTTCTTGTCCCCATGGATCGTACTCAGCAATCGATAAGGATCATAACTCATCAGCAGGGTTTGCATCTGATCGTCCAGATACTGGCGCATATTGGTCATGGCCACGATCACCTTCCCGACCAGATCATCCAGGTCCTGCAGCCCAAAACAACTGGTGATCAAGCCCCGCAGGATGCGCTCTGAAAGGCTGAAACTGGCCTCTTCGCCATTTTCATCGACGGGATCAGCGGGAGGAAGCTGATCAAGGATCACCTCCAAGTTGCCAGCATGCACATTCAAAACATAGCGATTGGTGATCTCGTTGACATCCCCTGCGATGTACTGGAAGACATTGACAAACTGATCGACAGAGAATCCCTGGGCTTGCAGCCCCATTGCCAGTAAATTGATATTATTTTCCAGAGACGCTGAAGTCATCCCGTCAATGTGCAAAGCGCGCACCAGAAGGTCGAGGATCTTGTGGATATCAAGCAGGGTCTCTTTGGTGACATAGGTGAGATTGATGGCAGATACCAGATCGGCAAACAGGCTTCGGGCCAGCCTTTCCAGGCGGAAAGACATACCCAGAGCTTCGAATTTTCTCTCCCGGTAGGCCCCATACATAGAGGGGATGCCGGCGGCAATATGCCTTTTGTAGTAAATACGCTCATCGGAGGCAGTCGCCTCCGGATCAAGGATGATGTTCTGCAGACTTTCCAGCACATCCAGGGTGGCATGCAGGATTTCCAGCGGGGAGCCCTCAGCAAGGGCATCGAGAAAGGTTTCAGCTTGCTGGTCTTTGACCAGCACCGACCTGGAGATCCAGCTGGCTATGTCCTCGGTAGCAAAAGAATATTTTTGTTCTAAGAGTTTATAGAGCCGGACCAGTAATTTCGCCCGCTTGATCTCTACTTCAGGGACCCCGTCCAGGGCTTCGATATGCTTTTCGATGAATGCATACTCTTGCGCCAGGTAATCCGGGAATCCAAGGGATTCTTCCAGGGCGCTGAAGACCGTGTGGACATGGCTAAAATATTCCCCAGAGGGTTCCAGCGCATCATAGATCTCGCCCGGAAGCCAGGGTTTCAAGGACTTTTTATTCCCCGAAGTCCAATAGCCGATCAACTCACGGGTTAAGTCAACCTGGGTGTTGTTGCTTTCCACATGGGTCAGTTTTCTTAAGAAATGGATCAGGGGGTCTTTGCGGGTCTGGATCTGGTCGATCTCGGTCGACACATCCCGGAGTTCCCCCTCGGAACCGATCTCAGTGAAAAAAATGGGGAACATGCGGGAAAGTTGTTTTACTTTCTGGTAGACCGGACTGATGTCGGCATTCACCAATTGCGAGACATCTCGTTGGAAAATATCGGTATCCTTGATGAATATACCCTGGATGGCGATCTGGAGCACCAGGGCTGATAAAAGCTTCCGGAACCGAGAAGGATCGATTTTCACCAGGTTCATTAACAAGCGCACATGGGGTAAGTGATTGGGATTGACCAGCACTTCCCATTGATCCGTGACACCATAAAGATCTGGCGCCTCAAAAGGGTATTCGATCAGCTGGGCGATGAAAGCGTCCAATAAATGGCTTTCAGGCCTTTCTGCCAGGGTTTCACCCAGGGTATAGGCGCAATTCAAGGCGATGGATTTACGTTTGAATTGATGCCCTTTGAGCAGAGTAAAGAACCGGGGGATGAAATTGACCAGGACCGTCTCATCACTCGATTGCAGCGAGCGCAGGCAGGAAACCAGGTCAGACATCAGCCAATGTTCGTAATTCCCAAAAGTCTGGTTGTCCACCATGTAGAGCAGGAACTGGGCCTTATCGGCGGATTCCTCGATCTCCTGGATGGTATTGAGCGCTTGATCGACCAGGCTTTTATAATCTGGCAGATGAATGAGTTCTTTGATGTCAGCTGCAGCCTGGGCTTGTTCTATCAATTCCCGGAAGACCCTGGGAGCCAGAGACGCCAACACATCCTGGTACTGCGACCCCGGAGAGAACAAATGCCTGTTTTCTATGTACCATTCCAGCAGATCGCAGTTATCAAGCCAGCACTGATAGGTCACCAGCAAGGAGCCTTGATAAAGGTCCTGGTAAACTTCCCTGAATTTGTCATCCGCCGTAAACACGTCATAAGTTCGATGAAAGAGGGTGGATCTTCCCGGGCACAATTGGGGCTGCTCCTGGAAGACTGCTTTCAGATGGAGAAGAGTATCGAGGACAATGCTGGCATAGGTATCCGATGCCTCGGATTCAATGAGCTTGGTGAGGAATTCCAGGGTGGTCCGCAGCAGCTCTAATTCATTTTTTTGAGGCAGGTCTGCCACATAGATATCTTTAAATATTTCAGCTAAGACGGATACCGCAGATAGGTGTTCAGTTTGTTCCAAAAAATAATGGAGATAAGAGAGAGAGGTCATGCGCAGCCCTTCGACCACCAAGTCCCAGTTGGCGAAGGGATGATTGAGTTCAACCAGGAACTCTTTAACCCGTTTGTTGACCCCGTAGAGGTTTTCGGTCAGTGCTAATAATGGCAGTTGTTCAGGGGGGATTTCGATCGGACCTTGCGTTTCCTGCAGATTAGCAGAGAGAGCTGAAGACCGGAATTCACTCACAATATCTCCAAAATTGCTGATCAGATGGTGAGTAAGGTATCCCTATTATAGCGCAATCCCTACCACTGGGACATCATCCGTTTCCATCAAGCAGCTATCTCTTTGAGATCATCGGATGAAGTTAACGAAGCAAGGATACGAAGCGCTTTTGGATTTGCTGCGGAAAACTGCCCTGAGGATAGATCTGCCAGAGTTCCTGGTGGTCGACCGCCTGGCCGGGGTTGAGTGTGGTTTGCGGTCCCAAGGTTTCCAGCTCGATCACCTGCGGATCACAGTAGATCTGATGGGAAGCCCCCCGGTCCAGGTAGTTTTCCCCCTCGAGGTAGCGGGTTTTCTTCACAAAAAGCACTTTTTTGTGCCTATACGCAATCCATCCCAGCGGGTTTGGAACGCCGACTTTCAAAGCTCCCCTTCTCATCTCGGCAGTCACCAAGAGCGCTTGATTGTTCAGTTTTATGTGGCTGGACTCCAGATCGGTGTAAGGCCAGAAGACCAGCTGACGGTTTGGCCACAATCCATGCTCATCCTGGGGATCCTCCGGAAGCGGCAGCAAGCCCACCCCGCCCGGAGGCAGCATGGTCACCGCCCAGGGCGCGAGAGCAATGGGACCCGTTCCCTGATTGCTGATCCGGTGATCGAGCACCACTTCCGCCCTTTCGGGAACCAATCGGATCCGCCAGGATTTCTGGATCCCGGTAGATCGCTCAACCTCCTGGACCACTTCCAAGCCGTTGGTAATCTCTTCTATCCGCGGCGGTTGATCATCCGGGAGATAAGTGATCTCCGGCCGCTCCGGGGCCACCCATAACCGGTGTCCACCCCACAAATGATAGGCCAACCCGCCTGCTGCCTGAAGCTGGGCATCGGGCAGCACAGCCAGCAAATTCTCGCCGCCCTGATAAGACAAGCCCAGCACCCGGGGGCCAAAATCCACACTGACACAGACCGTCAAATACCGGTTGTCGATCTGAGAGCAATCAATACCTTTAAGGGAGCTCTTGAAAGATGAGACCATTTTCCTCACACCGGTCACCCGCGAAAAGTTCTGGCATCACAAATTAACGCCCTGTTGTACGGACCGGGGTATTATCCATTCAGCTCGCTGAGACAGATTTATAAGCGATCAAGGCTCTTTCCCGGGCATACTTGTGGTCAACCAGCGGACCCGGATAACCTGCGATCTCCAGGTCTTTTTCCCAGGGCGCATGGACGCTGGAAGGATCCAGGTCGCGGAGTTCTGGCACCCAACGGCGGATGTAAACCCCCTCTGGGTCGTGCTTTTTGCTTTGCAGGATGGGATTGAAAATCCTGAAATACGGCGCTGCGTCAGTCCCGGTGCCCGCGACCCACTGCCATCCCCCATTATTGGCAGCAAGATCCCCATCCAATAAACACTCGCTAAACCAACGCTCTCCCCAACGCCAGTCAATCAGCAGATGCTTTACTAAAAAAGAGGCCGTGATCATCCGGGCCCGGTTGTGCATCCAGCCGGTCTCTTTCAGCTGGCGCATCCCAGCATCGACGATCGGATAACCGGTCCGGCCCGCTTTCCAGGCTTCAAATTCATCCGGATCGTTTCGCCACACCAGGGCATCATATTTAGAACGGAAATTTTGCGTGCGCACCTCAGGAAAATGGAACAGAATATGAATATAGAACTCGCGCCAGATAAGCTCCTCCAGCCAGGTCTTGATCCCCTCCCCGCCTGCTTCAGCATGCAGGGCTTCCAGCGCGTAGTGATAACCAGTTCTCAACCCCAGCACGCCAAAATGAATATAAGGCGACAACCTGCTGGTCCCGTCCAGATCCATTCGATCTCTGGCTTGATGATAATTTTCTGCCGAATCAGCCAGGAAAGCCTTCAGCTGGTCCCGGGCTGCTTTTTCACCTGCCGGGAAGGCGGGATCATCGCCCCCCTGGGGAACCTGATCTGAAGACACATCTGCGATCGTGGGAATCTTTGCCGGCTGGGGAAGCAGGGGGACCTCGGATTGCAGCGCTAACCAGTTCTTCTTGAAGGGCGTGTAAACCTGATAGGGTTTCCCCTGGGCATTCAAAGCCGCCAAAGGATGCATCCCCAGCTGACCCTGGACAAGCTTCAACGGCAGGCATCCCCCAACCAGCACGCTTCGCAGCCGGGCGTAGGGAGTGTAATCCTCCTCGGCGATGATCTGCGTTGCACCGGACTCTTCCATCAGCGCACTCAGCACCTCAACCGGTTTTCCCCGCCGCAGGATCAAATCCGATCCCCTGGATTGCAGGTCTGCCTGCAGCTGCCTGAGATTTTGGTATAGGAAGCTCAGCCGGCGTTCCGGGGCTGATGAGATCAGCAGCGGGTCGAGGATGAAGACGGGCAAAATAGGGGGATCTTTCAATGCTTGATGGAGAGTCTTATTATCCTCAAGCCGCAAATCACGCCGGATCCACCAGATCGTTCCCATCAGGCGGTTGCTTCCTCTTGCATAAGATCGAGGGCAGCCAGCACATCCTGGTTTTCCGGGATATCCGACATCTCATGACCATAATGTACAAACCGCACATTCCCGTACGGGCCAACGATCACCATGGCTGGCATGCGGCCCAGCTTGAACAGCTTCACTTCCTGCCCATACAACTTCAGCACGCTGTGGGTGGGATCCGGAAGCCCAATGAAAGGCAGATTGTTTTCCTGGAAATACTCCGAAAAGGCAGCTTTCCCTTCCGGGCCGATAACCAGTATCTGTGCATTTTTTGAAGTAAATAATGGATACTCATCGCGCAACTGCGCCATATGTTTTCTGCAAAACGGTCAAAGGAAACCCCGGTTGAAAACCAGGATGGCAATCTTTCCCCGAAAATCCTTTAAGCGAATCTGATTCCCCTGGTAATCTTCCAGCGTGAAATCCGGCGCAGGAGTATCAAGCTCTACTTTTGGCATCTCACTTCCTTTGAAAAAAAACAATCTGTTTCTCATTTCCAGGAAAAAATCCCGGAATAGATAATTACGGGCAGCCCTTCTCGACCAATTTTAGCATGTCCGGCACCACACTTGTCATGCGCTGGGAAAAATCCCACTGGAAGCAGTTGATGGGGTCCAGCACCAGGGCAACTTCGCGGTCAACGTCTTTCAGCAGATTTTCCGCCAGGGGATTCTCCAATCCACCCAGATAGCGGTACAGCAGCGCTTCCAGGATCTCCGGCCCTTGATCGGGATCGATCTTCGCTCTGGCCTGTCCCCTGACCCCACAATAAGGCGGAAGGTCAGCCGCGATCTCATAGCCGCAGCGAGGTTCATTCTCCAGATATTTAACAACCCGGGCATCTTCCACCGTTGCGCAGTACAGCATGCCGTCCCGGTACAGGTACCAAAGGGATAAAACAAATGGCCAGCCTGATTCAGTGCGGCAAGAAAGCCGGATAGGGATCCTGGCTTTGTGCAAATAATCCGCATAGCGTTCGATTTCAGACATCATGAAACTCCTGTTCTCAACCTTTTTTATGCCAGTAGATCAGGGTGCTTTTCAGAAACCTCCCCACCGGAGCGGGTTAAGCCCTTGATTCCGGGCTTAGAACCCTCGTTTTTGTCCTTCCCAGGGTTCACTGGCGCCCGCCTGGAACTCCTCCACGCTTGGCCCGCCCAGATTGCCCAGGCGCCAGAGTCCATAAAGATAGCTCAGGATCAAGAGCAGGATCGTGTACGGCCAGCCGAGGATGGTGCGGATCGCGCCCAGGGAATTCACTGCCCCTTGTTGATAGAGCCAATATTCCAACCCCAGGCGGATCCCAAACCCGACCGCCCAGAAGAGGGTTACCTCACTGTAAGCCGGTCGGACCCGGGGATGCCAGTACCAGGGCAAAGGCCAGCCGCGGGTAAGATGGCTGGTGAGGGCAGCCAGGGGGCGGTTGACAACCGTGCTTGCCAGAAGCAGCGCTACCGTCAAACCGCTGGAGATCAAACCCGGCAGGAAGAACCCCAACGCAGAATCGCTGATTAATGCAAAAAGACCCGCCAGCAGGACAGCCCCTAAGCCTCCCAGGGCATAATAGATGTTCTCTTTTTGAAAGATTCGGACCAGGAAAAATACCACCGAGGTCCCGATGGACAATCCCAAACCCAGGGACAGCCCCAGCGCTGGATTGGCGATTAAAAAGACCACCACCGGCAGCAGGGTGTCGAGCAGCTTGACACCCCTGCCGCTAAACACGCTTTTTAATTCCTCCCAGAGTTCCTGACCTTTATTCACCGGCGTGTTTACCCATCCAGAATCTTTGCCAATTTCCTTTGCTCCGGTAAAGGGCTGCCAGAGTGTAGAGACTGGCTGTGAAAAATCCCAGGACCATCATCAACAAGACCCAGATCGCAGCTGAAAAGATCGACTCCTCACGGTAGATGATCCAGCCAGAGAACAAAACAAAACCCGTATAAAGATCCACCAGGGAGACAATGCCCCAGGGATTGCGGAGGATCTCTCCTCCATCGCTGGCGAAATCACCAGCTGTAAAGCCATAAATCAAGACAGCTGTCATAGCCAGCAAACCAATACCCGCCACCCATTTGGCACTTTTCATCAGTATTTCCTCTAGATAACCAGGATGACGCCCAAAATCAGCTCGACAACGAAGCTGATGATATTGGACGAAACCGGTGACTGATCCACAAAGATCGAGATTCCCCGTACCAGGGCCATGGCCAGGTAGGTGATCCCCAGCACGATATAAGGCTCTGGACTGTTAAAATAGAGCACGCTCGCTCCCAGACCAACGAACAGAGCACCCAGGATGGTCCTAATCTCAGAAATGCCCCGTCCTCCCTGGGGTTCCAGTCCGGTGAACCCAGGCACTTTCAGCGGCCAGAATACCGACACCACGCCGGTGAGGATAGTCGCTATGGCGGCTGTGATCTTTAAGATTTGCAAGAACATTATCCCTCCCTCCTGGGCGGTCTGAGCACCAGCACCGATGTATTGCGTTTATAGGCTTCATAATCTTCCTGCCCGCCCCATTTTTCATCCGCCCGTTGTTCCAGCATGGGCACGCCGCTGATCCTGGTCAGTAAAATGGTGATGAAAACCGGGGAGATCAAAGCCACCCAACCCCAACCTTGCAGGACTGGAAGCGCAATGATCGCCACGCCGACCCAGAGCACAATTTCCCCAAAATAATTGGGATGGCGGGACCAGGACCACAGTCCTGACTGGATGAACTTTCCTTCGTTAGCAGGATCCTCGCGAAATCGGCTTTTTTGCCAATCCGCGATGGCTTCGATCGCAAAGCCAATGATCCAGACCCCCAGGCCCACAACATAAAAAGCGTCCAGATCCACCCGCTTCTGGGAGGTGACAACCAACAGGGCAGCTGCCAGGGAAAAGGTCACCCACAGGCCCTGGATGGTCCAGGTCTGGAGGAACCGCGAAAAGGACTGCTTGATCTCCCGGAAGCGCCGGTCCTCACCAGCTTTTTTGATGCGCAGGAACAGATAAGTGCCCAGCCGTGAGGCCCAGATGGAAACCAGGACCAAGAGCGTCCAGGTCCGCAGATCCCTTTCCGGCGTGAGGATGACCGCCACTACCATCACCGTGATATAAGTGATGCTCCCCGTCAGATCGAAGAACTTCTCGGTTTTGTTCAGGAAGGCAGGAATGAAAACGATCCATTGGATCACAAAAGCCAGGATCACGCCCAGGGCATATATCGGCAGCGAACCGACTTGATAACTGCTCTGGCTGCCTGCCAGGGCCACCCCCAAGCCCAGGGCGACTGTGATCAGAATACCCAGATAATGCCGTACTGTGTCTTTCTTCATAAACACCTCATTGTCAATGTTCTAAAATGATGTTTTGCCGGAAGCAAAAATCTTGGAAACGATCGCGTACCCCACGGCGCCAGGACCTAAATGAGCGCCGATGACCGGGGTGATATCCATGGAAAAGATCTCCCCCTGGGGCAGATACTGCCTGATCTTATCCTTGAATTCCTCAGCTTTCTGATGGGCATTGGTATGCAGCAGTGCGAAGCGTTCGATGGGAACGCGATCCTCCAAGAGGCTGATCAAATGCTTTTCTGCCCGTCGGCTGGTGCGCACTTTATCCGATCCCGGCTGTCCATTAAACATGGTCAGCACAGGTTTGATGTTCAGCAGGCTGCCGATGCCGGTCATGAAGCGGTTCATCCTTCCGCTCCGCTTTAGAAATTCCAGGGTGTTCAATCCCGCGGTGACAAAGGTCCGCTCCCGCAGGTCGCTGATTGCTTGCAAGATCTCATCCCGGGATTTGCCTTGCTGAGCTAATTCCGCGGCCAGCTCCACCTGGAAACCGGTACCGATACTGAGCTGACCGGAATCGACCACAGTCACCGGGACCCGCTGATAATCCTCGGCAGCGGCCCGGGCAACGTTGATAGTCGCGCTCAATTGTTCCGAGATATGGATGGTGATGATCTCTGTGGCGCCGTGGTCAACCAGCTCATCAAAGGTATTGATAAACGACAGAACACCTGGTGTGCCGGTTGTTGGATGGTTGGGATAAGCTGCCAGATTGGAATAGAACTCTTTCCGGGATATCTCCACTCCGTCCAGAAATCCCTGGTCACCGATATTGATGTAAAGGGGAATGACTGTGATCCCCAACTCTTTCACCACCACTGGCGGCAAATCACATGTAGAGTCAGTTACAATTTTAATCGTCATAACGTCACCTCGTAATCACTAATAAACTTTTTTATAGCGGACAGCGCTGCCAATGACGGCAATTCCGATCAGCGCTGCTCCGATCCAGGCGGCCAGGACCACATTGGCAGTCGCTGCCTGACTGACCGTGATCCCGATAAAGGCCCAGATCAAGACCAGCCCGTAAGCTGAATCATTCTCAAACCAGCTCATTAACATCCCCAGCGCTGTCGCCACAGCCAACATGATCACTGCCCAGGTGGCTGGCTCAATTCCCCAACCATTCCAATCGATGTAATACAACCACTGGGAGGCATTGGCAATGGTAGCCACGCTAATCCATCCCAGATAAATGCTGAAGGGCAGTTTCACCAACCATTTACTTAAACCCTCAACATTCTGCAAGTTGCGGTTGATCAGCAACAAACTGATCAGGATCAAAGCCATAAATGGCAGGGTCCAACTGAACACCTCATAGTGCCACATGAAAAGCCAGATGGCGTTGGCCAGATTCGCAAGCCAGTAATAGGGAGCGATCTTTTTCAAAACGGGGTTTTTAGCCTGGGCCGGCAGGGCTTGATAAACCGTATAAGCCAGCAAACCTAGATAGATCACACTCCAGATCGAGAACACATAGCCTGCAGGAACGAAAAAGATCTCAAACCGGTCCGAGATCTCCCCCGTGTTCAACCCATTCAAAGGCAGCGCGTTCGCCAATACATTAACAGCGATGGTCCCGATTGTCGCCACCAGGGTCACCAGCTGATGGACCTGCACCTTTTTCATGCTTTCTCCTTTTTCTTATTCGCTCAGCGGCAGATGATGATCGACCTCCAGCCGCACATTTAGTTTACATCAATGTAGATATTTTGTCAAGTTATTTTCTTTTTATTATTGACATCTTGTCCAATTAGGGGTAAGATATAGTCAATATAGATGATAAGGATATTTATGGCTAACCAACCTCTTTCCAACAAACCATTATTTAACCTCAGCATGGTGCTGCAGGAAACGGGCATCAAAGCGGATACCCTGAGAGCCTGGGAGCGGCGCTATCAGCTTCCTACACCCGCCCGGACTGAGGGGGGGCACCGCCTTTTCTCTGCCTACGATATTGAAACAGTCAAGTGGCTCATGGCCCGTCAGGATGAAGGTATGCGCATCAGCCAGGCAGTGGATTATTGGCGGGAATTGATTGCTGCTGGCACCGACCCGCTTGCTGAACGAAAACAACAGCCAGCCGGCAAATCAGGCACGCCGGCGGTGGACACCACCCGGAAATCCCTCTCTGAACTGACCGGTCTATTCATTGATTTCGCTCTTGATTTTGATGAAGATAGCGCTGAAGGTGTTTTAGATGCCGCCTTTGCCCAATTCCCCTGGGAGGCTGTCTGTACCAAACTGATCTTCCAGGGTTTATCGGAAGTTGGTGAGCGCTGGTACAAGGGAGACATCACGGTTCACCAAGAGCATTTTACCTCAGAATTGGTGATCAGGAAATTAGGCGCGCTAACAGATGCTGCCCCGGATCCCTATCACCCCCAGAAAGTGCTTATCAGCTCTCCCCCAGGCGAGTTTCACACCATCGCCCCCCTGATGATCAGCATGCTGCTTCGCTACCGGGGATGGGAGGTCGCTTACCTGGGAGCAAACGTGCCTGACAACCAGCTGGAAGACGCCCTGGAGAAAGTGAATCCCGCCCTGGTGGTGATGTCAGCTGCCAGGCTGTCAACCGCGGCAGCACTGCTGAAAACCAGCCAGCTGCTGCAGGACCGCGGAATTCCGCTGGCCTTTGGTGGTAACGTCTTTCTGGAAACTCCTGGACTGGCGGATAAGATTCCCGGCACGCACCTCGACGCTGATCTTGGGCGCACAGTATCCACGATTGAAGGCTTATTAAGCGCTCCGGACCCAAAGATTGAGACAGCGATCGCTCCCAATCCCTACCAGGATCTCCGCGATGAGTTCGATGAAAACTTACCTTACCTGGAAAACCTGGCTTTGATCGCCATCAAAGAAAGGGGCAATGCCTCCTTCCTCAACGGAATTCTGAAAGATACCAATGATTACTTATTCCAGGACATCCTGGCAGCCTTGACACTGGGCGATATCAACTACCTCCACCCCAACTTCGCATGGATCACAGGGTTGATGAAAAACCGGGACTATCAGCTGCAGGATTTTAAATCCTATCTTGAATCCTTCATTGCGGTCTCAGAGGAAAAAATGACTGATCATGCCCAACCCCTGCTTAAGTGGCTGGAGGATTATCTTGCAGGACTTGAGCAAGAGCATTAAAGGAGGAAAGCATGAAGGTTGTCATCGCGGGGGGAACAGGATTGATTGGGTCTGCCCTGGCCAGCACCCTCCAAGACCGGGGACATCAGGTAGGTATTATCAGCAGAGACCCTGCGGGAGTCAAACCGGAATATCAAGCCCTTTCCTGGGATGAAAGAGCCCTGGTGAAGGAGCTGGGGAAGGCAGATGCCGTGATCAACCTGGCTGGTGCCAGCCTGGCGGGGAATAACCCCTTTCAGATGCGCTGGACTCCTAAACGCAAGGCTGCTATCCTTTCCAGCCGGCTGGTTGTTGGTGAAAAGCTGGTGGAAGCGATCAAGGAGCTCGACCAGCCGCCAGAAGTTTTCGTCCAGGCATCAGCAATCGGGTATTACGGGAATCAGGGGGATCAACCAGCGGATGAAAAGGCTCCTTCCGGGGATGATTTCCTGGCGGAGATCTGCCGGGCCTGGGAACAATCTACCGTGGAAGTAGAAGAAATGGGTCTCAGGCGCCTGGTGATCCGCATTGGCCTGGTGCTCAGCCAAAAAGGCGGATTGCTGCCCTTACTGGCCCTGCCCTTCCGGTTCTTTGCTGGCGGCGTGATGGGCAGTGGAGATCAGTATCTATCCTGGATCCACATCCAGGATATCGTTGAGAGCATACTCTACCTCATCAATGATCCCAAGCACCAGGGTGTGTACAACCTGACCGCACCCCAGCCTGCGACCAACCGGGAATTCGCGCATCACCTGGGCCAAACCCTCCGCAAGCCAGTCTGGCTGCCGGTGCCCGCGGTGGTGTTGAAGGCTGCTCTGGGCGAAGCGTCCACCCTGGCCCTGGATGGCCGGCCGGTCTATCCTTCCCGACTGCTCAACACAGGATACCAGTTCGCTTTCCCGGACCTGAAGGACAGTCTGGAGGATTTGTTTTCCAGATGATGATCAAGACGTCGACGAAGGTCGACGTCCGGCTTTGCCCGCAGGGACGATTTCAATCGGGCCAGACTAGCCCCTCGCGGAGCCTGTCCTGAACGGAGTTAAGGGCTCGGGATGCTTCGCAAGTCTTCGCACTGGCCCCGCCGGGCACCCCGCGCCAGTGGGGGACGATTTCAATCTCAAAGTAACACTTACCCAGGACTTAGAACCACCACTTCCTTACCAGTGCTTTGGCTTCGATAATCCCCCGGGATAGGGCTTTCAGCAATACAAAATTGAAGACCACCCCGGCAAGCATGTTGCCGCCAAACCAGCCAAACAAGTAACCCGCGGCATCACACCAGTTGATCTTATCAAAGATTACCAGCAGCGTGAACACCGCCCAGAGAGCGCCTAACAGGTTGGCAAAAAACATGGCCGCCAATAAACTCAAATAGTCCAGGCCGGATTGCAGTGTTGGGTCCAGGTTTAGGCGCCGAAACAGGAAGGCTGGCAAGTAGGATTGCAGGAAATTGGCTGGCAGGTATGCCAATGAGACCAATAACGGTGTCTGGGTGACAGCGTTGGAGAAGAAGGGGAAGATCACGCCAGCGATCACCCCCCAGGCGCCAAACCAGATGCCGCCTACCTGTTGGACAGCGATGCCGGGCCAGAAGTAATTGACCCCGGATCCGAAACGGATCCTGTTTTCGACGCTGTCCACGCTGAAACTGATCGAACCAAAGCCGCCCACCACAAAACCAAGAAGGATCAAAATCAGGACAATCCCCAGGTAGAACCATACAGATCGGCTGTCGCCGGAAGGTGCTTTACCCCAGATAGGAGTCTCGTGATTGTCTGCGGCGTTTCGTACACTCATATCCCTCTATCCTCCAATTGCTAATCCCATTATAATGGTTCCGCAAGTTATTTGATATACTCAATCTCCATACCGAGACCAACAACTTATGATGAATATCAACCACTATGCCCAGCTTCCATCCCAATTGATCCGCCAGCGATATTCCTGCCGGACATATCACAAGCGGCCCCTTGACGATCCGGACTTAAGAAAATTAGAAGATTTCATCCGGAAAGACCCGGGGGGACCTCTGGGAACTCAACCCCGGTTCGCAATCCTGCCTGCCAGCCGATTTCAAGACCAGGACCTTCCCAAACTCGGCACCTATGGCTTCATCAAAGATCCGTCAGCTTTCCTGATCGGGATTGTTATCGATCAGCCTGGCGCGCTGGTAGATCTCGGATACAACATGGAGCACCTGATCCTCAAAGCCACGGATCTCGAGATCGGCAGCTGCTGGCTGGGTGCTTCTTTCACCAAAAGCCGCTTTGCCCAGCTCTTGGACCTCGAACCAGGTGAGTCCATCCCGGCAATCGCCTCCCTGGGGTATCCCAGCGACCAGCAGGCCTGGTTCGCTCGTGTCGCCAGGATCTACGCCGGGGCAGACCGCCGGGAGCCCTGGGAAGAGCTCTTTTTCAAAAACAACTGGGAGCAGCCCCTTACCAAGGAGGAAAGCGGGGATTTCTCAGTACCGCTGCAAGCAGTTCGCCTGGCCCCTTCTGCTTCCAATAAACAACCCTGGAGACTGCTCCAGGAAGGAGACCAATGGCATTTCTACCTCGACAGAAGGTCTAATGCCACTGCGCGGATCGTTGGTGATCTGCTGCAGATCGCCGATTTACCGCAGATTGACATCGGCATCGCCGCAGCCCATTTCGCGCTAGGCCTGCAAGAAGCAGGTCTGGGGGGAGAATGGCTCATTGCTGATCCTGATCTCAGGATGCCTGAGATCAGGAGAGAATATATCATTTCCTGGAAGCCAATCAGCGAGTAAAATAAGACCTACCAATGACCAAACAAAACCAAAACACTTTCGATAACTTACTCTTAATCGCCCGTCCCGCTGCTGGCAAGAGCGAGATCATTGACCACATAAAAAACACACCGCTGGCCGAGCGCAGAGAGAAATATCACATTGGTGAATTCCAGGAACTGGATGATTTCCCCATGCTCTGGACCTGGTTCGAGGAAGACGCCATTCTAACTGACCTGGGCCATCCCAGGATACACACGGATGAAAACGGACATTTCCTGCACCTTTACCAATGGGACCTGTTGATCCGCAGGATCAATTTGGAATACGATAAATTGGTCCGCGATGATCCTGATTTTCACCAGCACCAGACGCTGATCATTGAATTTTCCCGGGGGTCCTCCCACGGGGGGTTCCAGCGAGCTTTCGACCATCTCAGTCAGCGGATCGCGCAGCGCCTGGCCATTCTCTACATCGATGTTTCCTGGGAAGAATCGCGGCGGAAGAACCGGGCCCGTTATAACCCGGAGAGACCCGACAGCATCCTGGAGCATGGCCTTTCAGATCAAAAAATGGAGGCCTTATACAGGCATTCTGATTGGGAAGAGCTGCAAAGTGCCCATCCTGAGGGGATCGAGATCCAAGGACATGCGGTCCCTTATCTCGTTTTCGAGAACGAAGATGACCTTACCAGCACGGGAGGAGAATCCTTATCCCACCGGCTGGGAGAAACGCTGTCCAGGCTGTTCAGGCTCTATACAAGCTAGCAGCTTTTCAATACCCATTCCATGACTCGAAATCCTCAAGCGAATATACCCACCAACGCCTGGTCTGTTCAGAGGATCTGACCGCCAATACTGCCAAGCACCCCCTGCAGAAAAAAGCTTTTACAGCCTTTCCTGTTATAACGTGATATTCATCACAAATTGCTCGTTTCAAGCGGAAGATGGCGGACATAATGGTATAAATATACGGTAGTTTGGCGGTAAGTATGCTCTGCCAGCAATGATCATTTAATTTCCCAAAACAAGCCTGAACGGCCAGAGCGCTGCCAAGCTTACGGGAGGAATTCATGTTTGTAAAAGATCGTATGACACCCAATCCCATCACCGGACATCCGGAGATGTCAGTTACTGACGCCCAGGACCTGATGAAGGCCAAAGGCTTCCGGCATTTACCCATCCTGAATGAGAACAATCAACTGGTGGGCTTGATCACCAAAAGCTCCCTGGCCAGCGCGCTTCCCTCAGATACCTCGAACCTGAGTCGTTTTGAAGTCAGCTATATCCTGGCGAAAATCAAGGTCAAATCCATCATGGTGGAAGACGTGGTCTCCGCCACCCCGGACACGCCCATCGAAATTGCGGCCCGGATGATGGCAGACAATTTGATCGGCTGCCTGCCTGTGATCGATGAGAATGAGCTGGTGGGCATCATCACTGACCGGGATCTGTTTTTTACCATGGTCTCCCTGCTGGGTGCACGCAGCGCTGGGATCCGGGTCACCATTCTCCAGCCAGACAAGGCAGGCGAAGTCGCCAGATTGACAACAGCGATCGCCAAGGCTGGGGGCTATCTCTCAGTCAGTGTTGGCTATTATCCCCCTGATAAACCCGATTATTGGACTTCCGTCATCAAGGTACAAAACATTTCCCAGGAAAAATTAGTAGAAGTGATCGACAACCTGGGCGACACTCAAATTTTAGACATTCGTCAGTTTCAGGAGCCCTCATGATCAGTCAACAACAACCTGCCGGTTCTGTTTTAGTGGTTGGCGGGGGTATTGGCGGCATGCGTGCCGCCATCGATCTCGCCGAAGCCGGCCTCAAAGTTTACCTCATCGAACGGGACGCAGGATTGGGAGGGAGAGTTGCCCAGCTGGGGTATATGTTCCCAACCCATGACTGTGTGCTCTGCCGCGGTACTTCAGATCACGGTTACGGCTGTACACGTCCTGCCATCTCGCCCGCATTCCATGAACACAACCGCCATCCTAACATCGAAGTCATGACCCGAACGGAGCTCAAAGACGCTTCCGGCCAGGCGGGGAATTTCAAGATCACCCTGCTGCGGGAACCCCGATTTGTCGATCCGACATTGTGCACCAATTGCGGATTGTGCGCAATTGCCTGCCCGGAACGCTTACCCAGCGAATTCCAGGAGAGTTTGGTTACACGCAATGCTGTCCACAAAAGCGCTCCCCGTTCGCTTCCGGACACATACTACATTGATAAAGGCCCCTACTGCGAAGGTTGCAATCGCTGTGTGGATGTCTGCCCCACCAACGCCATTGACCTCGACGAAGAACCCTGGGAGGAGACCCTGCATGTCGGCGCTATCATCCTGGCCATGGGCTACACCCTCACCAACCCACTTGAACTTGGCGAGTTTGGTTACGGCCGCTACCTCAACGTAGTGCACAGCATGCAGTACGAGCGTTATGTCAGCCGCTCAGGACCCACCGAAGGATTGCTGCTTCGCCCCTCGGATAACACGCCGCCGAAACGGATCGCCTGGCTGCAGTGCATTGGTTCCAGGGATCAGAAGCATCCTTATTGTTCATCGATCTGCTGCATGTACGCTACCAAAGAGGCCGTACTGGCAAAAGAACGCCTGGATGATGTCCACTGCCAGGTCTTCATCATGGACGAACGGGCTTTCAACAAAGAATACAATGCTTACTTTTACCGCTCCACATCCCAGTACGGGGTGGAATACACCCGCTGCCGGATCTCCGATATCCACGAAGATCCCAAGACCAAGGATCTTATTGTGCAGTATCCTGATCCAGATCAGGGGGGCAAGATCGTTGAAGATCGCTTTGACATGATCGTGCTCTCTGTGGGTGTGCGCCCTCCCAGCGGTGCTTCAGTGATCGCCCAACAATTAGATTTTGACCTCAATGAGTATGGTTTCTGCCAGACAGACAAGTACAACCCGCTGGAAACCTCCCAACCGGGTATTTATGTCTGTGGGGCATTTTCTTCACCAAAGGAAATCGCTGAAACCATCATCGACTCCGCCGGAGCTGCCGGCGATGTCATGCGCCTCTTCCAGGACCAGCTGGGCTGTTCTCAACCCAGCCATGAATATCCGTTCATGACCGATGCTGATTTCCCACCAGAAAGGAGCATTGTTGGTGAAGATCCCCGGATAGGCGTCTTCAGCTGTCTGTGCTATCCGACTATGGAAGGGATCATCGATATCGAGGACCTGCTGGAAAGGTCTGCTGAATTCCCCCATGTGGTCCATACCGAAGAGATCGGCTATGGATGTTTCCCAGAGGGATTGAACACCATCAAGCAGGCCATCCAGGAACACAATCTCAACCGGGTGGTGGTTGCAGGCTGCAGCCATAGAACCCACGAATCCTTGTTCCAGAAAGCTGTTCGAGAAGCCGGCTTGAACCCCTACCTGCTGGAAATGGTCAACCTGCGTGGATTTGCCGCTTGGGTCCATCCCCATCAAGAACAGAAAGCCTTCCGGAAAGGCCTGGAAATGGTCCGGGTAGGCGTTGGCAGGGCGGCCCAACTGGAACCGATCTACAAATCCTCCATACCCCCCAACCGACGGGCCCTGGTGATCGGGGGAGGCGTCTCAGGGATGACTGCTGCGCTGTCTATCGCTGATTCAGGTTTTGAAGTCGTGCTGGTAGAAAAAGAGGATGCGCTGGGCGGCAATCTGCAAAAAATCCATTACCTGGTCGAAGGGGACAATCCGAACCGGCTGCTTCGGGACCATGTCAACCGCATTATCTCCCACAGCCGGATCACAGTCATGACCGAGACCGTGCTCGAAAAACATGACGGTCATGTGGGCGCTTATCATGCAGTGTTACGGCACGCTGACGGCACCGCTACTGAAATCTCTCACGGGGTGACCATTGTCGCCACGGGAGGTTCCGAAACACGTGTTGACCACTACCTGCTGGGCGAACACCCCGCAGTGATCACCCAGCTGGAAATGGAAGACAAACTGGCTTACCATCTCGATCAGGTCACTGACCTGAAAGAAGTGGTCATGATCCAGTGCGTCAAACCCAAAGAAGAAACTTACGAGTATTGTTCCAGGATCTGCTGCATCAGCACCATCAAGAATGCCATCCGCTTGAAAACCATCAATCCCGATTGCAAAGTCACCGTGCTCTACAAAGACATCATCACCTATGGTTTCAGGGAGCAGTATTACACCGAAGCCCGGGAACGCGGGGTGATTTTCGCCCGATATGACGACAACCAGCCGCCTGAGGTCGATCACCTGAATGGGCAGATTATGATCACTATGCAGGAAAAAATGATCGAGCGGGAACTGGTCCTCAAACCGGATTTATTGGTGTTGAGCACCTCGATTCAACCTTCCAAAGGCACCAAGGAGCTGGCCAAGATCCTCAATGTCCCCCTCTCGAATGAAGGCTTTTTCCTGGAGGCCCACATCAAGATGCGCCCGATGGACTTCATGGAGGAAGGCATCTTCATTTGCGGCATTGCCCATTATCCCAAGTTCATCGAAGAAAGCATCAGCCAGGCGCAGGCTGCCGCAGGGCGTGCGACAACCGTCCTCAGTAAAAATCCCTTCCACTTCGGAGGGACGATAGCGGTTGTCGATCCCGATCAATGCGTTGGCTGCCTGACCTGTATGCGGACCTGCCCCTTTGAGATCCCCCGTGTGTCAGATGAATATACTGGTGTGGGCGATTTGGGTGGCGCAGCCTACATCGAACCCACCCTCTGCCATGGATGCGGCACCTGCACCTCAGAATGCCCGGCCAACGCCATACAACTACTTAACTACACTGACAACCAGATCATGGTACCTGAATTTCCTGTTCTGGGAAGCTGGGTGGAATTATGAGTGAACATAACTTCGAACCTGAGATCACTGCTTTCATGTGCATCTACTGCGGGTATATGGCTGCCGATACCGCCAGCGCACTGCGCATCGAGTACCCAGCCAATGTCAAGCTGATCAAACTCCCCTGCACCGGGAAAGCGGATCCCCGCTATTTGCTGAAAGCCTTTGAGGATGGCGCTGATGGTGTGTATGTGATCGCCTGCCCGAAAGGCAACTGCCACCATGTCCGCGGCAATGAGCGCGGTGAACTGCGAGTGGAGCGGACCAAAGAGATGCTGGACGAGATCGGCCTCGGCGGAGAAAGGCTGAACATGTATTTTATGTCCGGTGGCCAGGGGATATCCTTCGCAGACGCGGCCAAGGAAATGACGGAAAGGGTCCGGGAAATGGGTCCAAATCCACTCAAGGGATAACCAACCTGGTAGTGAGATCGATTAAAATCGAAAACGCCGCTGCAAGTCAATCAGCGGCGTTTTTTCATTGCTTGGGGAATAAATAGTGTTTCCCAGTCTGAGGATGCTGGAAGGTTTCTATCTCAGTTTGATAGGCCTCCCGGATATTCTCTGGGGTGAGCACAGCAGCGGGTTCTCCAACCGCTTTGACACGACCAGCCACCAGCAAAGCCACCCGGTCCACAACACCAGATAACTGGTTCAAGTCATGCATGGCCATTAACACCGAAAGATTTTCTCTATCGACCAGCTCCCGCAGTAAGCCAAGCAGGCTGACCTGGTACTTGAGATCGAGATGATTGGTGGGTTCATCCAGCAGGAGCACACTGGCGTCTTGCGCTAAAGCCCTTGCTAGCAGCACGCGCTGCTGCTCGCCACCGCTGATCTCTGCCAATTTCCGGTCGGCAAGGTCCTCCACCGCGGTGGCTTTCATAGCCCATTCCAGCATCTCCAAATCCTGCTCACCAGGGTTGCCCAGGAATCCCAGATAAGCGGTCCTGCCCAATAAGACCGCTTGACGAACAGAAAATGCGCCCCCGAGCTGGCGGGCTTGAGGTACGACCGCGATCTTGCGGGCTCTCTCCGCGGGGGATAGCGTCATGATCGGCTGTCCCGCAATGTACACTTCACCTGCGGAAGCCTGCAGCACCCCACTCAAAACCTTAATCAAGGTTGATTTTCCAGCCCCATTGGGACCGATCAAACCCACGATCTCACCCTCTTTGACCTGCAATGAGACCTGCTCCAGGGCCAATTTTTCCCCATAGCCTGCGGTGATATCTTCGATGCGCATCACAGGAGTATCGAAATCGCTCACCAGAATACCTCTTTTTTCGCCCGGCGCAATATCCACAAGAAGAATGGAGCGCCGATCATTGCAGTCACGATCCCCACCGGAAGGTAACTGGGGGCCATCACGATCCGCGCCAGGATATCTGAAATCAATAGTGTGATCGCCCCGCCTACGACCGAGAGCGGAATCAACCTTCTGTAATCACCGCCCCAAAGGATACGGATGATGTGCGGGACAACCAGCCCAATGAACCCGATCACACCTGAAAAGGAGACCGCTGCCGCAGTGGTCAGGGAGGCCGAGATGATGATGAACAATTTGATCCTTTCCACCGGCAATCCCAGCTGTCTGGCTTGTTCTTCGCCAAACTGGAGCACATTCAGCGAGTGACCGCTGAGGACCAACAGCGTTAATCCGATTGCAAAATAAGGCAGAGCGATCACCAGCGGATCCCAGCCGCTGACGGTAGATCCCCCTAACAGGAAACCCATGGCTTGCAGCACCATCTGGTCAGAGATCAGCATCAAAAAAGAGGTCAATGCTGAGGTAAAGGATCCAATTGCCACACCGGCCAGGATCAAGGTCGTCAAAGGAACCATCTGCCCGACCTTGGCCAGCTGATACACCGAAGCAATGGTGATTAAAGCCCCCAGGAAAGCGCCCAGGGGAACCAGGTAGCGTCCAGCCTGGGGCATAGACATGATGACAATCGCGCCCAGCCCGGCGCCGGATGCCACCCCGATCAGATAGGGATCAGCCAGGGGATTTCGGAATAATCCCTGGAAAGCAGCTCCACTGCCAGCCAGGGCAGCCCCGGTCAAAGCTACCAGGATGGTATGCGGCAAACGCAAATCCCACAGAATGGTTTCAAAATACGCCGGCCAAACATCAGGTATCTCCACTCCAGGCAGTTTACTGACCAGGATCTTAACTACATTGCCCGGGGGGATGGTTACAGCCCCCAGGGCAATGCTCAGTATCAAGGCTGCTCCAAGCAGCACAAGAACGGTCCAGAAGGGTTTTCTGATCATCTAGCTTTAATCAACGATCTCCGGGTGTAGGATCTCCGCGACCTGCTCATAACCATCCACCAGCCGGGGTCCCGGCACACTGAGGATGAAGGGATCAAAGGGATAGACTTCCCCATCAACCACCGCTTGGATGTCAGCCCATCCCGCGCGTTCACTTACGCTTTCGATCGTGACGCCATACAGCGCATCAGCCAACAGGATCACGTCCGGGTTTTGGGCGACTAATTCTTCAGAACTGATCTGAACCCATTCTCCATCCAAAGTGTCACCCAGGTTGGCTGCTTTTGCCTTGTTGATCACATACGATATGAAAGTTCCTGCGCCTGTGGTCCAGGGATTGGCGGGTTCAGATGCATCCAGCTCATAAAAAACCAGGGGAGTTTGATCGACCTGGGCCAGTTTTTCGTCCAAGGCTGCCACGCGGTTGCTCAAATCCTCGATCAGATCTTCAGCCTGGTCTTCCGTCCCTGTCAACACAGCGATATCCCGGATATTCTCGTACAATCCTTCAAAATCGTCGGGGTTGGCCTGCCAATACACATTTAACCCTAGATCACGAAGCTCAGCAATAGCATCTGCTGAGAAAATCTCTCCTGCCAGCAGCAGGTCAGGTTCCATGGCCAGGATGTCTTCCACAGGGATCCCATCCCACATGCCGCCCAAATCAACGGCTTCCAAGGCACCTTCCGGATAGGTGGAATTTGAATCCCGCCCGATCAAACGTTCCCCGGCGCCAATCCCGAACAGAATCTCGGTCAGGGAAGGTGAGATAGAAATGATCGCCTGAGCAGGTTCATCCAGGACCACCTCATTGCCCAGGTCATCTACGATGGCGATGGGTTCCGGTTCTGGTTCTGCGGTGGGTTCTTGTGTTGGAACATCGGTGGGCGGAAGATCTGTTGGTTCTTCAATAACCTCCGCTTCGGGTTCAACAGTCGCCTGGGCACAAGCTGTCAGCATGACAGACAGCACCAGGGCAAAACTTAAAAATATCCTCAATTTATTCTTCATGTTTCTCTATTCCTCATTTCTGCATTCTTAATAACAAAATCCCTGTCTCTGACAGGGAAGGCACATGGACTTTAGGTCATATTTTCCAGGTTCACACCTCCTCTCCACGAGAGATCAATGAACTGATAGTACTGGCGGTCGACCTGGCTTATCGATCCGGGATGCGATCGAATTACAGTTGCGGGTCAGCGTCTGAATTTCACAGACTTCGCCATTAAGCCCTCCAAAGGGAGCACTGGCACCAATACCTTATTCAATTGTTAATCTGCAATTGTAGCTGAACGACATTCATTCTAAGGGTTATTTTCCCATTTGTCAAATACCATTTGTCACCTGACAGGATGCAGATCAAGGAAGATGATACACTTGTAGAGCATTGTTAACATCAGGCTAAAGCAGTCAGAAATGAACGATTACCAGGTCATTGTCATAGGTGGAGGTCCAGCCGGTTTAATGGCAGCGGGGCAAGCAGCTTCCCTGGGGCGGCGGACCTTACTGATCGAAAAGATGGATCAGCCGGGGAGGAAACTGCTCCTGACCGGCAAACATCGCTGCAACCTGACCAATGCTGCGCCTATCAGTGAGGCCCTGGCGGAATTCAACAAAGAAGGCCGGTTCCTGACCCAGATCTTTTATCGCTTTTACAACCAAGAATTGCGGAGCTTCTTCCGCGATTTAGGCCTGCCAACCGTGGAACAGCGCGGAGGGCGGGTCTTCCCCGCCAGCGAGGATGCCCGGGACGTGATCAAAGCCCTGCTCACCTGGTGCGATCGTTCTGGCGTCGAGTTGATCACCGAGACCCGCCTGGAAGAACTCCTGATCTCCAACGATCAAATACAGGGAGTGATCACTTCCAAAGGCAAATATAACGCACCTGCCGTAATCCTGGCTACCGGCGGCAAAGCCTACCCGGGCACAGGTTCCACCGGTGAGGGATTGGCGATCGCCCGCCTCGCGGGGCACACCATCCAGCCCCTGCGTCCATCGCTGGTGCCGATAACCACTGCCGGCAGGGTGGCTCAGGACCTGCAGGGTTTGAGTTTAAGCAATGTTTTAGCAACAGTATATGTGGATCAGGAAGCCAGCGATCAACTCTTCGGAGAATTGCTTTTCACTCATTTTGGCTTATCCGGGCCGGTGATCCTGACCTTGAGCAGGCAGATCGTGATAGCTCTGGAGGAAGGCAAAGAAGTGGCAATCACCATCGATCTCAAGCCCGCGCTTTCCTATCAAACGCTGGATGCCAGACTGCTGAGAGACATCGAGCGCATGGGAGGGAAACAATTCTCCACTCTGCTGGGGGGACTCCTTCCCAAGAAACTCATCCCGGTCTGTGTGGAGAGTACCGGGATCCCCTGGGATAAGAAGAACAGCCAGATCAAAAGCGAGGAGCGAAAAACGCTCATGCACTGGTTGAAAGAAGGTTTTAGATTCCAGGTGACCGGACACAAGGGCTTTCAGCAGGCCATCGTCACGGCTGGCGGTGTGAACACCAAAGAAGTCGACCCTCACACCATGGAATCTAAATTGATCCAGGGCTTATATTTCGCAGGAGAGATCCTGGATGTGGATGCCAACACCGGTGGATACAACCTGCAGGCTGCGTTCTCCACCGGATGGGCAGCGGGTCAGGCAGCAGGCTCAGCAGGCTCGACCTCGGAGGTTACCTCGGAGGTAGGGTGAACCTCGGAGGTAACCTCGGAGGTAGCTCTCCCCTCGGTGGGCCCTCGACCAATATCGCCCCCTAGGACCTCGGAGGTTACCTCGGAGGTAGGCTGTACCTCGGAGGTTACCTCGGAGGTAGGCTGTACCTCGGAGGTTACCTCGGAGGTCTCAATATGTTATGATGACCGTATGCCACAACGCAGGAAAAGAACCGAGGTTGTCCAGACTTTTCGTTATTTCACCGGGGTCGCCATGGCCTATTTTGCGGCCCTATCCCTTTTCACTGCTCTGCAGACCGGCCAGATCGTCAACCCCTCCCAGATCCAATCCTACGTCAACCTGACCATTAATGGGGCCTTATTTGGCTATTTATCCTGGACCTGGCTGGAAGGGAAACTTGGCCGTTATTATCTGCCCCTGGCCTTGGTCGCTGCCACCATCCTTCCGCTGGTCAGCAACCTGATCTATCTGGCAAGCCCGCAAGAAAGTGCCCAGATCACTATTTTCCGCTCCTGGCTGCTGTTCCCGATCTTGATCGTTCCTCTGGTGATCATTGCCTGGCAGTATCACTTCCGCTATGTGTTAGCGTTCACGCTGCTGACCTCGATCATCGAATTGGTGATCCTGTTCTCGCGCTTGGAGATCATCAACTTCGAGACCCTGCCCATCCTCGGTGTGCCCCTGATCAGGGCTTTTGCGTTTGGTATGATCGGCCACATTGTCACCCGGCTGATCACGACCCAGCGCCAGCAAGAGAGGAAACTGCTCTCGGCTCACATCCAACTCAGCGAACACGCCTTGACCCTGGAGCAGCTGGCAACCAGCCGGGAGCGCAACCGACTGGCCCGCGAGCTGCATGACACGCTCGCCCACACTTTATCCGGTCTGACGGTCAACCTTGAAGCCATCAAAATCATGCTGGGTGAAGATCGCCCGGAGATCATGGAACGACTGGACCACGCCTTACAAAATACCCGGGTTGGCCTGACAGATACCAGGCGGGCCCTGAAAGATTTGCGAGTCAAGCAGGTGGAAGACCTGGGATTGAAATTAGCCCTCGAGAACCTCTGCCTGCAGGCCTCCTCCCGGGGGGAGTTTGATATCGACCTCGACCTGCCCGAGATCCTACCCGAGTCTTCGATCCAGATCGAACAGGTTTATTACCGTATCGCGCAGGAATCGCTTGAGAACATCGTTAAACATGCCCGGGCAGACCACGCCAGCTTACGCTTATCCCTGGAAAACAATCACTATCAAATGGTGATCGAGGATGATGGGATCGGTTTTGATCCCGGCCTGCGCCCTTCGGGAGACACACTTGGCATCCGGGGCATGCGAGAACGGGCCGCTGAATCCGGCTCGCAATTGATGATCAGCAGCCAGCCAGGAAAAGGGACCAAGATCACCCTAATCACGGAGTTGAAATATGTACAAGATCCTGATCTGTGATGACCAGGAGATCGTTTGCGAAGGCCTGCAAACCATCATCAATGCTGACCCGGACCTGGAAGTTGTCGGGGTTACCCACAACGGTTCCCAAGCCCTGGCAAGCATCCCGGACACCCAGCCGGACCTGGTATTAATGGACCTTAAGATGCCAGAAATGAACGGCGTGGTAGCGACCCGCAAGATCACCAGCTCCTACCCAGATATCTATGTCTTGATATTGACCACCTACGATGATGACGAATGGATCTTTGACGCCATCCGCAGCGGAGCATCCGGATACTTATTGAAAGACACCCCGCCTGACGATCTGATCAAATCCATCAAGGGAACCCTGGAAGGAAAATCCTTCATTGACCCCCAGGTCGCAGGAAAATTACTCTCTGAATACGCAGAGAATTTCGGCAAATCCCAGCCGCCTTCCCATTACACCTTCACCGAGCGGGAAAGAGATATACTCACCCTGCTCTCCCAGGGGCTGTCCAATACTGATATTTCAGAAAAATTATTCTTAGCCGAAGGCACGGTCAGGAACTACACCAGTGTGCTGTTAAAGAAATTGGGGGTATCCGATAGGACCCAGGCTGCCATTCTCGCCATCCGCTACGGGTTGGTGCCAGACCAAGAAGACTGAGATCAATCAGGGAGGCTGCTGCCTGTCAGCAGCGCACCATAAAGATCGAGCATCCTGCTGGATATGTTTTCCCAGCTGTATTTCTTCGCAAAAGCAAAAGCATCGTGGCCCATCCGATACCGCAGGGATTTATCCTCCAGCAAGCTATGGATCCGTAAACTCAGGGCCTGCGGGTTATCCACCGGGACATGGTATCCAGTCACACCATCTTCTACCAGGTGAATTAAACCCCCGACCAGGGATGCGATCACTGGCGTGCCGCAGGCCATGGATTCCAGCGCTACCATGCCAAAGGATTCGTAGTGAGAGGGCATGATCACCATCTCTGCCGCCGAGTAATAATACGGCAGTGAATCCTGGCTCCGTTTGCCAAGAAAGGTAACCATATCCTCCAGCCCAAATTCATCCCGCAGCTTGAGGAGGGACCTGACCTCATCGGTTTCCTGGCCATCCTTATCAGCCAGCTCACCCCCGATCACAGCCAGGCAAAGATCATCATCTGCCTGGCCCTTCTGCCGTAAAATACCAATCGCCCGCAGCAAAGTCTTGATCCCTTTTAGCGGTTCAAGCCGTCCTACAAAAAGCAACATCCTTTTTTCCTGGGGTATTCCGACATATTCCTTGGCCTCATCCGGTGGGATGGGATAGAAATGGCTCAGATCGACCCCGGGAGGAATGACCTCGATTTTATCTGGCGGAGCTTGATACAGGGTTTCCAGCTGTTCTTTCTCAGTAGAGGTTGAGGCCACGATCACATCGGCATTTTGAACGACCTGGAACTCACCATCGATGCGGTACTTTCCCTCAGCTTCCTGAGAATTTTGAGCAACCGCCTGCTTCAATTTCCCCAAAGTGTGGAACATCTGGATCACAGGGGCTTGCCAGGCAGCAGAGAGTTTTTCAGCTGCCAGTCCTGACATCCAGTAATGGCTGTGGATCAAATCATAATTGAGGGACTTAGCGCTGGAGAACTCCAGGATCCTGTCCACAAATTCCGGGACATGACTGGCGAGTTGTTTTTTCGGCAGGGGATATTCAGGTCCGGCAGGGATATGCGCCACCCGGTTTCCGTATCCAAGGTCATGCAGCACATGGGGTACATGCTCATCCTGAGAGCGGGTGAAGACATCCAGCTGGACTCCTTCCCGTCCCAGGTACAGGGACAGATCACGGACATAGACATTCATTCCCCCAGCATCTTTTCCCCCCAATGTCGCCAGCGGACAGGTATGATAGGACAAAACAGCGATCCGCAAAACAATCTCCTTGTTTACCCAAAATTTTACGATCCTAACCAAGGCCCCGCCTGCCACTTCCGTATGATAGCTGGTATAATTGCCCCCGTCAACCAACAGATCCTTTGCCACCGTAGCTCAAGGGTAGAGCAATCGCTTCGTAAGCGATAGGTTATGGGTTCGACTCCCATCGGTGGCTCTTTGCCTAAGATCTGGGCTTTCCCCTTTCCAAATTACCCGATTGCCACCTTAAACCCGTTGACGGAGTTGAGTGATTTGGATATATTTATTTACATAGATCAATCTCCCGCCAATTTTCAATAGATAAGGAGCAGGTCATGGCAGATGAGCAAACCCCTCTTGAATACACCGCAACGGGCAAGCTCAAATCTTCCCACTACAACCGGGAATTGGCGCATCTCCAGGAAGAGCTGGTAAAACTGCAGTACTGGATCAAAGACCAGGGTTTAAAGGTTTGCGTGGTATTCGAAGGCCGGGATGCAGCTGGCAAGGGCGGCGTGATCAAGAGAATTACCCAGCGGCTGAACCCCCGTATTGTCCGGGTTGTAGCCCTGGGGACTCCCTCGGATCGGGAGAAGAAGCAGTGGTACTTCCAGCGCTATATCCCCCACCTGCCTTCCGCTGGCGAAATGGTACTTTTCGACCGCAGCTGGTACAACCGCGCCGGCGTAGAACGTGTGATGGGTTTTTGCACAGATGATGAATACCGTGAGTTCCTGCGCACCTGTCCGGAATTTGAACGCATGTTGATCCGCTCCGGGACCATCCTCATCAAGTACTGGTTCTCAGTCAGTGCCGAGGAACAGGAAAGGCGCTTCCGGATCCGCAGCACCGACCCCTCCCGGCGCTGGAAGCTCTCCCCCATGGACCTGGAATCCAGAGCGAAATGGGTGGAATATTCCCGCGCCAAAGACGCCATGTTCATGTACACTGATACCGACAAAGCACCCTGGTACGTGGTTGACGCTACCATCAAGCGCCATGCAAGATTGAACTGCATCAGCCATCTATTGAGCTTGATCGATTATGAAGACCTGACCCCCGGACCGATTGAACTACCCCCACGGCAGGTTGATCCGGGCTATCAGCGACCCCCCATTACCAGCCAAAAATGGGTGCCGGCTGTGTATGGGAAAAACTCATTTGAAGAGGATTAACCCTCGTGCCTGGCTTTTCCATCCCAACTTTGGGAGAGAATCATCCCCGCCAGCATCAATCCGCACCCCGCTAACACGCGGGGAGTCAAGGCTTCTCGTAGAAAAAACCAGCCCAGGAAAGCTGCGAACACAGATTCCATACTCAGCAGGATCGCTGCCGGGGTTGGTTTGGCTACCTGTTGGCCGATCACCTGCATGGTGTAGGCGATGCCAATCGAGACCACGCCGCCGTAAACAATCAGCCAGAAAGCAGACATCAGGGCAGCTGGGTCGTAGGTTTCCAGTAGGAACCCTGTCCCAAAACTCAACAGGGAAGTGAAGATGGCCTGGACAAAAGAGATCTGAAAAGGGTCCATGCGGGGCGAATATTTTGCGATCCACTGCACATGGCCAGCCCAGAAAAATGCTCCCAACAGCTCATAACCATCTCCTGGGGCGATTTGAAACCCCGGGCTCACACTTAAGAAATACAATCCCCCCACAGCCAGCAGGGCACCCACCCAAGTACCCAATGGGGCTCGGTCCCCCCAGAACATCCCCAATATGGGCACAATGATGACATACAAGCCAGTGATAAAACCAGCCTTCCCAGCTGTGGTATAGACCAAACCTAGCTGCTGAAAAGTGGCCCCGAAGAAAAGGAAGAGTCCCGCGGTGACACCCACGGGAATGGTTTTTTGCCAGGCAACTGGCACTGTGCGAGCCTGGCGTTTGCGAAGCAATAGCACTGGTGCGAGCGTTAAAGCGCCCAGGGAGAATCGGAAACCATTGAACAGGAAAGGACCCAGCTGCTGCATAGCTAAGCGCTGGGCGACAAACCCGCCGCCCCAGATCACTGCTGTGATCAACAATAACAGGGATGCCTGGAATGATTTTTCACTACGGATCAACATTATCCTCCTGGAACTTTACCAGTATACACCAGCTTGAAAAGCCTGGATCGAAATGTCTGAAATTGGAAAGTAGCGTATACTGCTTAATACTTTTAGCATATAAAGGGAGGTTCCGATATGCCAGTCATCCAGCAAATCCATCAACACCGCTCGATTCGGAAATATAAATCCGACCCCATACCTGACACGCTGCTGAACGAAATCCTTGAGGCTGGGATCCGGACTTCATCCTCCGGCAATATGCAAACCTATTCCGTCATCATCACCCGGGATGAGGAGATGAGATCCAGACTGCTCGAACCTCACCTGAATCAATCCATGGTGGTGGAGGCGCCTGTGCTGCTGACTTTTTGTGCGGATTTCCACCGCATGCGGCGCTGGCTGCAGCTCAGCGGTGCCCCGGATAACTTTGATAATTTTTTCAGTTTCATGGTGGGGGCCATAGATGCGATCCTGGTCTCGCAGACAACCGCCCTGGCAGCAGAATCCCGCGGCTTGGGATTATGCTACCTGGGAAGCACCTTTGCCAACGCTGATCAAATTGGCGAACTGCTTGCCCTGCCTGCCAATGTCGTCCCGGTCGTCGGCTATTCACTGGGCTATCCGGATGAGGATCCTGCACTGCGAGACCGGCTTCCTGCCCGGGGACTGCTTCACCGGGAAACCTATCAGGACTTCAGCGATGAAGACATCCGATCCATCTATCAGGAACGAGAAGTCAGGGGCTGGCAGCGGTACATGAAATCCGATTGGTTGAGATCTCAGGTGGAATCCAAGGATGTCCAAAACCTGGCTCAGCTCTACACCAAGGTGAAATATACCCGTCCAGCTTATCAACAGATCTCATCCCGGATCCTGTCCTATTTAGCCAGCCAGGATTTCATGAATCAGAAAGGATAGCCAGAGAGGCTGGATCACCAAACGCGAACTGCCCAATGGTACAATTCCAGCATCTCAGGCAAGCTTCACTGGACTGTTCGTTTAGAGGCGACAGGAGGAAACGATGACCATCCTGGAAAAGAAACTCATCGCTGTCATAGGCAGCGGAAATATGGCAGGCGCGATGATTGGCGCATTGCTGCGGAAGAATGAGGTTAAGCCGGATCAGATCACTGCCAGTGACCCTGATCCTGAACAACGAGCTCTGGTCAAAGAGAAGTACGGCATCCAGGTCACCGCAGAAAATCAGCGTGTCGTCAAAGATGCAGCTATCATCATCCTGGCCGTTAAACCCCAGGTGCTGCCGGATGTCTTTCAGGACCTGAAAGGTAAAATTCCCCCTCACAGCCTGGTATTTTCCATTGTGGCCGGAATGCCAATTCCCGCCATCCAAAACGGCCTTGGCCACCAGTCTGTGATCCGCTCTATGCCCAACACGCCAGCGCAGATCAGCGCAGGGATGACAGTCTGGACAGATTCATCCTCTGTCACCGAAACCCAACGCCAGGAGGCCCGAACCATCCTGGAAGCAATGGGGAAACAATTGTACGTGGAAAAGGAAGATGCCCTGAATATGGCAACCGCGGTCAGCGGCACCGGTCCGACCTATGTCTTTCTGCTGGCAGAAGCGTTGGTGGACGCCGCAGTCCATTTAGGTTTCTCCCGCCGGGATGCGCGGATGATCGTGCTGGAAACTTTAAAAGGATCCGTGAAATTCGCCCAGAAATCTGAACTGCATCTGGCCCAACTGCGAAACATGGTCACATCGCCTGGCGGCACCAGCGCTGAAGCTATTTATCAGCTGGAAAAGGGCGGGATGCGGACAATCCTGTCCAAAGCAGTCTGGGCCGCATACCAAAAGAGCCAGCTCTTAGGCCGAAAAGCGGAGCAGCCGCCAGATGCGCCGCTGCGTGTGGAAGATTAAATCCTCGAAGAGGATTTAATCCCGCTTCTTTTTGCCCCGGGAGGCCGCACCCCCACCGGAGCCGCCAAAGACCATCGAGGCTCCCAGCAGGAATCCAAAGGTATACCATCCCCCGTTGTTATGGACCTCGAACACGTAAATGTTCTTGGTGAACAGCGACAGAATGAATGTGATCGGGGAAATCAGCCCATGCCAGATCCCCTTCCAGAATCCAGCTACCTCACCATCCTCATCGGGTGTATTCCTCAAGACATTGGGTCCTGCGGTGCAGGCTGCCAGAATCATGGATATCACCAGCAGCAATAGCAGCAATAGAATAGGTTTCCTCATTGCATCAGCTCTCCTTTTGATTATCTATGATTGTATACGAATAAAACCTCTATTTAGTTTCATCTGCCAGCAGGAAAACCTGCTGGGGCTTGAATCCTGATCCGGGAATTGATAAACTGAACTGGGTACCGTTCAAGTATAATACAGACAAGATGACGAAAAAAAACACCTCCCTGGTAATTGGCATCGCTGGCGGAACTGGCTCCGGAAAAACAACCATAGCTGACTACATCCTGGAAACAGTCGGCCCAGAAAAAATCGCTTTTCTCCCCCACGACGCTTACTACCATGAGCTGGGGCATCTCTCACCAGAAGAGCGAGCCAATGTGAACTTCGACCATCCCTCCTCATTAGAAACAGATCTGTTGATCGAACACATCAATCAGCTCAAAGCAGGACAGGCCATTCAGCTGCCGAATTATGATTTCAAGACCCACACCAGAACAGCGGAAACAACCCAGGTCGAACCCCAGCAGATCCTAATCGTGGAGGGCATCTTGATCCTCGCTGAGCCAGATCTGAGGAAGCTGTTTGATCTCAAGATCTATGTTGATACGGATGCGGATATTCGCTTCATTCGCCGCCTGCGCAGGGATATTGAAGAACGCGGACGGACAACACAAAGTGTGATCGGCCAATACCTGGAGACGGTCAGGCCCATGCACCTTGAATTCGTTGAACCATCAAAACGCTATGCCAACGTGATCATACCTGAGGGCGGCTATAACCATGTCGCGCTGGACCTGATCGTAGCCCGGATAGAAGCCATGCTCAAGGAGTAAATATGAAAGACATCGCTGCCATTGATCAATTCCTGGAAGATTATTTACAACACAGCCTGGAAGAATTGAAAGCCCTTTGCGCTCAGCCCAGCGTTGCTGCCCAGGACCTGGGAATGGCCGAGACAGCCCAGATGGTAGCTGACATGCTTCATAAGCGGGGGTTTGAAGCCCAGATTCTCGAGACAGGCGGCCATCCGGTTGTTTTTGCCGAGCGGGCGGGAACAACGGATAACACGCTGCTGATCTACAATCACTATGATGTCCAGCCAGCTGAACCGCTTGAGCTGTGGACTTCACCTCCTTTCCAGCCCGAAGAGCGCGACGGCAAGCTCTACGGTCGGGGGATCAGCGATGATAAAGGCCACCTGGTCAGCCGGCTTCACGCCATCGATGCCGTGCTCAGCGTCCTCGGTGATCTTCCCTGCAATATCAAATTCATCATCGAAGGGGAAGAAGAGATCGGCAGTGTCCATCTACCGGACTTCATTGAAGACCACCAGGAACTGCTGGCAGCAGATGCCTGCATCTGGGAATTTGGCGGGGTGGATTATCGCGAAGTTCCCATGCTCTATCTCGGACTGCGGGGCATCTGCTACGTTGAATTATCCCTCCAAACAGCGGATACCGACATTCACTCCGGGCTGGGTGGTTCGATCTTTCCCAATGCCGCCTGGCGGTTGACCTGGGCTCTTAACTCTCTCAAAGATCAGGATGAACGCATTCGCCTGCCTGGGTTCTATGATCCGATCATCCCGCCCACAAAAAAGGAAATTGATCTGCTTGCAGCCCTGCCCCCAGTCAGCCAGGAATACAAAGAGAGATACGGGCTGAAGGGTTTCTTGAAGGACTACCCGGATGAAACTGCCCTGCGGACCGCCGGGGTTTATGAACCGACCTGCACCATCTGCGGTTTGACCTCCGGGTATCAGGGTCCGGGATCGAAAACTGTGCTGCCGGCAAAAGCATCCGCAAAGGTCGATTTTCGACTGGTCCCGGGACAAACCCCTCCCCAGGTGCTTGATCAGCTGCGGACCCATCTAGACCAGGAGGGTTTTCAGGATGTCCAGATCACTTACTTGGGAGGAGGGCCCGCTGCCCGTACCGACCCTGATCATCCCTTCGTAAAACTGGTCGTCGATACTTCAGAATCGGCTTTTGGACATAAAATGCAGCTGGACCCCATGGTCGGAGGTTCAGGGCCAAATTATCCCTTTGTCCACACACTTAAACTTCCTGTGGTTACCCCAGGAATTGGCTACCCGGGCAGCAACGCGCACGCCCCGGACGAAAACATCCGAATCGATCTTTATCTCAAAGGCGCAAAACATATCGCCAGGATCTTGCAGGCTTTTGGCCAATCTTGAATCTGGGATTTCCATCTCCTGTGCTGTGGTGTTTTTTCATATCTTGCAGGGCTGTGATCAGCGCCTGCCAAGGGACGATGATTTATGAATGACAGGACCTTCCTTGTGCTTGACCTCGAAACCACCGGTCTGGATCCCAAAGCGGATAAGATCATTGAAATTGGGGCTGTGCTCCACACCCAGAAGGGAAAACAGCGGGAATTTTCACAGCTGGTCAACCCGGGAATCCCTATCCCGCGCTTCATCACTGAGCTGACTGGCATCACCAGTCAAATGGTCCAGAGTGACAATGCCCTCCCGATTCAAGCTGCGCTGGATGAACTTCAGCTTTACCTCCGCAAAGAGCTCCAACAGTCTGGCAGCAAGATTGCGATCAAGGACCTGCCGGTCGTGGGCCATAACGTGGGCTTTGATCTCTCTTTCATCCGAGCAGCTGGCGCTTTCAATGAAAATAGCGGGTTGGACACTTACGATGTGGCCTCAGTGATCCTTCCTGGTGAAGGCCGCTATAATCTGCGCGCCCTCGGCCAGGTGCTGGATGTACCCCAACGAGCCACTCACCGCGCGCTGGATGACGCCCAGGTGACGCTGGCTATTCTCAAGATCATGTATGAAAAGATCCTCCAGCTCCCGCTCTCAACGCTGGTGGAAATCGTGCGTCTGGCGAAGGATATTCCTTGGCAAGGGGCTTTGCCTTTCCAGTGGGCGCTGGAAGAAAGGCAGGGGCAAGACAGCACAAGGATTGCACCGTATCAGAATCCCTTCCTCTCCCAACCCCCACCCCCAGAATTTGACCCGCTGCAGCCTAAAGAGAAAATCCAGGCTTTGGATCTTGAAGAGGTTTCGGAAGTACTGCTGCCGGGAGGTCCTTTTCATCAATCCTTCCCCGATTATGAGAACCGCTCCGAGCAGCTTGAGATGCTCCGGGCCTGCGCCCGGGCCATATCCGAGGGCAGGCATTATTTGATCGAAGCAGGAACCGGGATCGGAAAATCGCTGGCTTACTTGATCCCTTCCGCCATCTGGTCTGCGAAAAACCAGCACAGGATCGTGGTCTCGACCAATACCATCAACCTGCAGGATCAGTTGATCAGCAAAGACATCCCCTTACTGCTTAAGACCTTGAACCTGGACTGCAGAGCTGCCGTTTTAAAAGGCCGGTCCAATTATCTCTGCCCCCATCATCTGGAGTCTCTCCGCAAAAGCAAGCCGAAAAATATCGAAGAGATGAGAGTGCTCGGAAAGATCCTGGTCTGGCTTGAAACCAGCCAAACAGGGGACCGGGGGGAGATCAATCTCAACGGGCACAAGGAAAGAAGAGTCTGGAACAGGATATCCGCCGACCACGAAGACTGCTCCACGGAAGGCTGCCGGAAAAGGACTGGCGGCAGGTGTCCCTTTTACCAGGCACGCCAGCGGGCCCATTCCTCGCACATCATCGTGGTCAATCATGCTTTGCTATTGGCTGACGTGGCCACCGGGAACCGCATCTTGCCTGAATTTGACACACTGGTGATCGACGAAGCCCATCACCTGGAGAACGCGACGACAAACGCGCTCAGTTTTTACACCTCGCAATCATTACTACGCAGGTCGCTGGACACCTTGGGCGATGAAAACAAAGGCATCTTGAAATGGGTGCTCTCGCTGGGCAAGGAGAATCTCTCGCCCTCGGAAAGCGGGGCCCTCGACCAGCTGATCCAATCCCTGATCTCGCGCTCCTTCAAGACCAAGAGCCGCATGGATGATGTCTTCCGCATCCTGCAAGGCTTCCTGGACAGATCGCCGGCCGCGAAGCGTAAAAGCAGGTACACCATTCAGCTCCGTTTCCAATCACCTAATTCCCCAGAAGCATTTGGCGGTATTCTCCGCTCAGGCTCGGACTGGGATGAGCTTGAGGCCAGCTGGGACCATGCCAGGCAATCACTATATGGTTTGCTGGAAGATATTCAAAAGCTCTGGGAAGCCATCAATGAAGTCTTGGGAAAGACCAGTGATGGACAACCCCAATTTGAAGCTATCCTCAATGATCTCCGGGAAGCTTCGCGGGAACTGTATGAACTGTACCTCAATATCGACAACCTGGTCTTTGAGCCCGATCCTAATATGATCTACTGGATCGAATCCCACCCCCAGTATCCAGCGGTCGCAATTCAGGCTGCCCCGCTCCATATTGGGGCTTTAATGGAAGACCACATCTGGTTTGAAAAAAGAGCTGTGATCCTCACCTCGGCAACATTGACAACTGCAGGAAGTTTTGATTACATAAAAAACCGGCTGCAGGCTCTGGATGCTGAATCGCTGGCCCTGGGATCGCCATTTGATTATCAGAATGCAGCCCTGCTCTATCTGGTTGAAGACATACCTGAACCTAATGACTATCGAGGACACCAACAAGCCATCAATCAGGGCTTGATCTCCCTGTGCAAGGAAACCGGAGGCCGCACACTGGTCTTATTCACGTCCTACAGCCAGCTCCAGAACACCGCCCAGGCCATCACCGGCCCGCTGGCACAGGAAGGGATCATCGTCTATGAACAGGGAAGTGGGCCTTCTCCCCATACCTTGTTAACGAGTTTCCGGATGGCAGACCAGGCAGTATTATTAGGGACCAGAGCCTTCTGGGAAGGAATCGATGTTCCTGGTCCGGATCTGTCAGTGCTGGTGATCGCCAAATTACCCTTTCAGGTCCCTTCTGACCCTATCGTTGCCGCCCGCTCGGAAACATACCAGGATTCATTCCAAAATTTCATGCTGCCAGAAGCAATCCTCAGCTTTCGGCAGGGCTTTGGAAGACTGATCCGATCCAAACAGGATGTCGGGGTGGTTGCCATTTTCGACAAGCGCTTACTCAGCAAAACCTACGGGGACCTGTTCCTCAGCTCCCTCCCCAACTGTACGATTCAAAAAGGGTTCTTGAAGGATTTACCGCAAACTGCCAGCCGCTGGTTAAATATCTAATCAATTTGCTTGAACTACCTCTGGCAATTTGTTATTATTCAAGTACACCGATTTTCCATTAACGGTGTAGAAAAACAGCCGCCATAACCTCAGCGTCAATTTCCTTGATTTACATAGCCCTTGGCCAATCCTATGGTAGGAGGTGTCAAATGGTACGTTACCGTGATACGCTCTGGTGCGATGGGTGCGGTGTGGAGATCCGCTGGAAACCGATTATCAAAGATCAGCACAGCTACTGCTGCAGCAGATGTTTGAATGGGGAAGTTTGTGATTGTGCTGAAAGTCCAGAGGATGATCAGTCCAGTCCCACTCCAAAGCCAGGGTCATCAGCCAGCATGCGATATAGACATCTGGCGGATGCTTGAATCCAACCAGCTGATGACTTATTATTCGTCAAATCCTTCAGGGTGCGCCGCTCTGATCCGCGTCCGCGGTTGATAATTCAGAAGCGTCTTCAAGGTTTGGGTCTTTCGGAAGGGCCTGTGCTTCCTCGTCAGGTGCCCCTTCAGAGGTAGTGGATTCATTTTCTGAATCCACTGATGGCTGATCTGCTGGGCCCGTTTCCCCCTCAGCCAGCGCTTCATCCTCGGGGGGAGAAGCCTGCTCTTCGGTTTGGTCCTGTGTTTCCTGTTCTAAACTTTCCTCAGCCTGTCCGCCTTCCTGAGGTTTTTCAGAAGCTTCACCTCCAGCAGCGCTTTCCCCGTCCTCCCCTTCTTCTTCCTGCTTCATGATCCATTCCATCTGTTCGGATAAGGGAACTCTCCTCATACTCAAGGAAATCCGCTCCCGGGCTTTCTCAATGCCAATGATCTTTACCAGCACTTGATCGCCCTTTCTGACAACCGATTTTGGATCTTCGGTGCTGGCATACCCGATCTCAGAAACATGGACCAGGCCGTGGAGCCCTTCCCGTACCTCAACAAAGGCGCCGAAATCAAGGACGGATACCACCTCGCCTTCCACCAGGTCACCTGTTTCAAGCTCTTCGACCAGTGTTTCCCAGGGATTGGGCAGGAGCTGCTTTCTGCTGAGGCTGACCCGCTCTCTCTCGATATCTATACTGACGACCTTGACCTCGATTTCATCGCCAACCTTGAACCATTTTGAGGGGTGCGTCACGCGCTCCCAGTCGATCTCGGATTTATGGACCAGGCCGTCGACCCCATCCAGATCGACAAATACCCCAAAATCTACCACATTCACAACGCGGGATTGAATCACCTGGCCAACCTCGAGCTCTTTCAACCGTTTCACCCGCTGTTCTCGCTGGGCAGCCCGGGCTGAAAAAACCAGCTTGCGATCCTTTTGATTTACCTCAATAACCTTTAAAGGCAAAGTCTTTCCGATCAGCTCAGCTTTAATCTCACCGGCTTTGTGGGTAGAGGTGCCCCGGCGAATACTCGGGATATGAGAGTTGGGCACAAAAGCTTGTAAATTATCAAAGGACACCAACAAACCCCCTCGATTCTGGTCCACAACTTTGAGTTCGACCAGCGCATCCTGTTCCGCTAACTCTTCGGCCTTGATCCAGGTCTTTTGAGCCAACCCCCGCTGAAGTGAAACCAATAGATCGTCATCTCCCAGGGGTGTCCGGATCACAGCCACTGTTATTTCATCACCCACCTCTAAACCACTCAAATAATCAGCATCGACTTTATCTAAATCCTGCCCTGGAATAATTGCATCCCGTTTTAATCCAACATCCAATAAAATAGAACTATCCTGAATATCCAGGATCGTCCCCTTTAACATTTCCCCCTGCTGAGGCTTGTCTACATCGTAGTGGTCAACAAATTCCTGGAACCATCCAGGCTGTTCACTGGCCTTGTTTTCCTCAGGTTGTGCAACATCCTGATCCTGATCCTGATCCTGTTCTTGGTTCTCAATTTCCATATTTCCTTTCTTCTTACTCCAAAATATTAGTCATTCGCTCCAATCCTGTATGAGGAAGGCTTCCCGATCTCCTGCCCCAAGTGCCGGGGGGAGTTGGAGCTGGCGCAGTCAGATTATGACAAACTTTCAACCTTTTGTCAATTAAAGGGGGCCCGTTCAAGGATTAAACTCATAACCCACACCCCATTTATTGCTGATGATCTGGGGGTCTTTGGGGTCTTGTTCGATTTTTTCCCTCAAGCGCCGCACATGTACGAATAAACCCTGCCGGGTCCCCTTTTCAGGGCCTTCCCAAACGTTTTCCAGCAGTTGCTGATATGGGACGATCTGCCGTCCCTGGCGGGATAAATAGACCAGCAGGTTATATTCAATCGGCGTCAGTTCAACTATTTCCCCCCTCACCCAAACTTGGCGAGCGCCATGGTCAATCCGGATCGAGCCTTCCTGATAGATCACCGGCGTGATCGATTTTCTGGCAGCTTCCTGCCTGCTGAGAAATACCTGGATCTTGGCAAGCAGCTCATCAATCAAGAACGGTTTTCTGAGGTAATCATCCACGCCTGAACGATAGGCGTTCAGCAGGTCATCTGCAGTGTCCCGGGAACTGATCATTAGAATGGGCACAGCTGACCAGCGGCGCAAGCCCTGGGTGATCATCAATCCATCCATGCCTGGCAGGTCCCGGGCCAGAACAACCAGATTTGGCTTGCGGGTCTGTACCAGATCCAGGACGGAATTCCCATCCACTGCCAGATCAACTCGATAGCCCAGCTCAGTGAGTGCCTCACGAATCCGGAGTTGATACTCGGGCTGCGCTTCTGCCAGCAGTATCCTGCCTGTGTTCTGTGCTACGATTTCTTTCCAACTCTGCCGGCCAGGGCGCTGCTGGGATGGTTCTGCGATAGGCAGTGAGATTTCAAATTCCAAACCTCCCCCCTCATCAGCCTCTCGCCGTTCAAAAATCAAATCCCCACCCTGGGCAGTCAGAATCTCTTTTGCCAAAAAGAGCTCAGGACTTAATACCGGGGGCTCTGTTAGCTTGGCATCCACCGCTAACCCTGGCAAAGGCAGCATCCGGGGACTGTCCACTGTGATCAAAACCTGATCCTTGTTCTGCGAGAAATCCAGTTCGACATGCCGACCAGGAGGACTGCGATCGACCACCTCCCTCAATAAGGTCTCCAGCGCAACTTTGACCATCGCCTGATCGATTTTCACCTGCAGCGGTTCATCATCGGCAGCTTGCCGCTGATGGATTTTTATCGTTTTGAATCCACGCTGGTCAACAATGCTTTCTACCAATTCAAGCAAGGAAACAGGCTGATTGAGTAAAGGAGTTTGGCTGATGATCCTGGCATAACTCAAACCCAGATCGAGAAATTGGCGCAGGCGTATGGTATCGCCCTGAGTCATTTCCAGGAATTGATCCAGCACCTCTGGGCTCCAGGCATGCAGATTTCCAGACAGCGCACCCAAATTCCCCTGGACAGCCGCAGAAATCTGGCGCGCGGGGACCAATAGGTTCTCCACAACCCGGACCAGTTCCGAGACCATCCGGGAGGATGCCAGGTCTTTAGCCAGGAAAGCTCCATAACCGCTGTGGCGGCTGTTATCATCAGCGAGAGGGTATATAAAGATCCGGAGCGACCCCTTGCCCGCTTTCAAAGGATATTGAAGCTGCCCCTGCCTTCCATCGCCGCTGAAGCCTTTGACTTCCTCGATTACCTGTCTAGGATCCGCTGTCAGAGCGGCAACGCTTTCCCAGACAGCACGGTCATCATGCGGAGAAGCCCCGCTGAACCCCAGCCAATCCCGTAAAGTCGGATTTAAATAACTGGGATGGTTCCCCCCGGCAATGTGGAACATCCCCAGGTCCAACCGCTCGCCTACCATCTCCCACCAGGGCTTTGCCAGCGGCTCTGCAGGGCCTGGTTCCTGGTTCTGGGGTGTATAATTAGCAAATTGGGCCTCATTTTCCATGCTGACATTCTAGCACAGCCGTTTCAGGCAGTCAATGTAAGCGTTTTGTAAATTTTTTGGGGTTATTTTTTATTGCATTGTAAGTTTTTAGCGGTATACTGGTGAGGAAGTAAGAGAGCATGAAATGCATCATGCGATTTTGCAGCAATGCAAAATAAAACAAATTCAAGGCCGCAAATCACAAAAGGGTGAGGTAAAAAGGCTCGCCCTTTCTGCGTGATGGTCGAAAAGAAAGGATGTGAGTAGTCTTGGCTGTAAAAGTTGAATTACGACCCAATGAATCGCAAAAGCAGATGATGAAGCGCTTTCGGAAAAAAGTCTCCCGCAGCGGTGTCTTGAGCACAGTGCGGCGGAAGAGATGGTTTGTTTCTAAGAGCGAATTAAGCCGCATCCAGCGCAAAAAAGCGATTCGCCGGCGCAAAAGGCGCCTGGCAAACAAAAGACGGCAGAAAAAGCAAGGCAGACGGAGCTATTAAAACACAGCGATCTGTCACCTGGGCGAAAAACGCGGGGCAGCCACCCTGCCCCGCCTGCCACTAACATAATCAAGGGGTTTCATGGCAAAAAAAGAAGAAAAAGTGAGAATGGAAGGCACTGTGGTCAAAGCCCTTCCAGGCACCCAATTCATTGTTGAGTTGGAGAATGGGCACGAGATACTCGCTTACCTGGCGGGGAAAATGCGCAAGTACTATATTCGTGTTCTCCTGGGGGATCGGGTTACCGTCGAAATGTCAACCTACGATCTTTCCCGGGGCCGGATAGTTTACCGTCATAAAAAAGGGCAGCCTGCTCCTTCAGAGGAGGCCAAAGACAGCGATTAATCTGTCTGCAATCCAAAACCTACGTTTCAAACACCCTTTTTTGTTTGTTAAATCCTATCAATTCATTTACTGATCGTTTCAATAAACTCTATGGGAAAAACAACTCCTGACTCTTCTAAACCTGACAAGAAAACTATATTAAATCCAATCAATGAACTGATCGAACTGGGACATTCCCAAGGATATGTCACATTTACCAACATCCTTAATTATTTCCCGGACGCAAAAAAGGATGTCTCCAGCCTTGAAAAAGCTTTTGCCTCCTTGCTGGAGGAAGAAATTCCTTATCTGGAGGAGGACGATGAAGATCTGGATCTCGATGCCACCTACCTGGACGATGGCGGCAACGGCAAACTCGATGAGGAGGACGACCTGGAAGAAGACCTGGAGAACCACCTCACCAGCATAGACACCAACGATTTGATCGAGCTGTACTTCAAGGAAGCGGCCAGCATCCCCTTACTTTCAAAGGAAGAGGAAAAAGACCTTTCCAAGCGGATTGAACGCGGCCGCCTGGCCCGAAAAGAAATGGCCCGGGGAAATGTCCCGCAGGAACGCAGAGAAGAACTCCATCAGATGATCGAAGATGAATGGACTGCACTGGATCATTTGATCACCGCAAATTCTCGATTGGTGATCAGCGTTGCCAAAAAGTATATGGGCCGGGGTGTACCCTTTCTCGATCTGATCCAGGAGGGCAACATCGGCCTGATGCGGGCCGCCAAAAAATTTGATTATCTCCGGGGTTACAAGTTTTCCACCTATGCAACCTGGTGGATCCGCCAGGCGGTGACCCGGGCAATTGCTGACCAAGGCAGGACCATCCGGGTACCGGTGCACATGGGGGACAAGATTTCCAAGATGTTCCGCATGCAAAATGACCTCAAGCAATCCCTGGAACGCGACCCAACCATTGAAGAACTTGCCGAGGCCCTGGACGAGCCCCCAGAGAAGGTCCAGTACATGATGAAAGTGGCCCGGCGTCCGCTATCGTTGGAGATGCCTACAACCAAAGAAGGGGACGCTGTTTTGGGAGATTTTGTGGAAGACCTGGAAACCCCTCTGCCGGATGAGACCGCCACCAAACACCTCTTAAAAGAGCATCTGGAAGAAGTGATGCAGGCCTTGCCCTCCCGAGAGGTCCGGATACTGAGGTTGAGATATGGCGTTCCAGATGGAAAAAGCCACACCTTGCAGGAAGTCGGAGAAAAAGTAGGTGTATCCAGAGAACGTGTCCGGCAAATAGAAGCCCAGGCTCTGCGCAGATTAAGGCAGCCCCGCATTCAAAGAATCCTCAGGGATTATTTGGAAAAAACCAAAAATTCCTGACCAGGTATGATACAATAGCTGGCTGGATTCAGTCTCCAGAAAGCGCGGCTGCAACTGGAGTATTGCATGACTGATGAACAGCTCACTTTGAAAAAAGGAGATTATGTTTCCCACTTACAATACGGCGTGGGACAGGTAGAAGGTAAAGAGAAAAAATCCCTGGCCGGTGAAAGCCAGGAGTATTATAAGGTCAAGACGAGAAATGGCGTGTACTGGATCCCCACCGACGAGCTTGATTCAGATCGGATCCGGATGGTCGTCAGCGAAAAGAAGCTTGAGAAGGCAATATCCATCCTGGAATCTCCTCCTCAAGTGATGGACAGCAAACATACTGTCCGCAAAAAACGCATCGATCAAGTGACTGCTGATGGTGATTTGGAAGGCTTTTGCGAATTATTAAGAGATTTACACGGCAAACGCGCGGCCGGAAAATTGAATACGACTGAACAACGGGCCCACACCTCGATCAAGAAAAAGATCGCCGCTGAATGGTCAGCAACCAAGGAAATTTCTGTCAAACAAGCCAACAAGGAAGTCAACAACATTTTACGGAAGATCAAAGCGCCAGATGAAGAAAGTACAAAAAAGAAGAAGAAAAAGAAATCAAAAAAATAATCAGGTAAGCACTGCTTACCTGGAGAAAGGAGAATCATGGGTAAAAAAAGCATGAAAACACATCAGGCAACTGCCAAGCGCTTCCGAAAAACAGGCAGCGGAAAAATCATGCGTATGAAGGGTTATCACGGTCACCTGCGGCGCAGAAAGTCCAGCCGGTCTTTGAATCAGATGAAAAAGATGCATGAGGTCGAAGCCAAAAGTTTAAAGAAGAATATCAAGCGGCTGGCCCCGAATCTGGACCGCTGAATGAAAGAACGATAATTTAGCCGTTTCACTTTGTGGAACGGCTTTTTTTATAACCAGGGCTGGCGGACCCCCTGCGATTTAGAAATGGATGCTCAAATTATGAACGAAGATACTGATCTCAGCCCAGATACCAGGCAGAAGAAAAACCGGGGGCTAAAACCAATCCTCGGTGCAGCGCTGAAAATGCTGTTGGTCCTGGCCGCAGGCACCCTGATCGGCGCAGTGGTTTATTTTACCGCTGTGGGTTGGGTGCCTTACTTAGAGCAAAGGTTATTCAGCCCGATTGAGGAAAACAAACTTCTTATCCAGGAGATATCAGAAACCCAGCAGGCGTATCAAACCCAGCTGACGGAGCTGATCAAGCTGGGGGCAGAAACACAACAGCCGGCCGACCTGGAGATCGTGTCCGCCCTTCGGAAAGCAGAGAACGAGCTCAATCAGAGGATATCAGCAGTGGAAACCATCAACGCCTACAGCCTGACCCAGGTACCTGCCCAGCTGGGAACCCTGACCGCCAGGCAGGCTGCAAATGAATCCTTTATCTCTGCCCTGGCAACTGCCCAAATGGACTACCGCGGGAACGAATTTGAGAGCCAATGGATGATCGTCATCGTCCTCTTATCCAGGGCCAACCAATTTTTGCTGCATGATAACTACGGATTGGCAGAAGATCAGCTGATCGCTGCCCAGCAGCTCCTGCAGGAGATGGATCAGGGATTGGACAGCTGGCAGAGAACACAAGTCGATGAATTGATGCTGTCAGTAACAGGGGCGATCAATGATCTCCCTGACCAACCGGAACTCGCCAATCAAAAACTAGCCCTCGCCTGGCAGATAACCATCCAGGTCTTACTAACCCTTCCAGATGCAGGTCAACAGGGGACAGTGACCCCAACGCCAGGCATCACTGCCACTCCAACACCCAAACCTTAATAAATCATGGGGGACGAAATTAGCGCCCGTTCGCAGCCAACAAGTGAGTATAATGAGAGGATAAACATTTCCACTGACCAAATACTTCTGGATCAGTAAGGAGATCAGGATGCCAGGTATATTATGCGCAATTCGCGGTGGGCCCGCCAGTCAGCCAACCATTCTCGCTTCTATTGAACTGGCCAAAGAGACCCAAGAGACCATCTACTTTTTGTATGTTGTCAACCTGGATTTTCTAACCCACACCAGCAGCAGCAAAACAAATCACATCTCCAAAGAAATCGAAGAGATGGGAGAATTTATCTTGCTGAGCGCCCAGGAGCAAGCTGTATTAGCAGGCGCGGACGCGGAGTGTGTCATTCGGGATGGCAAAGTGATGGAAGAGATCGTGGCTTACTGCCAGGAACTGAAACCAGCTTACGTCATGCTTGGAACTCCTGAGGAGGATCGGGAAGATAATCTCCTCACCCTGGAAAGACTGCAGGCTTTTGCAGAGCGCATAGAAGATACCTGTCAAGCACAGGTGATTTTTACACCTGGCTGATCAGGACCTCCTACCATTCCGAATAGACAAAGAGCGAATGCACGTGCATTACGGGGTATACTTCCAACCCCTTAACGAAGGGTAATTGGTGAATAATTATAAGCGTTTCATCTTGATCATCGTCATGCTGGTCACTGCCAGCTGGATATTTTCCTGGGATCAATCTGCGACTGCCCAGGAGGGTCAAGACAGCCTGTACATCTATGGCAAAATGCAGGACACCCAATTCCAGCCAATCCAGGGTGTCGAGGTTGGGTTATTCCAGGCTGGCTCCCAAACGCCTATCACTTCCACCTTTACCCAGGCAGATGGCAGCTACGCGCTGCCGGTTGACCAGCCGCTGGAGAATGCGCTGGAAATCCACTACCACCGCACCCACTTCAAAGATGAGGTGGTCCCTTTCCCGCAGCAGGCCCGGAATACCCTTTCGGAGGATGACTCCGTGACCCTGCCCATCATGGTCTTAGAGAGAGAGATCACATTGGCTTTCTGGGTCTCAGCTGTGGTATTTATCATCATGCTGATCCTCATCGCCTCAGGTTATTTGCATAATACCCTGGCAGCTTTCGCGGGGGCCAGCGCGCTGCTGGGAATTAGTTATCTGGGCAAACCCCTCATACCCAGTTTATTCATCTTCTCTTTTTCCCAGGCCATTAACTATATCGACTGGAATGTGATCTTCCTGATCATGGGCATGATGATGGTCATCGCCGTCGTGGAGAACACCGGCATATTCCACTGGTTGGCCTATCACGCTTACCGGATTTCTGGGGGAAAGATGTGGCTCTTGCTCCCAATTTTGATGTTGATCACCGGTGTCTCCTCCGCATTCTTGGACAATGTCACCACCATGCTGTTGATGACACCGATCACCGTTCAGATCGCGTTGACCTTGAACATCTCTCCCCTGGTACTGCTGATCCCAGAAGTGTTTGCCTCTAACGTGATTGGTGTCAGCACCCTGATCGGCACCCCAACCAACATCCTGATCGGATCCTTTGGGAACATTACCTTCAACGACTTTCTGATCAATTTAACCCCTGGCGTGCTGGCGGCCTTCATCGCATTGATCATTTACAGCTGGTTCAGCTATCGAGACGAACTGGACACTGAGATATCCGTATCCCCAACCCTATTGAAAAAACTTGAAGAACGGGGAAAGATCACCAACCCGGAAAACCTCTCCAAGGCTGGCTGGATCGGTGGAGGGATGCTGCTGCTGTTCATCTTCGGAGAAAGGATCCATCTCCTGCCCTCAGTGACAGCACTGATCGGCTCAGCAGCGCTCTTGATCTGGATCCGCCCCGATATCGAGGAGATGATCAGCGCGGTGGATTGGACTACCTTGGTCTTCTTCATGTCCCTCTTCATCGTTGTCGGATCGATCCAGGAAGTGGGGCTGATCAGTTATATCGCCACCCAGATTGGTAATTTGATCGGCGAGAATCTGACCCTGGCCATGATCGTCATCACCTGGTTCAGCGCTATTCTATCCATGATCATCGCCAACATCCCCTTCACAGCTGCGATGCTGCCGGTCATCGGCTACTTAACCACCATCATTCCCGGGGCCGATTCCAAGGTTCTCTTTTACTGTCTTTCCATTGGCGCTGCCCTGGGTGGAAACGGCTCATTGATCGGGGCCTCTGCCAATATGATCACTGCAGGAATCGCAGAGCGCGCCGGATATAAAATCTCTTATCAGTATTTTCTCAAAAAAGGGCTGCCAGCCCTGGTGATCACTGTTGCGATATCACTGATCTGGCTCTTTATCCGTTTTTAAAATCAGAAATGACAAAAACTCGGATCCAGGCTGCAACCAGATGAAAAAGAAGTTCCCCACAGCTATACGCGCACTCGACCCCTCAGAATGGATCATGATCTTCCTGAGCTGGATGATCTATCTGGGCGGGATCATTTTCTTTCCCAGTCAGGAGATCGCCTGGACGCTGATGGCCCTGGGAGCCCTCCCGGTACTGGTCACCGCCTGGTCCCTGGGCATGGTTTACGGCGCAGGGTCAGCGGGGGTCAGCATTCTCATCCACCTGCTCCTCCATGCCTTCAATCCCCATTATGCAGCTCTCGACAGCAGTGCGCTTTTCCAGCATTTGATCGGGTTCGCATTACTGGCAATCACCGGTATGTTTGTCGGCCATCTTCGAGAACTCCAACACAGATCGCAGTCTGAATTCCAGGCACTCACGGAAAACAACCAGAAACTGATCCGCCTTTCGGAGACACTGGAAGCCACCAACTTGCTGACAACCGATATGATCACTGCCAGGGACTGGATCGATAAGATCCCTGAACTGCTCAAAAAAGTTGCGACTGCAGCCGATATCGAGCACCTCTTCCTGCTGCAGATCACCGGGAATAGTTCTGAAGGTTATTCCGGCAACAGCTACCATTATTGGATGGATATCCAAACCCATTATCCCCCTGAGCATGACCAGCTGCTGCCAGATGAGCTTCTGGAATGGATCACAGCAGCCCGGAATGAAATTCCAATCACTGGCAAGGTGGAAGAGTTAGCAATACCCATTCAGGATTACTTTTACTTGAAGGACAAGGGCGAATTTGCGATCTTCCCGGTTTTTGCCAACAGCTCCCTGTGGGGATTCATCGGCTTTGAGATCTATCAAAGGGAATATCCCTGGGATAAGACAGAACTGAATATTTATCGGAGCATTGCGCAAACCTTAGGAGCGATCATCTATAAGAAGCGCATCGAAGAAAATCTGGACCTGCGGGCGAAAGAGCTGGACTCTCTCCAGAAGACCAGCCTGGATATTTCTTCCAGCGACCACCTGGAATCCGGCCTACAGAGTGTTTTATCCCAGATTTTTGAACTCACCCCGGCCTATGATGCCAACATCTATCTCTATCAGAATGACAAGCTCCGCTTCTATATCTCTTTAGGCAAGAACAACCAGCAAACCCTCCCCTTCTCGCATCCTGCTGAGGAAGCCATTTCCCTCCTGGTGGCGCAATCCAACCAGGATTATTACATCTCAGATGTGACCGCGTTCCAGGATATCCAGGCGGAGTCACCTGGACGGCAGCAAGCCCTGATCTCATTCACCCTGAAAGCAGTCGCAGAGGTGATCGGTGTCCTTAATATCTGGTACCCGGATGTCCGCACCTTCCAGCAGGAAGAGAAAACCATCCTGCGCCTGTTGGCTGATCAGGCGGCTTCAGCCATCATCAGCATGCAGTTCCTGCAGGCTGAGCGCGAGCAGCGCATCCTGGCTGACTCTCTGAGGAAAGCCAACTTGATGGTCACGGACAATCTGGAATTGAAAAGCGTCCTGGAAAGTATTTTGACTCAGGTCCTGAACCTGGTTTCAGCCCGCGATGCCCAGATTTTCCTCTACGACGGGAAAACATTGGAATTTGGCGCGGCGACCTATCATCAAGATGTCCAACCCGAGCCCATCTTTCCCCTGGACGAAGACTCCATCTTTTACCGCACGGCCCGTCGAGGAGAACGGATCATCATCCCCAATATCCAGAATGAGAAAAACCTTCCCAACAGCTGGAAAACTGGCGCGCTGGCTAGTCTGCCATTGATCTTTCACCGGCATGTGATCGGTATCATGAATGTCAGTTTCCTCAAACCCGGGGATCTTGATCAGAGCCTGATCCAGGTGCTGGACCTGTTAAGCAATCAGGCGGCAATTGCCATTAACAATGCCAGGACCTATGAGGCAGAAAAGAAGCAGCGGAAACTTGCCCAAGCACTCCAGCATACCGGACGGGCTATCCAATCATCCCTGGATCTAGATGTTGTGCTGGATCAAATCCTGGACCAGATTGCCACAGCAATCGATTATGATTCCGCCAATCTCATTCTCATCGAAGAGGGAGTGGCCAGGACTGTCCGCCAGCATGGCTTCCAAGCGGCGGACGAAGGGGATTCCAGTCCCTCACTCGATAGATTTGACATTTCCCGTTTCAGCACATTTGACCGTATGACCGAGACCCGAGAGCCGCTGATCATCCCCGATGTCACTGCCAGTCAGGAATGGGTCAAAACAGAGAGCACCAAAGGTGTCATGTCCTGGGCTGGTGCCCCGATCATCATCGGTGATGAGGTGATCGGATTCCTATCGCTCAACAATAATCAAAGGTTTTATTTCAACGGGGAACACACTGAGCTGTTATCAGCCTTTGCCAGCCAGGCTTCAATTGCTTTAGAGAACGCCAGGCTGCACAAAGAAATACAGGAGCAGGCCATCACCGACCCGCTGACCAATATCCTGAATCGGCGCGGCCTGGAGCGCTGGGGGCAATATGAGATAGAACGTGCAAAACGCTTCAGCAGCTCATTGTCAGCGATCTTCTTCGACCTGGATGAATTCAAGCAAATCAACGATACATACGGCCATGATGTAGGAGATGAGGTCCTCCGGGAAGTGGTCAGCTGCTGCCAGGGCGTGATCCGGAAGATCGATATCTTCTCCCGAATCGGCGGCGAGGAATTCCTGATCATCCTCCCTGAAACCTCGCTGCCTATCGCCTTCCATGTCGCCGAACGCCTCCGGAAAACTGTGGCTGGCGAAACCTTCCAGATCAACTCTCACCAGCTGGAGATCACCATCAGCCTGGGGGTCGTTGAGCTCAATGAAGCCATGGACACCCTGTCCGACCTGATCAACGCCGCCGATCAATTTATGTACCAGGCCAAAGAATCCGGCCGCAATCAGACCGCGTACCCCACCAGCTAATCCGCATTATTTCTCTGTTAGGAGCAGCTGAAAACTGGACTCTTTTCGCTTCAAAAGTGGACTCGAAATCCATCAAGCGGAAGGGCCAGTGAATGAACTAAAGCATCATTCCACCAAATACGAATATCCATCGTGCTCTTTTCCTGATCAGGAATCATATGGATATCGACAACTTTATGAAGAGGGGTATTGGGAACCTGGATCTCGTGACTGAAAAGAGAAATGCGGCTGTAAGAATTTACCCTTCTCTGTTCTCGCAAGCAAAAGACATCATCAGGGGAAGTATAAGGTTCAGGAAGAGATAAAGGCCTGAGAAGGCT